>Ga0114946_10001786_pt1 | contig 14812 bp, 11 predicted proteins | sample WalLakDeSediment_FD_88676 | JGI IMG/M metagenome (GOLD analysis project Ga0114946, IMG submission 88676) | Lake sediment microbial communities from Walker lake, Nevada to study Microbial Dark Matter (Phase II) - Walker Lake 11/02/13 Deep Sediment | ecosystem: Environmental > Aquatic >... | reverse complement strand
GCTGATGCCTACGGCCGTGTCCGGGGTTACGTCGCCCGCCCAGAAACTGATTTGCCGGCCCGGCTGGATGGTCATGATGTCGCCGCCGCCCTGGGCGCGGGGGTGTTAACGGTGGTCAAGGATTTGCGCATCAAGGAGCTGTACGAAAGCTCGGTGCCGCTGCTCAGCGGCGAGATTGACGCCGACTTGACCCATTATCTAAGCCAGTCAGAGCAGATTCCGTCGCTGGTCACGGTTGGGGTGGAGCTGGACGAGAGCGGCCGTGTGGCCCACGCCGGCGGCCTGCTGCTGCAAGCCATCCCGCCCTACGAGGAGACCCACATTCGCCAGCTGGTAGAGCGGCTGGCGGAGATGCCGCCGGTGGTCAGCCTGCTGGCCGCCGGCCAGACGCCGGGCGAGATTCTGGATAACTTGTTCGGGGAGGTGGCCTATACGGTACTGGAGGAACGCTCGTTGACCTTCTACTGCAACTGCAGCTGGGAACGAACGCGGCGGGCGCTGCTGCTCCTGGGGCGGGAGGAAATCGAGGAAATGCTGGTCAGCGAAGGCCAGGCCGAACTAACCTGCCACTTCTGCCACCACAAATACCACTTCAGCCGCGCCGACCTGGAAGAAATACTGAACGAACAAAGCTAAACATCAGGGATGGGGAAGATTTGGCAAACCTGGTTGAGAGTATTAAGCAAGCTGGCGAAAACAAGCATGGCTCACGGGAACCAAGCCGCAAATTCAAGTTCTCAGCATTGGACAGCAAGGAAATGCGGCACAAGCTGGAAAAATCACAATGAAGCTAATGACCTACAACATCTTGGATGGCGGCGTGGGTCGAGAACAAAGTATCCTCGAGGTCATTTCTTCGGTCCAACCTGACGTTGTTGTCTTACAAGAGGTATTTGAAGCCGGCTTCCTAGACAACCTGGGGGTGGCGCTTAACATGCAGCCATTTTGGGTTAACGGCAACAGAAAACGCCGAGTGGCGTTGTTAAGCCACTTGCCGATTCTCTCGCTCAGGAGTCACCATCCAGCATTTCCAATATGGAACAATGTCATCGAAGCCTCTGTTGAATACCAACCTGGCAAAGTCCTGAAGGTATTTGGTGTTCACAAGAAAGCAGATCTGGCGATCATATTTGAATGGCGTCGCTGGCTGGAGGCTGGTTATATTCTTGAGTTGACTAGACCTCACACGGAGCTACCGTGCCTCATTACTGGTGACTTCAACGCGATTGGGCCAGGTGACACCGTTATTACGGCTCGAATGCCCAGTCGGCTAAAGCTGACATTGTGGCTACAAGGAAATCGGGTTTACCGGTTTTCCATCAGGAGATATTTGAAGGCCGGGTTCGCCGACGCCTTTCGCCTCTTGAATCCCACCGATGACGGTTTCACATTACCAACACCACGACCGAATTCGCGTCTGGATTACATCTTCGTGAACAAGGTTCTGAAATCGCGGACCAAGCAGTGCTGGGTGGTCCGCGAACCACCAGCAGTGGAGGTAGCTTCAGACCATTATCCAGTTGTTGCACAATTCGAGTGGTAAGCAGCAACTGATTACGTCAAACCATTCCGCATGCAAGCCTCACGGCCGTATCAACCTCAACTCCTTCTGCGGCTTACTCAAATACTCAACGCCTGTTTCTGTCACCAGCACATCCTCTTCCAGGCTCATCATTCCCCGATCAGGCACAACCACGTGCAGCTCCAGGGTGAAGATGTTGCCCACCTCCACCGGCAGCTCACAGATGCCGGCGTACCGCTCCCAGCGCGGGCCTAACACCGTGGCCCCGTCGTGGGCCACCCGCCCCAACAGATGGCCGAAGGCGTGCATATATTCCGGATAGCCAGCCGCCACCAGATAGTCGCGGGCTTCGGCATCCACCTGCCAGCCGGGAACGCCGGGCCGCAGCGCCGCTTCACCGGCCTTAATGGCGCCATAAACGGCGTCAAAAGCGCGCTGCACATCCGCGGGCGGCGCAGTTTCCCCATCGTCCAGCACGTACCACATCCGCTGAATGTCGGAGCAGTATTCAGCCTGCTTGACACCCAAATCCATGTGCAGCGTATGCCCCTTTTCCAGGGGCACATCGCCCGGCGCGGCATGGCCGATGGCTGAATGGGGGCCGCAAGTCACCACCGGGTTGTACTGCTTCTCCCAGGCATAACCCAGACCGAGCTCGGCGATACGGCCGTGGACAAAGTCGGCAATCTGGCGCTGGCTGTGTCCCACGCGCACAAACGCCTCCACTTCGTCAAAGAGCTGCTCCGTGGTCAGAACCGCCTGACGCACCCGCTCAATCTCCGCCTCGCTTTTCCGCCCGCGCAGCGCCGCCATAATCCGCTCGGCTGAGACCAGCTTGCCGGCATGGGGCGTCCCCGCCAGATAACGCTGCAGCGAGCGATACATACCCACTGTCAGGCCATCGGCGGCCACGTCACTCTCGGAATAGTTGATGGCAATCTTGTTGGGCTGGATCTTGTCGAGAACGGCCAGCAAATCAGGGGCAATGCTCTGGTGATAGGTGATCACCTCGTCGTACAGGCCCAGGTTGCGGACGTTATCGCCGTCAAAATAGCCGACAATGGCCGTATGACGGCCGTTGCGGCCAATCATAAAGGCTGACTGCCAGGTCATATGCGTGCCCAGAATAAACTCCAGGGCCGGGTCGGGCACCATGGAAGACTCCCGCACAAAGGTCAGCCAGAGATCGGTATCAAACTCAGCCAGAATAGCGACCGCCTGGGCCACCTTTTCCTTAATCAACTGCAAATTAGCGCTCATATCATCCCTCTATAACACAGAGATCCACAGAGAAGAGACGGAGATGAGAGAGAAATTCCTCCCAAAACTTCGTGTATCTCCGTGCCAAACTCCGTGTATCTCTGTGTAACTTCTTAGCCGAGGTTGACCATTGACACTTTGGTCACCGCCGGAATCTTCTCCAGTGCCTGCAGAACTGAATCCGGCAGTTCAGTATCCAGGTTGATAAAGGACAGCGCCTCACTGCCGGGCTCATACCGGCCCATACGCCATTCGCCGATGTTGACGTTATAAGCGGCCAGAATAGTGCCGACCTGGCCAATGACGCCCGGCACATCCCGGTTGCGCATGATCAGCACCACCCCTTCGGGATTGGCTTCCAGGTGGTAATCATCAACCTGAACAATACGCGGCTGGTTGCCGGCAAACAGCACCCCGGCCAGCAGCCGTGAGCCGCCGTCCCAGCCGACCAGGCAGCTGATCAGATTGGGGTAATCTACCAGGCCGCTGCTTTTGGTCTGGGCCACGGTGATGCCGTGCTCTTCGGCCAGCGTGGGGGCGTTGATATAGTTTACCGATTCGGTGGTCAGCTGGCTCAGCAGCCCTTTCAGCAGCGCCGCAGCAATGGGGCGAATGAGCGGGTCTACGGCCTCACCTCGGGTCTCAATCTCCACCCGGCGAATGGGCTGGGGCGCCAACCGGCTGTGCAGAATACCTAATCGTTCGGCCAGCTCCATGTACGGCCGTGTCGTCGCAAACTCTGGCCCGGCATGGAAAGGCATATTGACGGCATTACGGAAATCAGTCCCGCGCAGCGCGTCCAAAACCTGATCCACGATCTGAGTGGCGACATCCCGCTGCGCTTCAATCGAGCTGGCGCCCAGATGGGGCGTGTGTAACACCTTGGGGTGGCCGATCAACGGGTTGTCAACCGGCGGCTCACTGGTAAAGACATCCAGGGCCGCCGCTTTGAGTTTGCCGCTGTTCAGCCCTTCTAACAGCGCCTCGTCATCAATCAGCTTACCCCGCGCGGCGTTGATGATCACCGCACCGTCCTTCATCTTGGCGATGTTCTGAGCATTAATCAGCTTGTTCGTCTCCGGCGAGAGGCCGGCGTGCAGGCTGATATAGTCAGATTGGGCCAGCAGGTCATCCAGGTCAACCAGGGTGACATTCAGCTCCCGGCCCACATCTTCAGCCACAAAGGGGTCATAAGCCAGCACGTCCATGCCGAAGGCCTGGGCCCGCTTGGCCACCAGCCGGCCAATGCGGCCAAAACCGACAATGCCCAGCGTCTTGCGGTAGAGCTGGGTGCCCACAAAGTCGGAGCGACGCCACTCACCGGCTGCCAGCGAAGCGTGAGCCGGGGCAATATGGCGGCTGACGGCTAACATCAGGGCCAGCGCTTCCTCGGCCGTGGCAATGCTGTTGGCCTGCGGCGTGTTCATGACCACAATGCCACGCAATGTCGCGGCCCGGACGTCAATATTGTCCACGCCCATGCCGGCCCGGCCGACGACCTTGAGCCGGGTTCCGGCGGCCAGGACATCAGCATCAACCTGGGTACCGCTGCGCACAATCAGGCCATCATACTCGGGCATGATGGCCAACAGCTCTTCCTTGCTCAACCCCGTTTTTACATCATAACTGGCGTCGGCGGCTTCGTCGAGACGAGCCAGTCCATCGGCGCCCAGTTTGTCAGAGACTAAAATACGATACATGAAATACCTCGTTGTAGAACGATTTTGTAAAATCGTTCTACATCAAAAACTTGTCTATGGCGGCGAACAGTTCGTCCATTTCGGCGGGTTGGGTGTCGCCCATGTGGGCAATGCGGAAATTCTTTCCCTTTAGCACGCCATAGCCATTGGAGATGATCATGCCGTGCTGGCGCAGATGCTTATTAAGGGCGCCAATGTCTATACCACGATCATTGTTAAGGCAAGTGACGGTGGGTGAAGCGTAATCAATGTGGCCAAAGAGGGTAAAGCCCCGCTCTTTAGCCCAGGCAATCGTCTGGTCACGCATGGCCAGGTGACGGGCAAAGCGGTTCTCCATCCCTTCAGCCAACATGTCGTCAAGTTGGACATCCAGGGCGTACATCAGCGAAATGGCCGGGGTGGCCGGGGTCTGATTGCGCAGCAGATATTTCTCCAGATCGACGAAATCGAAGTAGTAACCGCGGTGGGCCACTGTCTGCGCTTTGGCAAAAGCGCGGTCCGAGACGGCGCAAAAGGCCAGGCCGGCCGGCAAAGCAAAAGCTTTCTGGCTGGAAGTTAGCACAACATCCAGATCCCAGGCATCAAATTCCAACCGCGCCCCAGATAGACCGCTCACAGAGTCAATGAGGATCATAATCTCCTCGCCATGAGGCAGTGCCCGAATGGCCTGGGCAATCTCCTGGATAGGGCTGACCACACCGGTGGAAGTCTCATTATGGACGATGGTCACCGCGTCAAACTCGCCGCCGGCCAGCCGCTCGACAACCTGTTCCGGCAGAATGGGCTGGCCCCATTCCACTTCCAGGGTCTCATGGGCTTTGCCGTTGCCCACGGTCACCTCGTGCCAGCGCTGGCTAAAGGCGCCGTTAATGCAGTTGAGAACCTTTTTGTCGGTGCAGTTGCGAACGGCCGCTTCCTGCAAGCCGGTGCCCGAAGAGGCGTTGACGTAAACCCGTTTCTCGGTGTAGAAAACCTGGCGAATTTTGCCCTGGATGCTGGCGAACAGATCTACACATTCAGGCATACGGTGGCCGATCATCCACCGCGTTTGGGCCTGGAGTATTTCAGGACGGACCTCAGTGGGTCCGGGAATGAACAGACGGACGTGCGAAGGCGAAGGCTTCGCTAAATTTTGCTCTAAGTTGCTCATCTTGTAATGTAATTGCTCCTTGTGCAATTAGCTGGAGTGATTTCTCCAGCAGAAGTTGATGCGGCGAATACTGGGTTTGGCGGAAGGGACCCGGCCCGGCAGCCAGGGTCAGCAGAGGCGCCAGGCTCGGGGTGTGGATAAAGGCGGGCGCCTTGCCCAGAACAGCGGTGCGGCTAACCACCCCACCGTAGCCAACAAACAGGTCAACGGCCGTACCTGCCAGTAGATCGCTCATACCGTCCCCCACCAGCAGCGAACGGCCGCGCTTGCCCTGCAGCAGTTCGCGGACAATACGCGCCTTGCCGTCACTAACGGTCAGGTCACCATGATCATACGTCAGGTAGGATTCGTCACGGCCGCGCAGTTCCTCATGCTGCCACCATTCACCGCTTAAGGCGTTATAGGCCACCGTCACGGCGCGAATGTTTTCCCGGGGAATGCCCAGAAAGAGGCCAAACTGGATCACCGGCTCGGCCAGGCCGCCGCTGATGATGTACACCTGGTGACCCCAATCCTGCAGGGCCTGAATAACCTGGACGGCATCCTCGACAACATGCTGCTTGTAAACCTGGCGGATTTGCTCAATCTGGCGACGGGTGGGCCGCAAGGCACGCAGCCGTTTGCCGTAAATCTCCTCCAGGTCAAGCTGCCCTTCCATGGCCGCCTGGGTTAGCACGCCAATGCGCCAGCCTTTACCGCTGGCATCAGCCAGAACATCAATGCCTTCGGCGGCCGTCAAAGTCGAGTCGCAGTCAAAAAAGACGTGGTCATAGTGGGGCCAGCGCATAATGGGGATTGTACTTAGGGCAGAGTTTATTGGCAATGGACATAGCTCATAGAAGAGAGGGAGGAAAATGACTAATTGTTGAATTGCTGAATTGTTGAATGGTTAATGCGGTTGTCGGCCGGCGTCCATTAACAATTCACAGTTCGCCAATTCACCAGTTAACTATTGGCTTTGGTTTTCCACGGCCAGCAAAGCCAATAGCTGCTCATGTAAATGCTTGTTGCTGGCGACACAACGGCTGTCATTCGTCTGCCAGGGTACACGACGGCCGTCGCTGGTCAAGCCGCCCGCTTCATGGACAAATAGAGTCGCCGCCGCCGCGTCCCACGCCTTCAGGCTGTTATGCCAGTAGCCGTCTAGGCGGCCGGCGGCCACCCAGGCCAGGGCCAGCGTTGCTGAGCCGATAGCCCGAATGGTCAAAACGTTATGGGCCGTGCGGGCCAGCTGGCTCATTGCCAGGCGGCGCTGTTCTGGCGCTGAACTCCAATCCAGGGCAATGATAGCTTGCCCCAGCTCGGCCATCTGGCTGACCTGCAGCCGGCGGCCGTTCAGATAGCTGCCACCGCCCAACAGACCAGTAAACAGCTCGTCCCGCAAGGGATCGTAGACGGCGCCGGCCACAACTGCCAGATAACCGGCGGCTGATCCTGTCGAAGCCGCGCCTGTCGAAGCCGTGCCCCTGCCGGCCGGTAGGCCAACGGCAATCGAGGTGCAGAAATTCGGCTGTTGGCGGCTGAAGTTATTGGTGCCGTCAATGGGATCGATGATCCAGATGGCACGGCCGTTAGCCGGTAAATCGGTATCTTTTTCTTCTACCAGGAAACCATGGTCGGGAAACTGAGCCCGAATCCGGTCAGTGATAAAGCGCTGTACCGCCACGTCGCTCTCAGTCACCCAATCACGGAAGCCCTTGCTGGTCAAGGTCTGTGGCTGCTGCCATCGCTCCCGCAGCAGCTGCCCCGCGGCAACGGCCGTTTCCGTGGCGGCCGTGAGCAGTTCGATGTAATCGTTGTCCTTCAAGAATGCGCTCCTCAAGCCGACCAACGACCAGTTTGCTGGTCGTTCGTCGTTCGTCGTTGGTCGTTCGTCGTTCTTTACTGGTCGAAAAAGAACAGCCTCAAAGGTTTGACCCTTTGAGGCTGCTCACACCAATTCTCAATGGCTAGAGGCGGATGCTTACGGAGCCGCTTCTTCTAGCAAACGATTGGCCTGAGCTTCAGCGTCAGCCAACACGGTGTCAATGTCTTCACCGGAGATGATACGCTCGAAAGCCTGGGTCATAACGTCGCGGACATTGTCATAACCGGCGACGGGGGCTTCCCGCTTGGTGAAGGGCAGCAGCTCAAAGGCCGCGGCATAAGCCGGATTCAGCTCAAAGTAGTAATCCTCCAGCTCGTCAACCACGCTGGCGCGCACTGGGAAGTAGTTACTCTGAATCGACCAGTTTACTTGAACCTCAGGCGAAGTGTAGTAGCGGATGAAGAGCCAGGCCGCCAGCTGGGTGGCGGGATCGGTCTGGGGCACGCTCACGCTGGCGCCATAGATGTTCATAACCGGGTCCGGGGTAGTGTAGGGAATCGCGCCCATCGACCAGTCAAAGCCACCGGTACCGCCTTCATTCACGGCCGCGGCGTAGAAGGGGAAGCCGGAAGAAGAACCCATGGTGAACAGGTTCTTACCGGCGCCAAAGTCACTCTGGTCACCAAAGCGCTCGGCAATACGCACGGCACAGCCGGCATCAAACAGCTCTTTGATGTGCATCATGGCATCTTTGGCTTCCGGCGTATTCAGGGTGAAACGGTTGTTGTCGTAGTCAAAGATATCACCACCGCGGGCAAAGACCAGCGCGGCAAAGTTAGAGGCATCGGTGCGGACCTGGTAGCCAATGCTGAAGCTGGGGTCGGCGCTGCGGCTAAACGGATTGTCCTTAGCGGCGCAAACGGCTTCGGCAAACTGCTCTGGGGTTACCGGCGGGCCGTCGAAGCTGATCACACCCGCTTCGCGCAGCTCTGCCAACCATTCAGCATTGTAGTACAGCATTTCCATGGAGCGGTTGGGCGGGAAGCCAAACGCCTGATTGCCAAACTGGGGCAGGCGGTCGCCATCCAGGAACGCCTGGAAGAAGTCAGCCTGTTCCGCAGCGGTCAGGCCAAATTCAGGATGAGTGATGTAGGGGTCCAGGCTAACCAGGCCATCAGCCACCATGTAAGCCGCCGCCTGATTCTGGTAGGCAACGGTCAAACCAGGCACGTCACCCGTGGTCAAGCCAGCGATCATCTTGTTGTAGATGTCGTTGTAGCCACCTTCGTTACGGGCTTCAACAATGATGCCGTAAGGATTGGTGGCGTTGAACTCATCTACGATGATCTGCAGCTGCGCTTCCCGGGCGCCGGTGTGCTGGTGCCAGAAAACAACGCGCACCCCGCTCAAATTCTGGCCTACTTCATCAATGTTGCCATAGATGCTGACGTCATAGGGCAGTTCTTCTTCCATCGGTTCTTCAACAGGCTCGGCGGTAGCCTCCGGCTGGGTGACTTCCTCAACCACTTCGGCAACCTCGGTAGCCACAGCGGCTACGGTCGGCGCAATTTGGGTCGCCGCTTCCTGAACCTGTTCCACAGCCTGCTCAATCTGCTCAGCCCCGCCACAGGCCACCAGCAGCAAAGCTAGCATCATAGCCAGCAAGACAGTCAATTTTCTAAATTTACGGTTTAACATTGTCGTTCTCTCCTCCAAGAAAGAATTTGGTAAACTTTTCATCAAAGTAACTCACATAGATAGTGGCGCGGCCAATACGGCCGTCACCCGGTTAACTAGAGACTATTTTCTTGCCTAAGCATCACCTCCTCAAAACCACGCGTGCCGGATTAACCTTTTAGCCCGCTGGTAGAGATTCCTTCGATAAAGGAGCGCTGCGTCAGCGCATAGAGTAGTAAGACAGGCAGCAGGGTAATCATCACCCCGGCCATTCTTAGATGAGCCAGGTTACCCTCGGTCTGCAAGAATTGCAGTAAACCAACCGAAATTGGACGCCAGGTATCGTCATTGGTAACCAACAAGGGCCAGGCCAACGCGTTCCAGGCGCCGATAAAGGTAAACAGGATAACGACCAAAATGACCGGCTTAGACAGGGGCACGACAACTTGTAACAAAAAGCGGAAGTGGCCCGCGCCATCCATGCGTGCGGCATCCCACAACTCATAAGGAATGGTGGCAAAGTGCTGCCGCATCAGGAATATAGAGATAGCGTTAGCCATGAAGGGAATGGTCAATGCCGGCCAGTTATTCGTCCAACAGTTGCGCGTGTCGCACCAGCCGAGCCCGCCGCTGCCAAAATACTCACCAATCTTACTCACAATCAGAAAGTTGGGCAGGTCGGTTACAATATCCGGGATCATGAGTGTCGCCAGCATGAGGGCGAAGAGCAGTTCACGACCGGCAAACTGAATGCGGGCAAAGGCGTAAGCTGCCAGGGTGCAGAAGGTAACCGTCCCGGCTACGGTGATCAGCACAATTCGTAGCGTGTTGTAAATGTAACGGCCCAAATTGGCCTCTTGCCAGGCGGCGCAGTAATTGGTGATAAAGGGGATACGGAAATGTTCGGTGCGGTTCACCACATTCGCTTCGCGCAGGGCCGAACGAGCCGCAATACCGCCCTGTCGCTGAGCCGCTTCCTCCGGAATACTGATAGTCATCCGAGTACGAGAGATAATCTGTCCTTCAACACGATAGTCATCCGAGGAAACCAGAATACAAGGACTAATATTCACCGCCCGTGGCAAGATCAGGCCGGCATTAACTTCACCCAGGGTCATCATGGAGACACTGGTCATCCAGATAAGGGGCAAGAGGGAAATGCCAGCATAGAATAGTAACATGGCATAAACCAGCAGGCGGGGGATATTCAACCGTTCTAGCAGGGGATGTTGAGAATCTTTCATGACCCGTTATCCGTAAAACACTTTCCGTGCGGCAATGCGGTTTTGTACCAGGGTAAGCATGAGAATAATGACGAACAGAACCATGGCCATGGCGGTGGCATAGCCAAACCGGGCGCCGCGGAAAAAGGTCTCAAAGAAGTAGACGCTCACCGTGTCCGTGGTTCCCAGGGAAGCAACATCGCGCAGCACCCAGACATGGTTGAACGCTTTGAATGTGCCGATGACGGAAATGACGGAAAGGAAAAACGTAGTGGGGGACAGCAGGGGAATCGTGATGTGACGGAAAAGGGCCCAACGGCCGGCGCCATCTATTTCGGCCGCTTCATAAAGTGCCGCCGGAATATTGCCCAGACCGGCCAGGAATATGACCGTGTTGTAACCGACAAAATTCCAGATGTTGAACAAAATAATAACCAACAGCGCCAGGCTGGGGCCAAAGGTCCAGGCTGAAGCCGCCTCAATGCCAAAGGCCTGCCCCAGAATCGCCAGGGCGCTGTTTGGCTCCTTTAGCCAGAGCAAGGCTCGCTCGGGATTCTGGCCACCGCTGGTAAAGAAGCTGTTGACGAAACCGTTGGGCCGAAGGCTAAAGAGCGCCTGGAAAATGCCGGCGGCGGCCACGGCCGGGGCAATATAGGGGATAAAGAAGACAACCCGGAAAAAGCCCTTACCATGAATATTTTGAAACAGCAGGTAGGCCAGCACCATAGCAATGGCTAACTGTATCGGCACGGTGCCTACGGAATAGAATACGGTAACCTGGAGCGAGAGGTAGAAGCGGGGATCGGCGCCACGGCTGATAGCCGGCCAGACGTCAATTAAGTAATAGCCGGCACCTATCAACCCGGCGGCGCCGGCGATGGACACAAACAGCTTCAGCGTAGACTGCTGGCGCATGCCCCACGACCAGAGGAAGTAAGCGGCCACCAAAGCCGCCAGGCCTTGCAGCAAAAAGCGCAGGCGGATGGCCGCGGTGGCGGCCGTAGTTGGATCCAGTCCGGTATAATGGGTCCAGACAAAGCGAGCCAGCAGGAAGGCGCCGCCCAAGGTCAACAAAACCGTTAAGGCCGGCGTGTTAAAGCTGGGCAGAATAGAGTAAGGAGTGGGTGCATACAGTCTGTGCTGCCACTGCTCAATCAGGACGTTAACTAGATAGCCAACGGCAATAGCTGCTAACCCCAAAGGGATATTGCCCAGTTTGGCCGCATGACCGGCGGCAATAGCCTGCTCTTGCGTGAAAAAGGTAATAAAGCTTAGCAGTAGCTGAATCAGACCAAAGGCAATCAGCCCAGCCGGCAGCAGGTAGGCAAAAGGAAAATAAAGCGGAATGCTTTTCTCGACCGCCTTGGAGCGCGCCCCCCATACAGACATGATTCCCGCCGCGATGAGGCCCAGAACAATCAGGGCAAAAAAGATGTAGCCCACATCCCCCATGGCGGTGAGGAAATTCTGTAGCCCCCGGTACTCGCCCTGGCGAATACGCCAGTTGTAAAGGCTGACATACCCGGCATACAGGATAGGGAACATGCCGAAGAGAAAGATGATGATCAGACCTGGAGCTAAGAAGAGATAGGCCGTCAAATTCTCTTTAAGAATGCGTCCCCTACGGCTAGCGAAAAAGCCACCGTGGTGGCCAACGGTGGGAATCCGCCGGTCAGTGGGAATGGTCTCAGAGGCCATTTTGCTACTCCAATGTTTTGCGCACAAAGGCGTCTTCAGAAGCCGGTCGCTGGCAACATTATATCTCATGCCCATTGTCCGGGGCAACGTAACAAGGGCGACTGTAACAGGCGCTAATTAACAACCGCTCAAGGGCGGGTTAACGGGAGAATAATGAGCGTTGAAGGTCTTGTTAACGGATGAACTGGCTGATCAGGGTCGTGAGAAGCGGATAACCGCTTCTCACAACGCGGTCCTCATTCAATGATACCCAGCGCCTGACCACCGGCAATGATCACATCGGCACAATAATCCAGGTCTTCGGGTCTATGCACGGCCGTGACCGTAGCCCGCAAACGCGCCAGCCCTTCAGGCACCACGGGGGCCACAATTGCCTGGACAAAAATGCCCCGCTGCTGGCAATAGTGGGCCAACTGCACGCCATTTTCTAACGAGCCACAGATAACGGGGACAATGGCCGTTTCGGTATTCAGTAGATTGAAACCGGCCGCGCGCAGTTTCCCGGCAAAACGACGATAATTGTCGTCTAACCGGCGCACGCGCTCCGGCTCGTTTTCGATCACTTCTAAAGCAGCCTTGGCCGCCGCGGCTGAGGCCGGCGGCAAAGCAGCCGAGAAGATAAAGCCGCGCGCCTCATGCTTGAGAAAATCAATCAGTTTAGCGCTGCCCGCCGCATAGCCACCGGCGCTGGGAATGGTCTTACTCAAAGTTCCCATCTTAATGTCAATGCAGTCAGGGGGCAGGTCGAAATGCTCTTCAATACCATGCCCCGTTTCGCCGAGAACGCCAATGGAATGGGCTTCGTCGACCATGAGATAGGCATCGTACTGGCGACAGAGGCGAACCACTTCGGGTAGGTTAATTACATCCCCATCCATGCTGAAGACGGCATCAACAATCACCAGCTTACGGCCGTGGGGATTGGCCTCCTGCAGCCGTCGTTCCAGGTGCGCCATATCATTGTGGCGAAAACGAACCATCCGGGCCTGGGAAAGCAGGCAGCCATCCACAATGCTGGCGTGATTCAGCTTGTCGCAGATGACGGTGTCGCCCCGGCGCAACAGGCAGGAGATAACCGCCAGATTGGTGACGTAACCGCTGGAAAAGGTAACGGCCGCTTCCGTCTGCTTGAATTCGGCCAGCTTCTGCTCCAGCTGAGTGTGCAGGTCTAGCGTTCCGGCCAGCAGGCGAACGCCATAGGTACCCGTACCATATTGGCTAACGGCCGCCGCCGCTGCCTGGTTAATATGCGGGTGCCCGATTAACCCCAGGTAAGAATAGCCGCCAAGCATAATCATCTCGCCCCGTCCCTTGACCTGGACGCGGCCGTTGGGCAGCAATGCCTCCGTTTCCTCTAGATAAAAATAAACACCCTGCTCTCGGTAATTATCAACATCCCACAACATCTCTGGTGTAAGTGGGGGCTTTAGCGCTACAGAATTAACCATTAACTGATTTCCTCCAAAAAACACAGGAACAGATGACGAAAACCGGCCTCCAGACCGTCGTTTTGCCTGTTCTCAGATCAAACTCGCATAAGCCGTGAATTCTAGCCATTCTTGCCGTTTTGCTCAAACTTTGCCTGACACAAGTCAAGCCGAGCGCCCTCTATCCACGGCTGCCGTCAAGCTCGTTGTCTTTTGTCCGATTTGTGGCTATCCTTTGAACCCATGACACTATTTCATTATCTGTTTGACAAACTGTTCCCGATTATTCGTTTTGTGTACGAAAAAGTAATGGGCCAGCGCTGGTTCGACGAGATTACACCCCAATTATGGCTGGGAGGCGCCCCTCATTATGAGCGTGATTATGCTTTTATTGAACAGGCGGGCCTGACGGCCGTGGTCAACATCCGCGCCGAAAGGGAAGACGACACCGCCCGCTATGAACGCCAGGGCATTGCCCACCAGCAGTTGAAAGTACTAGACATTATGACACCGCCGCCCGAAATCCTGGATGAAGGGACCGCCTTTATCCACGAGCAATTACAGAACGGCGGCAAGGTTCTGGTACACTGCGCCAAGGGGCGCGGCCGTTCGGCCACCTTGCTGGCTGCCTATCTGATGCGTTATGAGAATATGAGTTTTGCCCAGGCACGGGAATTGATGAAGCGCAAGCGGCCGCTAACCAAACTGGAATCTCGCCACCAGCGCGCATTGGAAAGCTGGCTGAAAAGGTAATTGGTGATTGGCAATTGGTGATTGGCATATGATGAGCAGCAACGATACACCTATTCGGCGCCAATATCTGGAGATCAAGCGGCAGCACCCTGACGCCATTCTCTTTTTTCGTCTGGGTGACTTTTATGAGATGTTTGACGGTGATGCCCAAACGGCGGCCCGTGAACTTGACCTGGTCTTAACCAGCCGGGCCAGCGGCAAAGAGCACCGGGTGCCGATGTGCGGCGTGCCCTACCATGCGGCCGAGGGCTACATCGCCAGATTGATTGCTAAAGGGTACAAAGTTGCCCTATGCGAGCAGATCGGCAGCGAAACAATCAACGGGCTGATGCCGCGCGAAGTGGTTCGCATTTTCACCGCCGGTACGGTCATTGAACCAGGCATGCTGGACGCGGCCCGCAACAATTATCTGGCGGCCGTGGCTCGTGAGGGGGAAAAGGCCGGCCTGGCTTACATTGATATCAGTACCGGTGAATTTGCCACGACCCAGATTGATAACCGGCGGCGCCTGGTCGAAGAACTGTCCCGGTTGGCCGTGGCCGAACTGCTCCTACCCGATGGTGAACAGGCGCTGCTGTCAGAGTTAACGGCCGTG
>Ga0114946_10001785_pt1 | contig 14817 bp, 5 predicted proteins | sample WalLakDeSediment_FD_88676 | JGI IMG/M metagenome (GOLD analysis project Ga0114946, IMG submission 88676) | Lake sediment microbial communities from Walker lake, Nevada to study Microbial Dark Matter (Phase II) - Walker Lake 11/02/13 Deep Sediment | ecosystem: Environmental > Aquatic > Freshwater... | reverse complement strand
GTCAAGGCGGCAGGCCGCGAATACATGTATGTGGCTGATGTCGGTTCTGCCCATCATGGCCTGCCATTCAGCTGTGGTTTGCGCTTGCACCACCTGCCAGTAATTTTTGTTTTCAATGGATTCATGCCTTGGTGAGAAATCCATGCCGGTGTCCAGCTCAACAGACCCTCTGAAATTGAGTGCCTCCAGGGTGATCTGCTGTCCGCCCAGGTTTTGGCATGTCAGGCTGGTAAACCGAAGGAACCTGATACGTAGCTTTTTTCCATTTCTGGTGGTCCATGTAAACTGCCTGGAAACAGTGCCCGAACGAAGATCCAGTGTGCGTACAAAGTGCCCATAAGCTGACACGGCGAGGTCAAGCGTTTCGCCATCCAGCCTGATTCTCGTATACAGCCAGTCGACGGCGTTGACCATGAACGTCCAGGATGTAGCCAGACCTTTGTACATCACGGCGTGCCGGATATCGATTTCAGACCATACTCCGTTTATATAGCTGCCCCTAAGATGGTCGCCCGAATAGCCTTCTTCAAAGTACCCGCGTACGCCCATATATTCGTTGGCAAGAGAGAAAATGGATTCTGAAACCCTGCCATGCTCCGGGTGAAACCCTCGTTCAATGATCTGCCACGGATCGGTCACTAAGTATTTTGTTGCTGTTTTTGCCATCTGTTTAGTCCTGGCCTGTTAGAAGTTTTATGGTGATGATCTTGTGATGCGCGACATCCAGTTTTATGCTTTGCCCATCCGTTGGCAGCTCTTCTGTCTCCAGTTCCTCCAGATCAGTAAAGGATGCCCGCCTGATGGTGCCGGCGCAATGGAGATATCCCTCCACTTGCTGATTATTCGGGTTATACACCCTGATGATGAGTCCATCACCCTCCTCTGCTTGTTTTATGCAGCTAAGTTGCAGACCTTCAGGTATCTGCAGAAAAGAGTGTTTTAATGGCAGTCTGCCTGGTGTCCCCTTTCCATGCTGTACGGCTTTTAGTGGGTTATCGAGTAACGGTAGCAGCCCGTGCAGGTTTGCATCGTTCCACGGGCCTGCAAATGGGCAGATCGCATAGGTGAAGGAGTGCCGGCCGGGGTTCTGGAACTCTTCATCCGGCCATCGGTCCCTGGTCCAGTTACCGTGCTGGTAAAAACAGCGCAGCAAGGTGATCGCAATGGTACGTTGTTCATCGTTGAAGACCTCACTTTCGTAAAGGCCTATATTGGTGATGGCTATACCTCTCGCAGTATTTCCGGTCCCAATGAAGCCGGTATTCGGGTCAGACGGGTCAACAACCTCTGTCCATGAGGGGTCTGATTTTTTCGGAACGGGTCTGTTTACCACATCGAACGGCATGGCTGCGAAGTATTTATCAGCCTGAATTCCGCTCGGGAAAAGCGCCCTCAGGCGATGATCGCGAACGGTATTGTCAAATGTTGTCTCAACGCGAATGTACTTCAACCCCTTTTGCAATGTAATGACTGATACAATGGACACCTTCTTCATCGTGCCAGAGCGCTTCTTGTAGCTATCAGCTGATGATACCGGCAATGTCATGGTGTGGTTAACCCTGAATGAACTTTGCACCGGCCCGTTTTCCAGGCATTCGATCACAGCAGGATTACCCCGGGTATGGTACACTTCACCGCCCGGTATCCTGCCCGGCGTCCATGCGTTGCCCAGCTCTCCCTCATCCATGAACGTGTTCAATCCCTGATAGCTGGCGCCGGTTTCTTTGTCAAGCACTGTCAGGGATCCGTCTGCTTCGATGCTTACCCTCAGAAAATCATTTTCCATGCTCTGGCCATCGGCCATCCCCTGTTGCTGTTTTTTATTATCGTGGGATGGTTTGGCAATATAAGTCTTGTATCCCATTGCCGGAAGATCATGAAAAAATGCCCAAGCCTCAAAGCGTAAGGAATGATGCGTTTTCCCAAAGCCTACCTTGTCGACATGCAATTTGTGGGAGTAGCTATTGATAGGCTGTATGTCGACGGGGTGTCCATCAGGATCAATGAGGCTGATGGACTCAGCCTGCATGTCATGGGGCATGTCAAGCACGATTTTGGCAACACCGCTGCGTTTATGGGGCGACAGATTGAATACCGTCAGAAACACTGAATCATCGGCAAGCTCGCCCAGGTTGATATTTTTCACAATCCTTGCCATCGATCTTTTAATGACCTGCCTGCTCAGGTCTTCCGCCTGCTTATAGCGGTGCATGGCATCATGGTATACGGCATCCAGGCTGCAGGCGTTGATGGTGTCATGTGCATGGTTGGCCAGCACAAGTTTCCATGCGGCATCAAGTATTTCCGTTTCATAAAGACCGCCGGCCATATGCGCCATTGATGCGGCCGGTTCAGCATGCCGGATCAACACATTTTCCACCTCTCTGTTCCGGCGTTTGAGACGACCCTTTGTCGACAGTACCCCGGGGTAAAGATGCGCATCATTCCATGGTTGCGACTGGTTTACATGGCGCATTTCTCCGTGCAGCACCACATTATCTTTCCTTTTTTTTACAAGGCCCTCTATGGCAGAAGCATATGCAGGCAAGCTGGAGTGAATGAAAAAGGTCTCTTCTGATAAGCCGTTCAATATTTTGATGAGGGATGGTGTTTCTTCATGCGGAAAACTTGCATCATGGCCGTGTAATGCAAGTAACACATTGCTATCGGTATGTTTGGTAATTTCTGACATGAGTTTTTCAAGGGCATTCCGCAAGTATGACTCATCAAAGAATTTTACCGGATCAAGCTCAATAAATTCATTATCATTTGCTTCAGCCATCCGAAACGTAAAACCACCCTCATGCCAGTAATTCTGTTTGGAATTTTCAATGTGGTCATAGTATTTATGGATGACGGGCAGGTAAACATATCCCCAGAAAGTGCATCGGCTGAAGTGCTGAGGAGGTCTGATGCCAAAAGATTCTGTCCCATCAGGCGATTTCCATATATACTCAGCCGGTGCCACATCCTGGTTTATCCCACGGTAGAAAATGATGGTACGAATGCCGAATCCTGCATAGATCTGCGGCAGCTGCGATACCTGTCCGGTAGAGGTGGGGGTATAGCCCACTTTCATCACCCGTCCGTATTCTTTTGCGGTACGGTGTCCGGTCAGCAGGTTTCTTACAATGCATTCACCATCGATGCTGTTCATTTCGGGCAGCGTATACCATGGCCCCACCAGCAAACGTCCGGATCTTACAAGCTCAGTGAGTTTGTTTTTATTGCCCGGCTTGATGGCACAATAATCTTCCAATGGGATGGACTGGGAATCTAAGTGGTAATGTGTAAACCCGGGATCATTTTCAAACACCTCGAAGAGTTTGTCAAACATATCCATCAGGCTGATCCGCGACTCCTGAAATGACTTGACCCATTCGCGGTCCCAGTGGGTATTGGATATGACGTGGCATTCGTATTTTTTCATGTGTTCATAATTTGTTTTAAATAGGTCACATGGAATCGCATGTACGAACATTCTCCTGTGTGTGAACGAATGTGCACATGCTTATTTCATCTGTTCATTATTTGTTTTAAATCGGTCAGATGGAATCGCATGTGTGAACATTTCCGTGGGTGTGAAACATTGTGCACATGCTTATTTCATGGGTTTAAATTTTGTCGAACAGTCAAACAGTCGAAGGTCTCTTCCCCGTTCTTTGCCCGGATCCTGAGCCGAGCCGGAGGGTCCGCGAAGTGAAATGATTTTGCGGGACTTCGCTATACTCAGTCTTGATAGGATCCTTCACCTAAGATTGGGGCTTCGCATGGCTCAGCCCTCCTTTTCACTTCCCACGGGTGGCAGGTTTCTGTACCAGAAATAATACATGCCGGTGATGGCGATCAGGAATAGGCTGAGCAGGAAGAAAAAGGTGTCATATTTTTTGATGATCAGCTGCATGGGCAGAAGAAACAATGTTACGTGAAACACCAGGGAAAAAGGGAGTGCCAGCAGGTCGTTTCTATGCTCTTTTTCCATCTTTGTTCTGACAGGATCGGGAAGGATAGATTTTAATGGTTTCCAGAAGCCAAATGGTCTGGTTTTCAGGTAAAAGTTCTCCAGTACTTTCCTGTTGGTTGGTGGGGTGATCAAAGTTCCTGTAATTGTTCCGACAAATCCGATACCCAGGATGATCAGGAATTTCGTGATATCATCCCAGCCCGGAAAGAATATCCTTTGCAATACTGCTGCCAGCAGTCCTGCTGCCATGCCAATTGCGAATCCACCTCCGTTGAATCTCCACCAGTAGAGCCTCAGGAAAGTGGGCACCAGGATTCCGCCACCTATTCCCATAGCGATCCATCCCCAGATGTCATTGATGCTTTCGATGGTAAATGCGAACATAAAGGCAATGACCACGATGGTAACTGTCGTTACCCACGAGGTATAGATGATCTCCTTGTTGGAGGCGTTTGGCCTGATATAGCGCTGATAGACGTTTCTCACGAAGAAGCTGCCGGCCCAGTTCACATTATTGTTGAAAGTAGAGATGCCTGCGGCCATTAATGCCACGATCAGCAGGCCTTTCATTCCAGAGGCGACCTTATGTAGCATCACGGCCGGTACAATCCTTTCCGGGTTGACAGTACCTTCGAAACTGATCAGGTTGAGTTTGCTGGTCCAGCTTTCCTGGCCAAGGATCTCCTGCAAACCGTAGATCAGTTCAGGGGAGAAGTTGCCAGGGCTGTTAACGATTTGAGAAAGCAGGGTTGTCCACTCAGACTTTGTCACTAGTGGCATATGCGTTTTGATCAGGAGGGAGGCATCTTGTATGATGTTCGGGTCGGGGAACAGGTCATTGACGAGGTAAATGCCGATCACGGCGAAGCTCATCACCATGGGCCATCTGAACATGAGCGTGACAATCCATGTAAGAGAGAGCGTTCCGCATTCTCTTTCGTTCCGTGCGCCAAAAAACCTGGGGTCATCACCCATACCCATCCCAATAAAAATATTTCTCAGAAGGTAGAAGAACATAAAGCCCAATAGGTACCGGAAAGACTCATAGCCGGCCGGCATATGGGTTTGCCAGTGCGGAACCGTGCTGGTCCAGTCTTTATTACCTGTCACTTCCATGGCAGTCAGGCGCAACGATTCGGTGTCGGGTACCAGCCCGATTGCCAGGGAGGAGACGTATATGATGGCGATGATGATCAGAAACGACTGGAATATATTAGAGACCACCACGCCATAGAATCCTGACAAAACGGTATACAGGGTAGCAATGGCAATCAGCACCAGGGCGCTGTAAAAGGGAGAGAGAGGCAGGAACATGGAGAAGAACAGGCCTGCTCCGAAGATCAGGTAGCCCAGCTCACCGATCAGCCCGATCAGTGCAGCAGCTACTTTTGCCAATTCGGCAAACCTGCCTCCGGGCCCGTCGCCGAAGCGGAAAATCATCCAGTCGGAACCGGTAACACAGCCTGAGCGTCTGTGCCACTTACCCACCCAAAGCATCATGATGACCAAAACCAATCCGACACCGCCCCTGAACTCGATGAACATTCCGCGTGGCCCCAGCAGATAGATAAATGAAACGATCAGCAGGGTGCCTGAGATGTCGAGCCAGGATGCCATGCCCGACATGCCCAGGGCCCACCAGGGCATCTTCCGTCCACCAATGAAATAGTCTTCCAGGCTCTTTGAAGCCCTTCTCCTGAGAATTAGCCCAATAGCGATAAGCACCGTGAAATAGCAGGCGATGATCAGGTAATCAATGGCAGACAGATAGTTCATCATGATGAGAGGAATTTTACAATTTCAGGATTACGGCAGATGCTTTGCTGGCAGCATGACGCAAAGTAAGGATATAGCTTCCCGGAGCGAGGTGATTGAGCTGAATTTCAACCTGCAGTGTGCTTTTGCTTTCAATCGTTTCCTTGTGCAGGAGGTTACCGCTCATGTCATGGATGATGATCTCAACCGCACCAGTGATAAGAATTGGAGAGGCAACCGTCAGTTTGTTTCTGACGGGATTTGGATAGACAGTTATACCTGTCATGTTGCTTTGGCTTGGAGCATGACCAACATTCACCTGTTCATCATTGCTCTCTATCAGAATGGGTAACAATTCGATGCCGTTACCTGTGCCGAGGTTCCTTGAATATTGTTTGTCGACAGGGTTGTTCCAGTGCTCATGGACACCAAGACTGCCAATTTTTTGGCCGTTTTTGTCGGGTCTGTATTCAATGCCTGCGGGCCATTTCGCTTCGCACGCAGCCTGATGCAGGTAGTCGTCGCAACCCGGTATGTTGGGCCATGCTTTTTTTGTATAGGGGTTCTGTCCGTTGAACTCGGTTCTGAGAAAATCAAATGCAACAGACTCTATTGCCACGGGATCGAATGAAAAAAAGACGGAGGAGGTCCAGTCATCGTTAAATGGCGGCATCCTGAACCGGACCGGTTGATCGCCCCAGTCAGGCCCAGCATAGAGTGCGTCAAGAATGTATACCAGGTTCTTCTTTCCCATGTGTTCAGAACCCATAATGTCGACAAGTACCCTGTATTTCCCATAGCCTTCCCTGTTCTTTGCCAGTCCTCCATGTAAGTGAGCAGCCGTTACCCGTGCCTGCGATCCGTAATGGTTCTTGGGAAAAACCGTCAACCCACCAAGTTCATGCCCTTTCAGCATGGGCAGGTTGATGAGGTACTCGATTTCTTCAAATATGCTGTAAAGGTGATCTTCAACTGCATTTGTCATGATACTACCCTGATCAGAGTAAAATATCAGGGGTTCATCGCTGATGCTGACCGGGGTCCTTCCATTGCCCTTGATATTGACATGTGTGTGGTAAATATTGGTCCCCAAATAGTTGACATCAGGAAATTCAGCAACCCATGTTTCGTGTTCTTCCTGGTAGTGGTTCCGCATGGGATCACCCACATAGATGGCCCCTTGCGGAACTCCCGCATGGTTCACCAACTGTCTTAGCACGGCAAGCACGATCTGCGGAGAAGTTTCAGCCAACAACGTTCGGTCATATCTGTCGTTGCGGCGCATGGTGTTTACATCAAGGTTTGTAGAGATGTTTGTTGATGTTCTGTTCAGTTTTAACAGAATCTTCTCTCCTTCCTGATAACCAGTTTCTCCTTTTCCCCTTGAGTGGTTGTGGAACATGAATACGGCCTCCCATGCTTCCTGGTCTGTTTCTTTGCCGGTAAGTTCACGAATGCCTTTTGAGATCATTTGCGTCACAAGCAAAGGGTTGGTATTCTTGTCCTGGAACCAGGCGTCATCGTTGTCATCGAGGATGCCATTCCTGTCTACATAGTTTGCGCATTCGTTATCCGTTGCGAACCTGTTCCATACCCAAACCACTCTTCCTGGATAGATTCCTACAGCTTCTCCAATCGGTTCATTGGGAGGATGAAAAGCCGGGCTGGTGGGATTCCCGCTGGTTTCCCTCAGTGGAATAAACAAGCTTGTGGAGAAGGTGAGAAGTGCTGCAAGAAGCAGGACGATAGCTGAGAAGTACCTATGCTGACGGAGTGCATTTTTTACTCCACGGTAACTCAACCAGGAACCGGTAAATGCCATCAAATGTATGACAAAAGCACTTGCAAGAGGAAATGCTACTTGCATACATGGATAGGCAGCCCTGCTGGGTTTGGCAACAACCCTGGCCAGAAACCAGGCCAGGGCTGCCAGTCCTATGAAAAAAAAAACAATCCTTGTCCGGTACTTTCCCAATATGATCATGATGTCTGGTATTAACTGCCTGATGATACCGATTGCTTTGGACATAATAAGTAATGATTGTTTTGTGTGAAAACAAAAATACCATATAGTCATTTCCACAACCTGATTCATGAACTCTATAGCGGGTTTTATTGATACAAGCCTTGGAAGCAGATGCCTTTTTTTTTATGGAACATTTGAGCCCGTTTTGTGTATCATGGTTTTCCCCGATATTATAAATCATCGCATACATTTGTTTCGCGATGCTCAATTTTTTGGAAGCACTTATATCGTACAACATTAAATTAATTAGCATTCATTCAAATCGTTTCAATCTATGGGGAATCTATACAAGGTAACCGTGACTATGCTGGCCAGAATGTTATTGTTTGGCTTGTTTTGCTTCATTGCTTTCTTTTCTTATGGTGGTGGTAATACTGCCCGGGACCACGTTCTCATTGAGTCGGGCAGTTTGGTCAGTTTACAGCAGGGCTTACCGGTAAGTGGGCGTGTTGTTGCCGCCGTCACCGGCGAGCCTCTTATAGGTGTTACAATATTTGAACTGGGCACCACCAATGGTGCGGTAACCAATGAGCGGGGTGAGTTTGCCATTTTGGTTACCGGATCTGCCTCACAACTGAGGGTCAGCTATGTTGGTTACCAGAACCAGGTGATCATCGTGGGTGATCAGCAGGTTATTAATCTTAGAATGGTGGAGGATATCAGGGCCATGGATGAGGTGGTGGTAATAGGCTATGGGGTACAGCGCAAGAGCGACCTGACCGGCTCGGTTGAGTCGATCAGGACGGAGAACATCCAGCGGCTGGCTGTTCCATCGGTAGCGGAAGCATTGCAGGGGCAGGCCTCTGGTGTTTTCGTAACCCGTGGCAGCGGGGCGCCGGGTCAGGATGCAACAATATATATAAGGGGCCCGGGTTCGGTCAATAATACTGCACCATTATGGGTTATCGACGGTATCCCGTCGAGTGCCGGGAATCATTTGAATCTGGCCGACGTGGAGTCTATAGAGATACTGAAGGATGCTTCAGCAGCCGCTATTTACGGAGCCAGGGCTGCAAATGGGGTAATCCTGGTCACTACGAAACGGGGAAAAAAAGGAAAACCAAAGATCAACTTCACCTCCAGTTACGGGATTGCCCAGCCCATGAATCTGCCTGACCTGGTTGACTCCAAATCGTTTGCCACGCTGAGGCATGAGAGTTACAGGAACGGAAACTTTGCCGCAGGGCTGAACCAGGTTTACACGCAGATAGTCAGTAATCCCGACACCATTCTGCCGGTCAGCACCGACTGGATGGATGTATTATACAGAAACGGGGCCACACACAATTATAATCTTGACTTTTCAGGCGCCACCGACCAGTCGAACTTTTATATATCGCTCGGCTATTTTGCTGAAGAGGGTACCTATATAAAATCATCATTTGAAAGGATTACAGCGACACTCAACTCTGATCATCACATTGCCAACTGGCTCATGGTGGGTCAGTCATTAAACCTCTCTCAAACGACAAGCCGGGGCAAGATGGGTGGTTTTGCAGCATCATTGAGGGTGAATCCCTTCATGGAGGTACTTATGGATTCGGCCGACCATCCATACACACCTTATGGCGTTCTGGCCCAGGAATACGGCTTCGTGGGTCCAAACCTGTTTGGGGTGGAAGACATCAATGACACTGAAGGGAAGGGTTACAGGGTCAGGGGCAATATATACATCGACCTGAAGCCGTTCAGCGGTCTGAGCTGGCGCACCACGGTCGGTGGAAATATCGACATGGGCAGAAGCAGGCATTATACAGAGCGCTATGACCTGGGGTATACCCTGAGCAGGGATTTTGACCGATTGGCCATCGGCCACTCAGATGGCTTCGGCATCACCGGCAACACGGTGCTGAATTACCGTCTTGATGTGAACCGGCACAATATGGAGTTTATGGTTGGTGCAGAGATACAGGATGCCAGGGGTAGCAGCTATACCATGATCGGAGAGGATTTCCGCGATGGGCTGATCATATTTGACCAGTCTGATCCGCTGACACGCGAATTGAGGGGCAACAAGCACAATCCAACGCGTTGGTCATCCCAGTTTGGCCGTGTGAACTATGGATTCGATGACAGGTACCTGTTTACTTTCAATATCAGGCGGGATGGTTCATCGATCTTTTCCCCCGGAAACCGTATCGGTTACTTCCCTTCGTTCTCAGCCGGTTGGCGGGTAACCAACGAATCTTTCATGGAGAGCCTGGCGACATTTATGGACCTTAAGTTCAGATTCGGCTATGGTGGCGTGGGCAATCCTTCGGTGGCCCCTTTTTCATATGAGACGCAGTTTTCCGGAGGCATGATCTATTATGTTTTCGGAGGCAATCTTCGCACGGGGGTTCTTCCGTCGGTGTTCGGCGTTGGTGACCTGAGATGGGAGACCATTTATACCACCAACTTCGGGATGGACCTGTTCCTGTTTGATTACCGGTTAAGCATCACCAACGACTTTTATATAAAAGATACGCGTGATATGCTGATCTATGTTGACCTTCCCATCAATGCGGGGATGGGGCTCAGAGGCAGCACGGCACTGAATGCCGGAAACATCCGGAATATCGGCAATGACCTGAATATCCAGTACCGCGACAGGATTGGGAATTTCAAATACAACCTGGGTGGGACGCTGACTTTCAACAGGCACAAGGTGCAGGATCTGGTTGACCAGGAAATAAACCTGGGCGAATTGGCACAGTTCAAGACCGTTGCCGGCGAACCGATGAGCTTCTATTACGGCTATGTTGTGGAAGGGATCTGGCAGGAGAATGAAATCGACAAGATTATCGAATTCCTTATCAGGAACAACAAACTCGGCAACCAGGATAACTACAACCGGCACAATTATACAGCCCCGGGTGACCTGAAGTTCAAGGACATCAATGGTGATGGCCTGATTGATCACCGCGACAGGGTCAATATTGGAAGTCCCTGGCCCAAGATGGTATATGGTTTTAATCTTGGCGGTGAATTTAAGGGGTTCGATCTCTATGCGCTTTTCCAGGGGGTATACGGCAATGACATCTACCATCTGAACAAGAGGGTGACCGACAACCTCGTGGGCGATTACAGCTTTACCTATAATGCCTTCAACCGATGGACACCCGAGTTGCCTACCAACCAGCCAAGGATCGTATATACGGATCCGAATGTGAACCTGAGCACTTCCAGTTCCTATTTTGTGGAAAGTGGATCTTACCTCAGGCTGAAAAACCTGCAGATCGGTTACACCATCCCACCACGATTGCTTTCACGACTGCAACTGGAACAGTTCAGGGTTTATGTCAGTGGACAGAACCTGCTAACCATAACCAATTACACCGGCATGGATCCGGAGATCAGCTCAGGATCGAACGTGGCCAGAAACCTGGATCAGGGGATGTACCCGCAATCACGGACCTTCATGCTGGGATTGCAGATGACTTTCTAACAGATTTCCATTCAATTCATTAAACAGAAAAGCTACAGATAATGAAAGCGAAATATTTTTTAATGTTCACCGTAGTTGTTATTTCAGGGATGTTCCTGTTTTCCTGCGATGAAGATTTTCTTCAACTGGAAAACCCGAACCGTGTCGGGGAGGAGGCCATGATGTCGCCTTCGGGTGTCAGGCAGCTGGATATTGGCATGTACAGGCGTATTGCCGATGCCTATAACTATTTCTGGCAACTGTATATGAGTCACTTGCCCGGAGAATATGAGATGAAGGAAACCACGGGCGAGGGGCCGATGCATCAACAGGTCTGGAACCTTGCTGTGACACCCGACAATGTTTTTAACGGGTGGTTGTACGCCGACTATTATGGCAGCCTGGCCATGGCAAACAGAATTATCCAGTATATGGAGAATGGCATTGGCACGGTCAACGAACTGCCTGAACGTGAATTTAACCTGATCCTTGGCGGTGCCTATTTCATGCGCGCTTTCAACCATTTCTACCTGTTGCACTCGTGGGGCAGGCCTTTCGACACGGATGATGTCTATGGCATTGTCATGCACACGTCGATCGTATCGGAGCGGAAAGACTTTGAGAAGGAGAGGTCAAAGCCTTCAGAGGTTTATGAACAGATCGAGAAAGACCTGAAGGCAGCAGAGTCATTGCTGTTGAGGTCTGCACAGCTCAGACCCGAGGAGCTTGGGAGGCCGACACGCGGCGCTGCCACGGCTTTCTTGGGCAAAGTATATGTGTTCAGAAAAAAGTATGCAGAGGCTGCCGAGAAATTAAAACAATTCATTGACGAAAATCCTGACAAGGGCTTATTGCCCTATTATGGTGACAATTTTCATGGGAAATATGAGAATGGTCCTGAGTCTGTTTTTGAGATCCAGTTTGCCGACCTGGTGCCCACCAACCGCTGGCAGGGGGGTGGGACAGGGAATCACTTTCAGATCTATGCGGGTGGTCATGGTATGGGCCGCGATAACTTTGGCGTGAATCCGGCCATCGTAAGGCGGGAGGATGACCCCGATGCCATACCGGGCGATATCCGCAATTTTGATGTACGTGACATCCGCTTCTCTGAGACGGTGTATTCGGCCGGACCCAACCGCAGCTATATCTTTCATGGAAATGAGATCGTGATCAGGGATACGCTGTTCTTCATGAATCCGCCTGTCAGGGTGAGACGAAGTGCCAAGCATACCTATACCCCCAAAAAATATATCAGCAACCGCCGTACTGCCTCCAATGCCGGTGGAATAGCAACTGACATCGGGTATGAAAACCAGGTGGTGATGCGGGTGGCAGAAGTATACATGCTTTATGCAGAGGCCCTGGCCCACCTGAACCGCATCCCTGAGGCCAGTCAGTGGCTTAACAGGGTCATGCGCAGGGCAAGGGGATACAGGGTCAATGAGGTGTCGCCTTTTGACTTCACAGGAAACGATTTCAATGCGTTTATGGAACTGCTCATGGAAGAAAAACGCAAGGAATTCATTGGAGAGCAAATCCGCTGGTACGATGTGATCAGATGGGGCATCGCTGAGAGTGAGATGCAGAGGGTGCCCGGCCGGGTGGCCTGGATTGACCGGGGCGCATGTTTTCCGATACCGACCAGGGAAATGGCTAATAATCCGATGATGGTGCAGAATCCGGGATATTGATTTAAGTGAAAAATGAAAAGTGAAGAGTAAAAAGTAAATAGTGACCGATGTTATTGTAACTGCAATGGACTCTTTTTTTTTATGATGTTTAACAAAAACCTTAAAATTATGCGAAAGATTATTTTACTACTGGCAGCAATTAGTTTTGCTTCGTTTACTGCTGTTTTCGGGCAGTCAGAACTCAGACCGTCGACTGATTCTTCATTTGAAAGGGCCAGAACGACCATTCATCCCATTTGGGATTATCCGGGTGAAATTACTATTGATGGCATTGCCAATGAAGGTTTCTGGAAAATGATTGAACCCCTTGAATTGGTTCATGATGTGACCATGGCCTGGTGGAGTGAGGGTTCAAAGCCCATCGATCCGAAGTATAAGGAAGAAGGCGATTATCATGTGTCGTGGAAAGTGACCATGGATGATGACTGTTTTTACTTTTTTGCCGAGGTCATTGATGACAATTTGCAATCCCGGAGTATGCATCCCGGAGAGAATTCGTGGTTGAATGACAATCTGGAGTTGTTCTTCCTCTTTGCGGCTGAAACGGTTGTAATGCCGGATTGGTCCTTAAGCGATGCGAGCCAGTTGCGGATTTATGTTGACTTGAACCAGCAGACCGGCGATACCCTTGAGGCTGGCGGTTGGGCTGCCGGTGCCATTGGAGAGGACAAGTACCGTCCGTTTGGATACAGATCAAGAACGGTGGCAACAAGCAATGGTTTTAATGTTGAAGCCCGCATTCCCTGGGATATCATTGTGCCATCAAATGAAGATGGTGAATTGGGTTTTTACGATGATGATGACAATTTTATTCCTTTTGATCCGCGTGTCCTTGAAATTTTTCAGTTTGACCTTATGGGTGCAGACCGGGATGAGGGGAAAACCCATCCAGAAGGAGAAGCCAGGCATTTCTTTGCAAACTGGTCGGCCAATTGGAGCCGCAACTGGGGTTTCACTGAGGGTTACGGGATGGTCTCGGTTGGTGACGCATTGAGTTTTGGTGATGATGAGGTTCCCGATGAGGCACGTCCAACGACAGACCCAAGGTTTCAAAGGGCCAGGACAGCCATCAGGCCCATTGGTCATTACGAAGGCGAGATCACTATCGACGGCAAGGCCGATGAAGGATTCTGGGCCAAAATTGAGCCCATGAACCTGCAGTTCGACGTGACAGATGCATGGTTTACTAACGGCATGAAAGATATTGATCCGGCGATCGCAGCCTCGGGCGATTATCATCTGACCTGGAAGATGACCTTTGATGATGAGTACTTTTACATCCTGGCCGATGTGGAGGATGATGTATTGGTATCGCGCAGCATGGTGCCGGGAGCAAACGCATGGGAAAATGACAACCTGGAGTTGTTCTTCCTGTTTGCTCCCGAGAATGTGATCATGCCCGACTGGGCGCTGGGTGAGGCGAGCCAGGTGCGTATATGGGCTGATCTGGATGCGGTCACAGCTGACACAATTACAGCCGGTGGCTGGGCAGGAGGAATGATTCAGAACCATGGGATGATGAACTACATGGCCCGGACAGTGAAAACAGACAAGGGATACACCATTGAGGCCAGGATCCCGTTAGGGTTGATCGTACCTACCAATGAAGCTGGAGAATACGGTTATTATGATGATGACGATAATTTTATCCCAATCGTAGTCTCAGCGATGGAAAACTTCCAGTTCGACATTCAGGTGGCTGACAGGGATGATGCAGCAGAAGGTGGCCAGAGGAAGTACCTGCACCAGTGGTCGGCCACATGGAACCGCAACTGGGGCTTTACGGAGGGTTATGGGATCTTGTCTGTGGGTGCACCCTTATATGATCCAACCACCGGAACAGATAAGATGACCAGCAAACCGGTCAGGATGTATCCGAATCCGGCCAGTAACAGACTGGTAATTGAGAACCTGGAAGGCAACAGCCACATCAGTATCTATAACCTGGTTGGCCATAAAGTTTTCCAAACTG
>Ga0114946_10001784_pt1 | contig 14820 bp, 9 predicted proteins | sample WalLakDeSediment_FD_88676 | JGI IMG/M metagenome (GOLD analysis project Ga0114946, IMG submission 88676) | Lake sediment microbial communities from Walker lake, Nevada to study Microbial Dark Matter (Phase II) - Walker Lake 11/02/13 Deep Sediment | ecosystem: Environmental > Aquatic > Freshwater... | reverse complement strand
TGGGATGGAAAGAAACTTATTATCCGCTGATCTTTGACGGCGAAAAACGATTGATGACTACAGAAGCAAAGCTGAAGAAAACTATAAACATTGATTACTGGAAAAGAAATTCAAATGCTGATTCGGTTTACAGAACAGAATTAGGTTTATAGGAATACTTAGATATATAAATCTTATATCAAACCCGGACTTTGAGCCGGGTTTTATTTTATCTTTTAAACCCTTTATTATCCGGTACAAAAAAAAATCCCGACCCATCTCAGATAATTCAAATAGGTCGGGATAATGATTTAATTATAGCATTCTTTAATTAAGCATAAACTTCTTCCCATTTGTTAGGTTCGAAAGCAGCATCCAGTGGAGTTTTAACAATGTGATTAATATAATTGCTCAATGTTTTTTGTGTAACACCAACGACCACTTCCAGCACCTGTGCTTTTGAATAGCCTGCATTTATAAAATCATCAACTTCTTCATCAGAAACCCATCCTCTTTTTTCAGCAACAGAATAAGCAAACTTTCTTAATGCTTCCAGCTTTAAATCTGCAATAGGTTTATTATTTCTTAATGCATCAATAACATCCTGATTTACTTTATGCATCTGCGCAACAGTGGAATGAACAGCCATACAGTAGTTGCATCCATTTAAATTACTGGTTGCAAGAAGTACAATTTGTTTCTCCGTTGCATTAAATGATGAATGATCAAAAGCATCGCTCAGTCCCGAATAGGCTTTTAGCGAGGTAGGAGCTTCCGCCATTATACCGTATAAGTTTGGTATGAATCCTAAAGATTTTTGAGCACCTGCTAATATTTCCTTTGAACCTTCAGGAGCTGTCTCGATTATGTGAACTTTAAATTCTGCCATTACTTTACCTTTCTTTTTATTTAACACTTTTAATTATTAAAGCGATGGTAAAATATCTATCATCAGTTAATGGAACTGTCGCTTACGAGACAAAGAACAAATTGTCTTAATTATTCGTGATGCAGCTAACTCAGTCAATACCATAAATTTTAGTTTCAGGATGAAAAGCCAGCCAGGCAAATGCAAAATGATTTCCGTGCGGTTCAATTTGTAATTCTTTACCTTTTAGTATTCCATCAACACATCTGCCGGTAATATCCCAAACTGAGTTTGTCATTTCATCAACAAATTTATCTCCCATCTTTTTGAACTTTAGAAGCTGATCATCCACCATAGGATTAAACACAGTAACCATTCCAACATCTTTGGAATCTTTTATTTCTTTTTCATCAAGCACAGAAATTGTTCCCGGCTGAAAAAACAACACTACACTCTTTTCATTAAATTCATCGTTAATAACTCCAGCTTTCTCAACAGCGGAAAAAGGATAGACCTTAAATTCGCCACGACTTCTTATATCAACAATTCTTTCCATTGCCGGTAGTCTTGGATCAATATCCTCAGGCGAAAAAAATCTATCGTAAGGCTTGTTGTCAGGATCATCATAATTTTTATAGTAATTGATTCCATAGCTTTCTTCTGCATTTGGGATTCCAGTTTTTTTCGAAAGAATTCTGCCGTGCGGATAACGATTAAAAAATTCTTCAACCGAAATTACAAGAGATGGAATTACAGATAGTTCAGCACCTACAAGTGTTCCTACTATTCCTTTACCTTCAATCTGCTGCCACCAGGTTTCTGTTTGTTTATCTGCCATAACCATATCGCTTTTGCGAAGCATTCCTGAAACTTCAAAATCTAACAGGAATTCTTTCCCTTTATATTTTAAGCTTCTGTCATAAACAATTCCGGCATTGCACAACGGACAAAATGTAGCGAGGATAGAAACACCAGATAAGGTATCATTTGCAATTTCGTGAATGGAAAGCATATTTAATGGATATGCTTTTGCAATTCCATCAATCTCAACTGAGAGCACAGGCTCTTTTGTTAAGAATGATTTTAATCCCTCTTCTTTACCAACAAAATTAGGATTGTTTAACACAACAAAACTTCCTCTTGGTAAAACAACCATTAGTTCTGAAAGATCAATATTAGTTAATGTTGTATCAGTGTTCCAGTTGAATGGAATGTTTCTGGGATTTTTCATTTGGGCGAATGTAAATGAAGAGATTATTATTGAAACGAAAGTGATAATTATTATTTGCATTATGGATCCTGTTTTTATATAAGAGTTATTTGTACTTTTTATAAATTCTTAAAAACTCAGCAACGCTCCACGCTTGTGAAATACATCCTTTTGGACTATGCGGAAAATCTCCATCAAATATTTCTGATATAGTTCCAATGCCTTCTTCAGATAGGTGTGGAATGAAATTATCAATTATCTTTTTAATTCTTTCTTTTTTCTCTTCAGGATAAGCATACTCAATTGCATCGGCAAAAGCACCAAGCAGAAAACTCCAAACTGTTCCTTGATGATAAGCAGAGTCACGAGAATATTGGTCTCCAGTATAAATTGATTTATAGTTTTTATCATCCGGAGAAAGACTTCTTAATCCAAAGGGTGTGTAAAGTTTTTCATAAACTTTATCAACAATGGCTTTTGCTTTTTCTTTATCCATTAATTTATGAGGAAGACTGATTGCATAAAGTTGATTTGGACGAAATGAAAGATCTTTGTAATCACCATCAACATAATCATATAAATAGCCTGCATCTTCATTCCAAAATGTTTCAGTGAAAGCTTCGAATACCTTATCAGCTTTTGATTTGAACATTTCAATGCAATCTTTATCGTTAAAAAAATCTGCAAGTTTGCTGGCAATCATTAATGCATTATACCAGAGAGCATTAATCTCAACTGCCTTGCCCTGCCGTGGAGTGACGACGCAATCTCCTATTTTAGCATCCATCCAGGTTAACTGAACACCTGGTTCACCAGCATATAGCAACCCATCAGAATCTTCATGGATATTATGGCGGGTTCCTTGCGCATGCCATTCAATTATTTTTTTGAATCTGGGATAAATTGTTTCCCGAACAAAATAAAAGTCGTTTGTAAAATCAAGGTATTTTATTGCTGCGATGAAAAACCAGAGTGTTGCATCAACAGTATTGTATTCAGGTGCTTCGCCGCGATCTGGAAATCTATTTGGAATCATTCCCCTATCCATTGAGTTAGCAAATGTTTCAAGAATATCACGTGCGTCATTAAAACGATTTGTGCTTAAGGTTAAACCGGGCAGTGCAATCATTGTATCTCTTCCCCAATCCGAAAACCAGTGATAACCGGCGATGATAGTTTTATTCATAGCTTTTCTTTTTACGATAAATTGAGCTGCTGCAAGCATTAAACCTTTAAGTATTCTATCTTCATCAGATTTCGCAATAATCTTCTCACGCCGTAACTTTTCCAGATTAAAAACAGTTAGGCAATCCTTAGTAATTGGATTTGTAGAAAAAGTAATTATTGCTTTATCACCCTTGTTCAGATTCACTTTAAAGTATCCCGGCTTAAACAAGTCTTCACGAAAATCAAGACCGCGGTCAAGTTCTTCGAGATATTCAAAATTGTAATGCCAATCCTGCTGCGAAACAAAATCACCTTTACTAATATTTGCATAAAGAGAATTTTGATAACTATTAAATTTAAATTCGAACATTCCGTTTTGAAATGAATATTCAGAAATGATACCATCGTTAGCCTTTCTAAGCGAATGGAAATCGCGCATCGAAATAAATGCTGATAAGTGAAGTATAAACTCATCGTCTGAATCTAATACTTCATAAATAACTGTCGTTGTATTTTTACTATAGATAGTTGAAATTGTCTTCTTAATCTTAACTGAGCATACCTGGTATATAAATTCCGGGAATAAATCTTTATTGAATTCAACTAAGTATTTATAACCTTCAGGGTGAATTTTACCTGGATATTGATTCGTGGAAAGTTCATAAGCTTTATTTTTTATGATTAGAGTTTCATCAAGTTTAGAGACTATTACTTCTCTTTCAACCGGTGGATTTAATGCTGCTACAAGCAGTCCGTGATAGCGACGAGTGTTTAAGCCGAGAACCGTAGAACTGGCATATCCTCCAAGTCCGTTTGTATCTATCCATTCTAATTTAGATGCTTTAGAAAAATCACTCAATATCTCTTTAGTAAGTAAATACATAATTTTATTCTATGACTTTCTTTGGCTGTAATAATTTTGCAATCAACCCCGTCCACCCGGTTTGATGTGAAGCCCCAACACCTCTTCCGTTATCACCGTGAAAGTACTCATGGAATAAAATATAATCTTTAAAGTGTGGATCGCTTTGCATTTTTTTGTTGTATCCATAAACAGCACGAACACCATTTCCATTCTGCAAAAATATTTTGCCCAGCCTGTCACAAAGCTCGTTTGAAATCTCCTTAAGAGTCAAATATTTGCCTGAGTTGGTTGGATGCTCAACTTTAAAATCATCCCCGTAATAGTGATGAAATCGTTGTAATGATTCTATTATCAAGAAATTTACAGGAAACCAGATTGGTCCACGCCAGTTTGAATTACCCCCAAACAATCCGCTGTCAGATTCTGCAGGAGTATATTTTACCTTAAATTTTTTTCCATCAAGTTTCAGTTGATAAGGATTGTGTTCGTGATGCTTTGATAACGCACGTATTCCATAATCAGATAGAAATTCACTTTCATCAAGCATTCTCTTTAAAAGTTTTTTCATACGATGACCGCGTAGCAATGAGAGAAGATGTCTGTGACCTAAACCAGATTCATTCCAGCGAGAAACTAACATTGCCATTTCAGGTTTATTTTTTAGAAACCAATTTAATCGTGAATTAAACTCCGGCAATTGTTCCAGTAAATCTGGCTCCAATACTTCAACTGCAAAAAGTGGAATCAATCCAACCATTGAGCGGATTTTAAGATGAAATATTTTGTCGTCCAAATGAAGTGCATCATAATAAAACCCATCTTCATCATCCCACAAACCAACGCCTTTGCATCCCATATTTGTCATTGATTGTGCGATGTATAAAAAGTGCTCGAAAAATTTTGTAGCTAAATCCTGATAGATAGGTTTTGTTTTAGAAAGCTCAAGAGAAATACGAAGCATATTAAGCGAAAACATTGCCATCCAGCCCGTCCCGTCTGATTGATCAATATGTCCGCCTGTTGGAAGCTGTGTGCTTCTATCAAAAACACCAATATTGTCTAAGCCTAAAAATCCGCCCTGAAAAATATTATGCCCATCATGATCTTTTTTATTCACCCACCAAGTAAAGTTTATAAGCAGTTTATGAAAAACTCGTTCTAAAAAATCAATATCAGGTTTCCCCTGAAGTTTTTGATCAATTTTAAAGACGCGCCAGGTTGCCCAGGCGTGAACAGGCGGATTGACATCGGAAAAATTCCATTCGTACGCAGGCAGCTGACCATTAGGATGCATATACCACTCGCGTGTAAAAAGAATTAGCTGGTCTTTTGCAAATTCAGGATCGATCATTGCCAAAGGAATACAGTGAAAAGCTAGATCCCATGTTGCATACCAGGGATACTCCCATTTATCAGGCATAGAAATTATGTCTGCATTGTTAAGATGCATCCAATCTTTATTCCTTCCCTCTTCTCGCTGCTTTGGTGGTTTGGGTTGGCCCTTATCTCCGTTTATCCATTCTTCAACATCATAGTAAAAATATTGTTTACTCCACAGCATTCCGGCAAACGCCTGCCTCTGAACATTTTTTGTGTCATGATTTTTAATATCTTTTTGAACATCCGCATAAAATTCATCAGTTTCTTTTTTTCTAAGCTCAAATATGTTATCAAATTCTTTAAATGGATTTTGCAAAGAACATTTTACTAATCTTAACTCTATTGATATAGAAGAATTGCCATCAACTATTAAATCATAATTACAAGCTGCTTTGGTACCTGATTTATTTGGATTAACCGTTTCTTTGTTTTTATTTATTATCGAATCATTAATCCCATCCTTAAAATATTTTGTAACATTTTCAGCTTTGTACAAGCGCAGGTTGTTAGTTTCATTTTCACAATAAAATATTTCGGGTTCGTCTTGATAATAAAGATTGTATTCACCCAAACGCTTATCAATAACCTTAATTGAATTCTGTTCTGATAAAATCATTTGCGGCAGATAATTACTTTTACCCCAGCGCCAGGTATTTCTAAACCATATTTGAGGAATAATATTCAGTTCGGCTTTTTCTTTTCCGCGGTTATGTGCGGTGATTTTTATGAGAATATCTTCTTCAGAATTTTTTGCATACTCAATAAACACATCAAAATATTTATCTTCATTAAAAATTCCTGTATCAATCAGCTCAAACTCGGGATCAGTTTTTGATCGCTTATTATTTTCATTAATAAGCAACGAATAAGGAAACTCAGCTTGAGGATATTTATAAAGCATCTTCATATATGAGTGAGTTGGAGTGTTATCCAAATAGTAATAATACTCCTTTACATCTTCGCCGTGGTTGCCTTGATTGCCGGTCAGGCCAAAATATCTTTCCTTTATGATTGGATCTTTTTTATTCCACAGTGCAACCGAAAAACAAACAAGCTGTTGATCATCACTGATTCCGGCGATCCCTTCCTCGCCCCAGCGATATGCTTTACTTCGCGCATCTTCATGCGAAACGTATTCCCACGCCGTTCCATTTGGCGAATAATCTTCACGCACAGTTCCCCATTGTCTGTCAGTTAAATATGGTCCCCATTTGCGCCAATGCGAGCCATCTGTTTTTATCGATTGTATTCTTTGTTTTTCTTTGTTCATAATTTTAATTCCAACTTAACTGATTCATTGCGATTAGTTTGTCAGATTAGGGACAAACTTTTTTTTATTGCCGAACAACTGCAAATAATATTTTTCATAAAATGGAGATTGATAATTAATCCCCAGTTTTTCATAAACCATTTTAGGAATTCCGATATCAGCAAGATAAAGATCACCTGTAATATCAGGCAGCAATCCTGTTTTTGGTAAAGCAAGTGTGATAGTTAAATCAGGATTTATAAAAGTACCCATCACTTCTCCTGTAGTTGCATTAACGCCTGAAGGAACATCAAGCGAAATTCTAACACCTAATTTTTCAGAAGCCCATTCAATCATTTCGGCAGAGATACCTTTAGGTTTTCCTGATAAGCTGTAACCAATGATTGCATCAATAATCAAATCGGGATTTTTTTTATGTAAATCTTTAAATGAAATTAATTTTGCTGAAGTTGATTTAAGAATATGAAGTTGATATGACGGTACTTTTTTTAGCTTTTCGATATCAGTTATACAAACTGAAACGTTCGCTCCTCTATTTGCAAGATGCCTTGCTGCACAAATTCCACCGCCGCCATTACCACCCGTTCCGGCAAGAATTAATATTTCTGATTTGTTCCAACTTTTCCCCAAAGTTTTGATTGTAATTTCAGCTAAATTTCGTCCGGCGTTTTCCATCATCTGAAAAAGATTTGGACCGGTTTCATCCATTGCAATGCGGTCAATTTCAATCATTTGATTGGTCGTTACAGCCGGAACTTCAATACCTGCTTTTGTTTTAAATATTTCAATCATATTTATTTTTGAACCCATATAAAATCATAAATTCTTTTCTTTAATTCTGCAGGATTATCAATTACAAATTTTTTATCAAGCAGTTTAGATTTGTAAACTAAATCTCTGGTAATGCTATTAGTCACTGCAAAGACATTCATATTAGCACTAAGCCCTGCTTTTATTCCCGCAACTGAATCTTCAATCACAATACACTCTTCGGGTTCTACCTGCAATTTATTTTTCATACGCAGGTAAATCTCCGGATGAGGTTTTGCATTTTCAATTTCATCCCGTGTTATTACAAACTTAAATTTATCTTTAATATTCATTATTCGTAGAACACGTTCAACCTGTATACAATGGGACATAGTTGCCAATCCGGTTAAATAGCCATCTTCAAAAGCTGAGTGAAGAAATCCCATAGTCATTTTGCAGCAGTATCTTGGCAGAATTTCAGGATCTTCAAGCATATTATTGTAGATATCCAATCGTTTTTCAATCAGTGCATCTTCTATTTCTTCAAGATTAGCAGATTGTGCTTTTAATTTATCTTTATAATCTCTCACAAGATTTTTAGAAACTTCATTTCTTGATAACCCTGCATAGTTTTTAAAGTTTTGCACAACTTCTTCTTCTGTTAAGCCATAGTTGGTTAACTCAACAACAGCTTTTGCGTATGAATGAGCTTTTATAATTTCTGTTTGCACAAGCGTGCCGTCAAGATCGAAAATAATTGCTTTAATCATTTTTAGTTTCTTTGTTGTTAAATGTTGCTGCTGAATAAACAGACACAAGAAATGGAACACTATAGGTAATTAGTGCCCGAACCAGATTTATGTTATAAAACTCTAACCTGATAATGTTATCATATTGATTTATAAAGTTGAGTATTGTTCCGACAAATAAAGCAATGTTAATGTGTCTCTTAAATTTTATTTTATTTTTTATCTGCGGCAAGCAGATATGAAATACATTCAGCATTTTTTATAAATCATAAATTAAAGTGTTTGATTATTTTATCGATAGATTTCTTACTATCAGAATCATCAACTAAAAATGAAATTACTTTTCTTCCGGCATTCTTTAAAGCTTTTCTATCCCCAAATGCTTGTGCTCTTATCAGCGTTCCAAAAGACATAGTTGATTTTTCTTCACCAGCATTATCTGGGATTGATGCATCGCTGCCACCTGAAGAAATAAATTGAATGAATACACCTTTACCTGCATCTCCTTTATGAAGCTGACCGGTTGAGTGAAGAAATCTTGGTCCGTATCCAACGGTAACTGCCGATTTATATCTCATTTGCAAGGATGTTCTGAATGAATGAATAAGTTTATCAACAGCTTCATCCGGTTTTACATATGAGTGAATAGCAATATATTGATTACCTTGTTTTCTGAAATCATTTACATCCTTACCAAGTTGATTGCTTATAAGCACATTAAAATCCTTTGAATCATCATTTGAATAAACTTTAATACCATTTACTTCAAAATTTGGATTTGGCTGTGATAGTTTTCCTTCTTTGTAATACTCAGCAAGCATTTCTCTTGCAAGGATTTTTGCTGATTCAACATTCGGCTGATCGAAAGGTGTTATACCGGTTCTCCAGCCTGCAATTGACGTTGCCATTTCCCAACGGAAATATTCTCCTCCTAAATCATATATATCTTTCAATACGATTTCTACAACGGGATGGCCGGCTTTAATTAATTCCTTGATAGATGAATCTTGTAAATTGTCTTTTTCAAGATGAAGGTAAACGAAAAATCTATCATTCGAATAATTATCAGGACTTAAAACTTCTTCACCAACAACTGGTAAAATTCCTTTGCCGATTTTACCTGTGCTTTCAGCAATAAGCTGCTCAACCCAATTACCAAAAAATGAGAGTTTCTGTGATGTTACAAAAGTTATTTTATCTCTTCCACTTTCTGCAAGCACACCCATAACGATTCCTAATTTAGCTGGAGTATTATTACCGTGTATCGGACAATTTGCACCTTCGCTGTTACAGACCATTATTAAAGCATTATCTAAAAGTTTTTTGATATCAACTCCGATTAATGCTGCCGGAACAATTCCAAATAATGATAACGCTGCATATCTTCCACCAATGTTAGGATCATTCAAAAATATCTTTCTGAATTTTAATTCCTTCGCAGCAGTTTCTAATCCACTTGAGGGATCAGTTATAGCGATGAAATGTTTTCCAACATCTTCCATCCCAACTTTGGCAAGCGTTTTATTATAAAAGAATTTCATAAAAGAAAATGTTTCGACTGTTCCGCCTGATTTTGTTGATACTATGTATAAAGTTTTTGCAGGATCAAATTGCTCGGCAAATTCGAGAACAGCTTCAGGGTGAGTACTATCTAATACTCCTAAATTTAAGTAACCTGCTTTTGTTCCAAATGTTTTACTGAAAACTTCCGGAGCCAGACTTGAGCCGCCCATTCCAAGCAGAAGTGCGTTTGTATATCCGTCTTTCTTTACTGATTCAACAAAGTCAATAATTTCATCAGACATTTCTAATGAAACATCCTGACTTTTTAACCAGCCAAGTCTGTTTGTAATTTCATTTGGGCTATCGCTCCAGACTGTAAAATCTTTTTCCCAGATTCTTTCCACGATTCGTTCCATCTTCAAATCCAAAACAGCATTATCAATTGCGGATTGATAATCACTCGGGGACAGGTTAAATAATTTTTCTTCTTTTTTAGTTCTTTCAATTTTATCATCAATTGCTTTCATCAGATTTTCAAACGATTTTGAAAAAGATTCTAAACCTTCCACTTGCAATTGATTTGTAATTTTATCGATATTAATTCCAAAATTCTTTAATTTATTTAGCTGTTCATTTGCTTCATCTAAGTTTTCATCCAGTGTAACAATCAAGCTGCCGTGATCCATAAAGTCATTAAAAGTAGTTGGCGGAACTGTGTTTACAGTGTGTCTGCCAATAAGCCCATCAACATAAATTGTATCAGGATAAAGAGGATTTTTTACACCGGTACTTGCCCAGAGTAATCTTTGAACTTTAGCTCCTCTTTTTTCTAATGATTTCCATCTTGGTGTGTGAAATATTTTTTGAAAAATCTGGTAAGCAACTTTTGCATTTGCAATTGCAATTTTTCCTTTAAGATTTTCAACATTCAGTTTATCCAATTGCTTATCAACTGCAACATCAATCCTGCTTATAAAAAATGATGCGACTGACGAGACTTTCGAAATATCCCCGCCCCGCTCAAATAGTAATTCTAATCCTTTTATATAAGCTTCTGCAACTTGTTTATAGTTTTCGAGATTAAATATTAAAGTAACATTTACACTTATACCCGAACCAATTAATTCGGTTATTGCCGGCATACCTTCTTGTGTAGCCGGAACTTTTATCATTACATTTTTTCTGTTTAATATTTTGTGAAGTCGCTTTGCTTCTTGAATTGTTCCTTTAGTATCATTTGCTAATTCGGGACTAACTTCTATGCTCACGTATCCATCTAAGCTGCTTGTCTTTTCATAAACAGGAACCATAAGGTCAGAAGCAATTTCAATATCCTTTAGAGCTAAGTTTTCATAAATATCTTTAATTGATAAATCATGGTTGATTAATTCTTTGATATCATCATCATAATCACTGCTGCCGGCAATTGCTTTTTCAAAAATGGATGGATTTGAGGTAACACCTCTTAATCCTTTTTCAATTAATGATTGAAGCTCACCACGAGTAACAAATTGACGTCTGATATAATCATACCAAATTGATTGCCCAAGTGATGCAAGTTGATTTAGTTTTAACATTATTTCTCCAATAATTTCGGGGGTTAGTATTGATTGAAATTATTTCAATCTTAACTTTAAAAATGACTTAATTAGCAATGATATGAAGTCAGTTATGCGACAGTTATGAAGAAATATTCGAGTATTCGTCATTGCGAGCGAAACGTAATAGAGCGAAGCAATCTGTTACTTTAAGAAGATTGCTTCGGTCATTCCTTCTTGGCAATAATTATGTTGCTCTTTTAATAACAGTTATAGCCGCTTTAACAACCGAGCTAACTGTTAATCCAAATTCTTCCAGAAGTGAATTAATTTTTCCTGACGCACCAAATGTTCTCATTCCAAGCACTTCGCCATCGCCGTGAAGTCCAACAAATCTTCGCCATCCAAAAGTTGATCCCGCTTCGATTGCAACACGTGCTTTTACCTTTGACGGTAAAACTGATTCCCAATATTCCGGACTTTGTCTTTCGTACAAGTTCCAGTTTGGCATACTTACAACGCGTGCTTTTATTCTTTCTTCCTTTAACCTTTCATAAGCCTCAATCGCTAATTGAACTTCGGATCCTGTTGCAATTAAAATCACATCGGGAGTTCCTTCGCTGTCGGCTAAAACATATCCACCTTTTAATGCACCCTCAGCTGATGAATACTTTGTTCTATCAAACACAGGTAAATCCTGTCTGCTTAGTATTAATGCTGTTGGAGTGTTTTTGGATTCCATAATGTATTTCCACAACACAGCAACTTCATTTGCATCTGCAGGACGAATAACTTCAAGATTTGGAATTGCACGAAGGGAGGCAACGTGCTCAATGGGTTGATGAGTTGGTCCATCTTCACCAACACCAATACTATCGTGAGTAAAAATGTATGTAACAGGAAGGTTCATCAGAGCAGAAAGTCGTATTGATGAACGTGCATAATCTGAAAACACTAAAAATGTTGAGCCAAAAGTTTTTAATCCGCTTAATGAAATTCCATTTAATATTGATCCCATTGCATGTTCACGAATTCCAAAATGTAAATTTCTTCCACTATAATTATTCTTTTCAAAACTCTTAGCACTTTTTATATCTGTTAATGTGGATGGGGAAAGATCTGCGGAACCACCAATCATAAAAGGGATATGATCAGCAATAGCATTTAATACTTTGCTGCTTGCAGCTCTGCCGGATATTTTTGTGCCTGCTTCAAATTTTGGAATGCAGCAATCCCAATCTTTAGGCATTTCACGATTCATAATTAATTTTAGTTCTGCAGCGAGCTCGGGATATTCTTTCTCATATTCAGCAAACAGTTGATTCCATTCTTCATTTTGTTTCCTTCCTCTTTTAATTATTTCCTGCGAATACTGTTTTACTTCATCGGGTACAAAAAATTTCTTTTCAGGATCCCAGCCATAAAATTTCTTTGTTGCTTTAATTTCATCTTCGCCAAGAGGTGAACCGTGTGCACCGTGTGTATCCTGCTTTGTGGGTGCACCAAAAGCAATGTGGCTGTCAACAATAATTAATGATGGTCTTCCTTTTTCTTTATTCGCAATTTCAATAGCACGAGCTAATATTTGCAAATCATTGGCGTCACCAACTCTTTGAACATTCCAGCCGTATGCAATAAATCGCGTTGCTACATCTTCACTAAATGCTAAATTGGTATTTCCCTCAATTGTAATTTTATTATTATCATAAAACCAGATAAGATTATCAAGTCCAAGATGGCCAGCAAGCGATGCTGCCTCCCCTGATATTCCTTCCATCATACAACCATCACCAGCCAATGCAAATATTTTAAAATCAATTAAGTTGAAGTCTTGTTTATTGTAACGTGCAGCAAGCCATTTTTGTGCTATTGCAAATCCAAGACTGGTTGCAACACCCTGCCCCAGCGGTCCGGTTGTAGTTTCAACTCCAGGTGTATGTCCGTATTCCGGATGACCAGCACATTTACTGTGAAGCTGACGAAAAGTTTTTATATCATCTAGAGTTACATCATATCCTGTGATATACAATGTGCTGTATAAAAGCATTGAAGCATGACCTGCTGATAAGATAAATCTATCTCTGTTAATCCAATCTAAATTTGTTGGATTGAATTTCATAAACTTATCGTAAATGGTGTATGCAACAGGAGCTAAAGCCATTGGTGTTCCAGGATGACCGGAGTTAGCTGCCTGAACCGCATCCATAGAAAGAGTTCGGATTGTATTGATACAAAGTTGATCTAAATTATTTTTCATTATCTTCCTTTAATTTTCATTTAATAATTCTAAAGCGATTTTGGAAGCACCACTTAATGCAGCATTATTATGATTTAACACAAAAACCGGTGTCGCTTTAACAATTTCAGACAGCCTGCCTTTATTGTTAAAGCTTTCTGCAAATATTTTTGTTTGAAGTCTTGGTAAAATTTTGTGTGGAATTCCGCCAGCAAGATAAACTCCGCCTGTTGCAAGTAGGGTAATAACGAGATTTCCGCAATGCGCACCAAGCACTTCAACAAATATATCAAGCACCTTTTCACAAACTTTATCACCATTGTTCAAAGCCTGATATGTGATTACGGCAGCTTTATCTTCAGTAATCATTCTTTTTAAAGTTTCAGCTTCCGGCTTTGCAAAATTTGAATCAACTAAAAAATCAAACACATTTATTAGTCCATTTCCAGAAACTATTCTCTCGTAACTCACACGTTCAAACTTTTTACTTAAATAGATATAAAGTTCTTCTTCCAATTGGTTGGTGGGCGCAAAATCTACGTGACCACCTTCTGAATCTACTACAACTTTTTTATTCCCTTCACAAAGAAGAAAAGCTTGACCTAATCCAGTACCTGGGGCAACGATAACAAATCTTTGATTTCTGTTATTAGCTTTAACTGGTTTGACTTCTATTATCTCATCAACTTTTAAATATGGAATTTCAAAAGCAGTTGCTGCAAGATCATTAACTATTTTCACCTTAGGTATACTTAACCTTTCGCTAAGTAATTTTTCTTCAACAACCCAGGGCAGGTTGGTTGATTTAGCAATACCATTTTCTACGGGACCGGGAATACCAAATGCAGCACTTGATGGATTAATCTGTTGGCTATCTAAAAAATCTTTTACAATAGATTCGAGATTTTGATATTCTTTACTTGAGTATTTCTTTAATTTTAGTTCAATAAGATGTTTGCCGCTGAATTCATAAAGTGCAAGTAAAGTTTTTGTTCCGCCAATATCGCCTGCTAAGATTATTTTATTACTATTCAATTTTAATTTCCTTTTAATAAACTTGCCGCTTCTTTATCAAGAAGCCAACTAAGTTTACCATTTACAGGATTAATAAAGCTTGCCGGATATTTATTTGAGTCGATACTGAAATTGAGAATGTTATCTGCAATTTTACTTTTGTTTTTCCCTGTTACGATAAAAACTACGTGCCTGGCACTGTTAATTACTTTTCCTGTAATTGTTATTCTTTTCTGTTTTGTTGTCGGATGGGTTGCCACAGAACATATATCGCTTGAGTTGAGCAGATGC
>Ga0114946_10001783_pt1 | contig 14832 bp, 8 predicted proteins | sample WalLakDeSediment_FD_88676 | JGI IMG/M metagenome (GOLD analysis project Ga0114946, IMG submission 88676) | Lake sediment microbial communities from Walker lake, Nevada to study Microbial Dark Matter (Phase II) - Walker Lake 11/02/13 Deep Sediment | ecosystem: Environmental > Aquatic > Freshwater... | reverse complement strand
GTTGCAACTCGACGGCGCGCTCGGCGGCGAGCCGCGCCTCCCGACGGTTGCCCTGCATCAGCCAGAGCTCGGCCAATCGTGCCCAGGCCAAGGCATCTTCGGGATGCTGCTCGACGGTGGCGAGCAGCGTGTCGCGGGCGGGTTCGATCTGGAAGTTCGCCTGCTGGGCGTAGGACAGCGCGATCCGGGCCGCTGCGGCATCGGTGAGACTCACGGCCTTTTCGGCGTCCGCGAGCGCCGCTGCGACCTCGTTCTGGGTGACCCGGATGACCGACCTCAGGGCGTAGGCGAGGCCCGCGTCCGCCTGTTGGGTAATGGCTTGGTCGACGCTGGCCAGCGCTGCGTCGACCCGGCCGACCGCGAGGAGCGCTGCCGCCTCCTGAAGTTCGGAACTCTCGGTGCCGCCAGCCGCGAGGATAGGTGGGTAGTAGAGGGACCACTGCACCGCATCGCGCGGTCGCACCAGGATCCGCGGCTGTGGGGCCTCGCCCTCTGCGGCCACGGCCGTCTGGCCGCCCGAGACCGGAAGCGAACCCAGCGCGTTGGCCGCGATCACCGTGCCTTCGAACACCGTGAGCTGCGATTCGCCCTCGCCGACGAGGAACGCGAACTCGGTGCCTTCGATGGACCCGTTGAGATAAGGGGTGCTCACCTCCAGCCGTTTGGGCTTGCGGCTGAAGGACATGATGCCGCCTCTGACCAGGTCGAGAAAGGACCTCTCCTCGTCCTGGGGGTTGACGTTGACGAGGCGCATGGTGGTGTTCTCGTCGAGGCGCAGGACGGCATCATTGATCAGCGCAATCGCTGCACGGCTCTGTATGCCTACGCGGATGCTGTCGCCCTGACAAAGCCGGTACTCGAGCGTCGTGCTCTCCCAGCGGCCGCCCGTGGCCGGCTGCACTTCGACCACGCCCTGGATCGAGACGAAGCGGCCGGCGTCCGTGCGGCAGGTGTTGCTGGCGCTCGCATTCTGTCCGAGCAGGGCCAGCACACAGATGGCGCCGCACAGTAAACCCGATCGATTCATGTTGTTTTCAAGGGCCATGACTCAAACTTTCTCCCTCGTTAATCGGGAGTCACCAACGTTTGCCGATCGTCGGGGGCAGCCAGGTTAAGTCGGCGCGCCCCTGTGATTTGTCGAAAGGTGGTCGGCGACCTCAGACTTCAAGCGCGGGAAAACCTAGGTCTTTTGTTGGTTAAAAGGGTAGCCTTCGGCGGGCGCGGAAACTTTCATGTTTTCTTAAATTTGGCTTAAATTTGCTGGTGGCTCATTTTAGGGCGAGCCCTATCACGCGACCGATCCAGGCCTTGCGGGTGCCGATGACGCGCTTATCGAGCGGAGTCAGCGCGCCGGCGAGGTCCGCCTGGTCCAATGCCACCACGGCCCGATGAGCAACCAGACCAGGAGCCCTATGTCGGCGCTTTGTTTTGGCCCTTACTGTCTCGCCGGCCCGAAAGGGCCGCTGACGCGTGAGCACGAGGAGATCGTGCTGCGGAGCAAGACGCTTCAGGTGCTCTGGTACCTCGTGCAACACGCAGGCGAGGTGGTCGAGCCGGGCCGCCTCTTTGCCGCGGTCTGGCCCAAGACCGTGGTCTCCGGTGGGGTGCTGGCGGTCTCGATTCGCGAACTGCGCCGCGCCCTGAGTGACGATCCGAAGTCGCCGACGTACATCCGGACCGTCCACCGGCACGGTTACCGGTTCATCGCGCCCGTTATTCAGCGGCCGGAAGCCGGGACGCCCGCCGCAGGGCCGGACTGCGCGCCCCTGCTCGGTCGCGACGCCGAACTGCGGCTCCTGGATGAGTGCTACGACTCCGTTCGGGCTGGTGAGCGTCAGGTCGTTCTCGTGATGGGAGAGGCCGGGATTGGCAAGAGCACGCTCGTTGACACCTGGGTACGTGGGTTGCGCCAGCGTGAGGAGATCTGGTTCGGGCGTGGCCAGTGTATTGAGCACAGTGGGGCGGGTGAGGCCTATCTGGCTTTGTTGGAGGCGATCGGTCAGCTGTGCCGTGGTCCGTCGGGCGAGCCGGTGGTCGAGCACCTTCGCCGCCAGGCGCCCGGCTGGCTGACGCAGGTTTCCGGGGTGCTGACAGTGCCGGAGCGCGAGGCACTCGCGCATCGGCAGGCACCGGTCAGTGCGCAGCACTACCAGCGAGCACTGGCCGATGCCCTCGAATCACTCGGCACGATCCGTCCGGTGGTGTTGGTGCTGGAGGATCTTCAGTGGTGCGATCAGGCGACAGTCGAGGTGCTGTGGGTGCTGGCGCGCCGGTCCGAGCCGGCACGGCTCCTGGTGATTGGAACCGACCGACGGGTGGGCCCGGTCGCGCGGGATCACCCGCTCAGATCGCTCCGACAGGAGTTGGCCTGGCACCGGCAGAGCCGGGAGTTGGTCCTGGGTCCACTCAGCCGGGAGGCGGTCGGGGCTTACGTCGCCCGGCACCTTCCCCCGGGAACGGCAGAGCCGGTGGCGGCAGTGGTGTTCCAGCGCACGGCGGGCCAGCCGCTGTTCATGGTCAACCTGACCGATTACCTGGCAGGGTCGCCAGAGCTCGCGGCAGCGAGCGACGCGGGCGAACTGGCCTACGCGGCGGCCGCGCTGCCAAACGGCCTGCAACAGCTGATCGAGATCCAGCTCGATAATCTCAGCGAGACCGAACGGCAAGTGCTGGAGGCCGGGAGCGTAGCCGGCCTGGTCTTTGCTGCCGCGGCGATCGGGGCGGCGGTGGATCTGCCGGCGACCACCGTCGAGACCGTGTGCGACGCACTGGTCCGGAAAGAGCAACTCATCGAGGCGCTGGGCGCGGTCGAGTGGCCCGACGGGACCCTGAGCGAGTCCTATGCCTTTCGCCACGGGCTTTACCAGGAGGTCTTTTACCGCCGGATTGGCACGAGCCGCCGTATGCGCCTGCACCGCGCAATCGGTGAGCGGCTGGAGCAGGGTCATGGTGCCGAGACCGCTTTGCTCGCGGTCGAGCTCAGCGAGCATTTCGAGCGGGGACGCGACCATCGCCGGGCGGTACGCTACCACCGGATCGCCGGCGAGACGGCACTGCAGCGCTTTGCGGCCCAATCCGCCCGCGCGCATTTGAGCAAGGGCCTGGAGTTGATCGAGCGACTGCCGCAGGACGTCGAGCGTGTGGAGGAAGAACTGCGACTGCAGGTCCAGATTGGCGTGGCGGCCATGGCGAGCGAGGGGTTCGGCTCGCGGGCGGTGGCTTATGCCTACGGGCGCGCGCACGCCCTCTGCCGCCAGTTTCCCAACACCCCGGCCCTGCAACCCGTGCTCTGCGGGCTGTGGAACTATTTCCTCACCCTGGCCGACATCGCGCATGCCCGAGTGCTGGCAGCCGAGCTGTCGGCCGTGGTCGATCAGATCGGTGCGGCGGACCCCGTCATTTCCGCGCACAATGCCATTGGGCAAACGCACCTTTTTGCCGGCGAGCCCGCAAGGTCGCTACCGCACATTGAAGCTACCCTCGCCGCCTACGACCAGAGTCAGCATCGAGATCTGGTCAGCCAGTACGGCGAAGACCCCGGCATCGTCTGCCACATGTACGCGGCACTGGCGGATTGGCTCCTCGGTTTCCCGGAGCGCGCGTCGCGACGGATCGAAACCGGCACCCGGCTGGCCAAGGAGCTGGAGCAGCCGTTCGGGGCGGCCCAGATGGCTTGGATGGCCCTGCTGGTCGCCCAGGGTCGAGGCGACGCGGCAGCGGTACGGGAACAGGCCGACACTCTGATCGTGCTCTGCGAGAAGGAGGGCATTGTCATTTGGCTGGGCGGTGGGCATGTCCTGCGCGGCTGGGCGCTGGCGATGCAGGGCCATGCTTCTGCGGGGCTCGAAGAGATCCACAGGGGCATCAACGAATGGGAGGCGACCGGCGCCGCGCTCATCAAGCCCTATTACCTGGCCTTGCAGGCGGAGGCGTATCGCCAGTCCGGGCAGACGGCGGCGGCGGTCACGGCGGTCACGGAGGGCCTGGCTGTGGCACTGCGCACGGGCGAGCGCTGGTACCTGGCGGAGCTGCACCGACTCCGGGCTGAACTGATGCGGGATCAACCCCAGATAGCTGGCGATGACATGGAGGCCGAGTTGCAGCAGGCCCTTGTGATCGCCCGAGAGCAGCAGGCCAAGTCGCTGGAGCTGCGCGCGGCAACCAGCCTCGCGCGCCTTCTTGGCGAGCAGGGCGAGTCGCTGGCGGCGCGAGGGCTGCTTGCCCCGGTATATGCCGCGTTCACCGAGGGTTTGCAAACTCCAGACCTCAGGACTGCGAAGGCGTTGTTGGATTGGCTGCCTTAGGCAGGGATTGGGCGGCCTCGCGCCAGTCTCCCCGAAGCGGGGCGAGATTGCACCATTTCGGCGCTGGCCGGGGCTTCTGCACCATCCCGGGGCTTCGTTTTGGAGCGGCTCCTTGCCCGTCTAGCCCCGGCTGGGCCAGCCGGAATAGCAGCGCGTATGGCTCGCGCGCCGGCACAGACGTTGCTTAGAGAGCCGGGTAACGCGCTACCTCGGTGCCTTTCAGTTTGTCGGCAAGAGCGGGGCCGTTCCCGTCTGCGGGTTCATCGCCCAGCGGGCGTCGGCCGATTACGCTCAGCTCCACCTCTGGAGCCTTCGAAGTGGCGACGGCTCCGGGCACTTTCAGGGATGCGGTGATGGACAAAAAGGCGATTCAGCTCTGCCCCGTGCAGCGTTACCTCGAGCAGTTGCATGCCGAGCTCCTGGCAATCGACAAGGGAGAAGTCGCGAGCTATATCCCTGAGCTCACCCGTGCCGATCCCTCCTGGCTCGGGATCGCCATGGTGACGGTCGACGGCCATGTCTATCAGGTGGGCGACTCGCGGCAGGGTTTCACCATCCAGTCGATCTCGAAAGCGATCACCTACGGCCTCGCGCTGGAGGATCGCGGACTGGATGCTGTGCTGGCGAAGGTCGGGGTCGAACCCTCGGGCGAGGCGTTCAACTCGATCAGCCTGGAGCCAAATACCGGCCGGCCCCTGAACCCGATGATCAACGCCGGTGCCATCGCGACCACCGGACTGGTCAAGGAGACTCCGCAGGCGGACCCGATGACCCGAATCCTCGAGACCTTCGGGCGCTATACCGGCCGGACCATGGAGATCGACGAGCGCGTTTACCGGTCCGAGAGCGAAACCGGACACCGCAACCGCGCGATCGGGCATCTTTTATACGGCCATGGGATCGTCGACCGCACTCCCGAGGAGGTGCTCGACCTCTACTTTCGCCAATGCTCGATCCTCGTCACGGCCCGGGACCTGGCGGTGATGGGGGCCTGTCTCGCGAACAACGGGGTGAACCCGATCACCGGTGTGGTGGCGCTGAAATCACGCTATGTGGAGAAGGTGTTGAGCGTGATGAGCACCTGTGGGATGTATGACTATTCGGGCGGCTGGGTCTTCAACGTCGGTATGCCGGCAAAGAGTGGTGTCGGCGGTGGGATCATGGCCGTGCTGCCAGGGCAATTCGGCCTTGGCATCTTTTCCCCCCGGCTCGATGACAAGGGGAACAGCGTCCGCGGTCTGGAGGCCTGCAAGCGCCTCTCAAGCGATTTCGGCCTGCATCTCTTCCACGTCGCGCGCTCCAACTCCGCCACGGTGATCCGCAAGGTATTCGACTGTGCGACGTCTACTTCGCGCCGCCGCCGTAATCCTGCCGAGCTCGAGGTGCTTGCCGCACGCGGGAGCTGCATCCGAGTCTATGAGCTGCAGGGGGACCTGCTCTTTGGCAGCGCGGAGTCGGTCGCCCTGGAAGTGCTATCGGCGCTATCGGAGTACGACTACCTGGTGGTCGACCTCAAACGCGTCATCGCGACGGACAATGCGTCCAACGTGATTCTTGCCGAGCTGGGACGCCGGCTCGCTTCCGAGGGCAAGTTCCTGTTCTTTGGGGACAGCCGACATCTCTATCTGTTCCGTAAGGAGATGCAGAAGGAGCCCAACCAGGTGCAAACGCCGCTCGGTTGGCTGCACTTCGATGACACCGATCATGCGGTGGAGTGGTGCGAGGATCGCTTGATCGCTTCAGCGCATGCCGCGTTGGGGATCGACGGCTCGGTCACCGACCTTTCAGATCAGTATCTTTGCGCCGGAATGACCTCTGAGGAGCTCGATGCTCTGCGTGCCGTGGGCGTCGAGCGAACGCTGGCGGCGGGTACCTTGATCTTCCGTGCCGAGGACCCAGCCGATTCTCTGTACTTCCTCTTCAGCGGCGAGGTGGAGGTGTGGATTCAGAGCGGATCGGGACACCACGTGCGGATAACGACCTTGGGACCAGGAATGGTCTTCGGGGAGGTCGCGCTGCTGAACCAGAACCGGCGTACCGCCAACATCTCCACGGCGACCGATGCCGTGTGCCTCGAGATCCGCTTCGACGCCCTGCCGGATGCCCTACGCACCAAGATGCTGGTCAATATGGCGAGCTACTTCGCCCGCAAGATCGAACAGGATACCCGACTGATCCAGCGCCTTGGTTAACGTGAAAGTCGCACCTGACATGCCTTCGGATCCGATTGTGGGGTTCTCTCCGCTCCTGTCGCCGCACGCCCCCGGCCGCCACGCACCTGCCGCCGGGGTCAGACCATGCGGCGCCTGCTGATCGGACTCACCCTCGGCATCCTGATCGGGGTCGGAGGCGTGGCCCTCTACATGTCTCCGCTCGGCCCGGCCTTCGAGCACACCGCCGGGCTGAGCTGGCTGTTCAAGCTGCGCGGCCCGATCGCGCCGCCCCCCGAGGTCGTCGTGGTCGCCATCGATGGCCGCACCGGCCAACAGCTCGATCTCCCCGACCTGCCGCGGGAGTGGCCCCGCTCGATTCACGGCGAGCTGGTCGACGCGCTGGTGCGGACCGGGGCCTCGGTGATCGCCTTCGATGTGCACTTCGGCCGCCTGCGCGAAGACGTATCCGATCAGGCTTTCGTGGATGCTGTGCGGCGCGCGGGTAATGTGGTGCTGGTGGAGCTCCTCACCGGCAAGCGCCAGCCCATCGCCGACCAGACGGGCCGGCACGTCGGTGTCGTCTGGCTCGAGGAGGCGGTGCCCCCGTTTCCGGAGCTGGCGGAGGCGGCCGCGGCGATCGCCAGCTTCCCACTGCCGAAGAAGGGGGCGTCGGTCCACCAGTTCTGGGTGTTCAAGGACAGCACCGACCAGGGGGCGACGCTGCCCGGCGCGGTGCTGCAGCTCCACGCCCGCGGCGAGGCCGTCGCGCTGGCTGAGTGGCTGGGCTCGATGGTGCCCGAGGCGTTGCTCCCGCTGCCGACGGCGGACGGGTCGTGGGCGGACGCCGCGGAGGCGCGGGACTTCATGCGCGAGGCCCGCCGCGGCGCGGACCGGGCAGCGCAGCTGCGACTGCTGCCGCGAGCAAATGATGCCGCCGATCCCATCACGCCCCTACAGGCGGCACTGCGGGATCTCTACACCGGCCCCGGCCAGCGCTACATCAACTTCTACGGACCTCCGGGGACCATCGCTGCCGTGCCTTATCATGCGGTTATCAACGGCTCGGACCCGAACGTGCCTCCCGAGGCCCTGGACTTCTCCGGCAAGGCGGTCTTCGTTGGTTACCTGGATCTTTTCGACCCGGGACAGCCCGACCGCTTCCACACCGTCTTCACCCGCGCCGACGGGGTCGACCTGTCGGGGGTGGAGATCGCCGCCACTGCGTTTGCCAACCTGCTGACGGACCACTCCCTGCACCTGCCCAAAGGCTGGACTTCAGTGCTCCTGGTCCTCTTTTTCGGCATGATCCTAGGCACCCTGGTCTACACCCTGCCGGGTTATGTCGGCGTGCCGGTCGCGCTCGGGCTCGTGGTGGGCTACGGTGTGACGGCGCAGATCCTGTTCACGGACTCGGCCCTGTTGCTGCCGCTCGCCACGCCCATCCTGATGCAGGCGCCGCTCGCCCTGCTGTTCGGCCTGGTCGGCCAGTATCGGCTGGAACGCAGGCGCGGCCAGCGCATCAGCGCGGCCATCAATTACTACCTGCCCGAGGAGATCGCGCGGGAGCTGGCCGAGGACCGCCTGTCCGAGGACAAGCTGAACCAAGTGGTCTACAGCACCTGCCTGGCGACGGACATGGCGGGGTTCTCCACCATCGCCGAGCGCCTGCCCCCCGGGGAGCTCGCCAAGTTCCTCAACGACTACTTCGAGACCCTGGCCGCTCCTCTCAAGCGCCACAAGGTGCACGTCACGGAGTTCCGGGCCGACGCGATCATGTGCGCCTGGACAGCGCCGCAGCCGTCGGCCGAGCCGCGCCGCCAGGCGCTACTGGCGGCCCTGGAGGCGGCCGAGGCGATCAAGGGCTTCCGCGAGCGTCACAACATCCAGGGCGCCCAGCTGCGCATCGGGCTGGAGGCCGGCTTCGTCTATGTCGGCCACGCCGGCGGCGGCGGGCGTTTCGTCTACAGCATCGTGGGTGACTCGGCCAACACCGCCTCCCGGGTGGAGGGGCTCAACAAGCACGTGCGCACCCAGATTCTGGCCACGGGGAACGTCGTGATCGGCTTCGAGAACCTGGTGACGCGCTACCTCGGCGACTTCGTATTCGTCAACAAGACCGAGGCGGTCCCGATCTATGAGATCCTGGGCCGGCGCGAGACGGCGACGGAGCGGGACATGTCACTGTGCGAGCGTTTCGGCGAGGCGATCGAGCGCTGCCGCGAGCGGGACTGGGCGGGGGCCGCCGAGCAGTTCCAGGGGATCCTCGACGACTTCGGCGATGACGGCCCAGCGGATTTCCATCTCGCCCGCTGCCGCCGCCTGATGGACGACCCGGCGGGGGTCACGGAGCCCCTCCTGGTGCGGATGGACGCCAAGTGATGGCGCCGCGCTCGGCTCGCGCGACATCGGGGCCTTTGGGTTTTTCCGTTAGCGTTTTTCCGATGGGGGCAGAGTAGGGCATGGGTGTCACCGCGCAAGAAACTGTTCAGATCCTCGCGAAGCATTATTCGCCGTTTATCCATTTGCCTGCGTCCGCTCTGCCGGAGGCGGAGCGGGCGATGCGATTCTTCGATCTCCATCCCGGCGAAGAGATCCGGATTCGTGCCAGGAGGGCCGAGGGGTATCTCTATCTGGTTGACGGGGACATCAGCGTTGAGCTCGAAGGTGACGTTCGGAGGCACAGCTTCCGTGACGATCGAAAGCTGCCGATCAAGCTGCCTCCAGCGCCGACCCGCGCCAGCGTGATTGCGGAGACGCCGGCGAGCCTCTGCCAGATCGAATCGGAGGATCTGGATCTGCTGATGTCCTGGCAGGAATTGGCGGCCAGCGAAGACCTTCTCGTGGGCAGCCAGACCCGCGAGCGCTTCCGCCAGGTTCAGCAGAGTTGTCTGGCTTTCAGGCAGCTTCCACTGGACTGTGTGGAGCGCGCCCTCGCACGGATGACGCCCGTCGCCGTGAAGGCCGGCGACGAGGTGGTTGTTCAGGGGGATCCGGCGGATGCCTTTTTTGTCATTGTCGAGGGCGAGGCCGAGGTCTGGTCTCAAGGGGTTTATGACGATGAGCAGAGTCTCGTCAACAAGCTCGGGCCTGGATCCGCCTTCGGCGAAGAGGCCCTGATCCTCTCCGGGAGTCGCAACGCCACCGTTCGCATGACTACGGACGGCGAGCTGCTAAGGCTGGAGAAGGACGACTTCAACGAGCTGATCGCTGCCTCCCAGATCGAGACGGTCAGCGCGCCCGTCGCCAGGAGCATGCTCGAGAACGGGTATCGTCTGCTCGACGTCCGCTATGACGAGGAATACGAAGATGAGCGCATTCCCGGCTCGATCCTGATCCCCCTGCCCGAGCTGCGCAGACGTTTTGGCGAGCTCGATCCGGGAGAGCGCTATCTCGTTCTGTGCAAGGGGGGGCGTCGCGCCCAGGTCGCAACGATGTTGCTCAACCAGAGGCGGATCAAGGCCGTGACGATCGAAGGCGGGATCCGCGACTGGCCATACGAGAAGGCGGTGGGAATGCCATGAAGCTCAAGCTCGCAGTGTTTGATTTCTGTCCGTACTGTCAGCGTGTGCGGATCGCCTTGGAGCACTATGGCCTTTCGTACGAACTGGTGACGGTCGATCCCGAGGCCCCGCCGGAGTGGTTCGCGACGGCATCGCCCCGCGGGAAGGTCCCGCTTCTGATGGTGGACGACACGCCGATCCTCGAATCCGCCGTCATCAATGAGTTTGTCGATGAGATCGGGGGGAGGCGCCTGATGTCGGGTGATCCGCTCGCGCGCGCGCAGGTCCGGTTCTGGGCCGACTTTGCCTCGGCGTGTCAGATGGGTTTCGGGAACATGGTGCGGGCGGCGGACGAGGAGGCCTTCGTTTCGGCACGGCGGAACCTGCATCAGGATCTGGTGTATGTCGATCGCGTCCTGGATGACGCCGGGCCCTATTTCGGTGGTGGCGGGCTCTGTCTGGTCGACGTGGTCTTCGCGCCCCTGCTCACGCGTTTGCTGATCCTGGAGCCCGTGTTGAGCTGCTTCCCGCCCGATCTCCCGAAGGTCCGTCGCTGGGCGGAAGCCCTGCAGGCGTTGCCCGAGGTCGATCGGTCCGTCTCGGGCGATATCCACGGTGCCTTCGCCTCCATGGTGAGTCACCTCGGTCCTCATGGGCATGTCAGTGCGCACCTGGCGGCAGCCTGACGCACGGGGCGGTCAGATGGTCCACATGGTCGCCAGTCTCAAGTCCTGCGGCGCGATGAGGCGCAGCACATGACCAAGGCATCGTCGCCCGTGACGCGGATCGACCAGTTTCTTTTGGATCAGGTGTCCGCCGAGGCTCACCGCTCACCGCGACTGCGGCGCAACTACAACCTGCACGCGGAGTGCGAGCCCGTGCAGCGCTTCCTGAACGTGCTACAGCCCGGTACCTACGTGCGGCCGCACAGGCACCTGCGGGGCGAACCGGGCGCGGGATTCGAGTGCTTCGTGGTGTTGCAGGGCGCCGTGGGCCTGCTGCTGCTCGATGATCAGGGTCGGGTCATCGGGCGCGAGCGGCTGGATTCGGACGGCCCTGTACGCGGGGTGCAGCTGGGCGACGGTGAGCTGCACACTCTGGTCGCGTTGAGTCCCGATGCCGTGATCTTCGAGGTCAAGCAGGGACCCTACCAGCCGATGGCGGACAAGGACTTCCTGCCAGGATTTCCAGAAGAGGGTACCGCGGAAGCTGCGGCGCAGGTGCGGGAGTGGACCTCACTGTTCGAAGCCGGGGGCTGAGGCCAGGCCGTCGGTCGCCTCACCTTCTTGGCCCCTGCCGGTGGCCCGAACCTTAGTTGGCTATCACGATCTCAGGCGCGGCCGGATCTGCTACCCTTGGGAGCAGATCCCTGAGCGGTGCGACAGATGGTGTTTCGGGATGTTGGGGTGGCCGTGCTGTGGGTCACGGTGGCCGCGTCGCTCGGCGGCTGCGACTGGAGCGCGTGTGTTGGCGATTGTGACGATCTGACCGAGCGCGGGTGCACGAATCCGGTCACCTACACGGTTGTTGAGTCGCAGTCGCCCACGTCGATCGCGCCTTCCGGGATTGATTATGCGATCCGTGTCGTCGCATCGGGGGCGCTGATTCTGATCAGCGGCGATGGTGTCGCGTGTGAAATCAATATTCCGGGCCATAACAACCTGCTCCGGTTCGAGACGGGTGGTCACACGGTGCGTGCGTGTCGGGTGACCGGGAACGACAATACCATCGAGCGGCCGCGAGGGATGAGCTTGACCTGCGACGACGCGGGCGTTGGCAACACGTTGCTGACGTATTGACCGCACGGGCGACGGTTCTCCGCGGTCGGATGTTGCCCGGCCGCGATGTGGCGCAGCGGCTTCACGTGAGTGTAATCCACGCACTATCGGGGCCGGAGCAGGCCAACCCGCTGATCCTTCGAGCCATCCGAGCGGGCGTCAAAGCGGATGGTGGAGCGGATGGGTCGACGCAACCTCCCGGCCCTTCTCCCGCAGCAGGGCGAGCAGCAGGTCGATGTGATGCCGGTGGGTGCGCACCGAGACGATGGCCAGCCGCAGGAACACGCGGCCGTCGATGACCGAGGTCGACACGAACAACCGCCCGTCGGTGCGGATGGCCTCCGCGAGCTCGTGATTGGCGGCATCGGCGTCCGCGGGGTCGCGGGTATCAAGGCGATAAATCGTCACGGAGAGCGCCGGCTCCGGGCCCAGCAGGAAAGCGGGCATCTCCTGCATCCGCTCGCGGAAATACCGGAGGAGGAGCAGTTTCTCGCGCAAAGCGGCACGAAATGGGGCGGTGCCGTGCAGCATCAGCGGCAGCCACATGCGTAGCGCGCGGAAGTGCCGGGTCAGCTCCGGTGACAGATCGGCGGGCGAGAGCTCGTCCACGCTCTGCAATGCATCCTGCATGTAGTTGGCGGTGTAGTGATGCGCAGCGAAGAGCTTTTGCCCGTCCCGCACCAGCAGGCCACCGGTGCCGTAGGGCAGGAACAGTGCCTTGTGGGGATCGAGCACCACCGAGTCGGAGCGCTCGATGCCTCTGAAGAGCGCGCGGACCTGATCCACCAGCAGGAAGAATCCACCATAGGCGGCGTCGACATGAAACCAGGCCTCGTGCTCTGCGGCCAGGTCGGCGAGTTCATCGAGCGGATCGATCGCGCCAGTGTCCGTGGTGCCGGCGGAGCCGATGATCAGGAAGGGCAGCAGACCTGATACACGGTCATGCGCAAGCTGTTTGCGCAGCGCGGCAGCATCCATGCGATAGCTGGCATCGAGCGGGATGTCCCGTCGGATCGCTTCGGCCAGACCGGCGATCCGGATCGCCTTGTGCAGGCAATGGTGCATGTGCGCAGAGCCGTAGATCACGGACTGCCGGATCCGTTCGCTGCGGATGCCCAGCGCATCCCGGGCGGTCACAATGGCGCTGAGGTTGGCGAGGCTGCCGCCGGAGGCGAGATGGCCAGCAGTGGTCCCCGGGTAGCCGACGAGGTCCCGCAGCCACTCCAGCATCATGTTTTCCATCTGCACCGCGCCCGGGCTGGCGTAGTGGATTCCGGTGTACTTGTTGGTGACCGCGGCCAGATAGTCGGCCAGCGCGCTGGCATACAGACCGCCACCCGGGATGTAGCCGAGATGTCCGCCACTCGCGGGGTTCAGGCCATTGTCGACCACCATCGATGCGAAGATCCGCAGCGCCTCTTCGAAGTCATACCCTTCTTCGCGAATCGGCCACGACCGGATGTTTCCTGCCGGCAGGCCGGCACGATAGGCAGGCAGGGAGTGCATCCGGTCGGTCAGATCCAGGCCGAAATGCACTGTGGATGCCGTCCAGTGGTCGCACAATTCGGTGGGCGGTTCCAGCACCCTGCTGCTGGCCTCAGCGTCCGCGATCGCTTCGAGCAAATCCAAGCTCCGGGGCGGTTCCCTCGTGTCAGCCACCGCAAGGCTCCTGACTGGATCGGATCGACAGTATAGAGCGCGGTGGCTTCGGTCGTATGCGGTCGTATGCGGGGTCGGACCAAGGCAATCTATTGATAAAAAATGGAATATAGGGCGAAAAACACCCCTATTTTAGCCTTGGAGGGCTATTTTTGATGCGAAAAACACGGTTTCAAGCGCCGCGCGTGTGCCGCCACGATCGTACGCTTGGGGCCGACGGTGTGAGGTCTTGCCATCGGCCAACCGTTTGGAGAATTGGCCGCAGTCGGAGAAAGGGGGGACACGGCGTTGAGGCTTATCCGGGCCTTTTTGGTGGCAAAAATGGGCCTCTAAGGCCCTGTTCGGTCACGAAAATGAATCTTTATCTTTTTAAGTCAAAGACTTGTGTTGGTCCGACCCCGGCAACGTGCAGGCAGGTCTCTCCGGCGGGTCGGATGCGGCCGTTCCCGGCATCAGGGAACGGCTTCCCGAGCTTGAAGGTGTTGACTTGATGGGCATATCTCGTATGCTCCCATGAGCCGTTTGATTGGCGTCCTTCCCTTTGTTCAGTACATGCCGTATTGCCTTCCTGAGCGCAGAGGGCGCGTGTCCGGCAGGTCATCGGAAGATGGTCATGCAGGGGCGCCGGGATACCTAATCGCCGAACAGAGCGAATACTAATAAGGCAGGTAAAACGAGCCGCCGGGTCGATCCGGCTTACCACGAAGGGGGCGTTGCATGTCACGGAAACGTCGGAGTTCCGGTGTACGGTTTTGGCGTTTTAGCCTCATGGCCACCGCTGTGGCCCTTGCCCTTGGCGCCTCGGCGCCGTCTCAGTCCTTCGAGTTCACCAGCGCCAGCGGGGAACTGACCGGAAGCTTCGACACGACGCTGTCGCTCGGTGCGCGCTGGCGGATGGAGAAGCCCGATTCCGCGTTGATCGGGATCGCGAACGGGGGTACTGCGCGGTCCGTCAACGAGGATGACGGCAACCTGAACTGGGACCGGGGCGATGCGGTTTCCCTGGCCGCAAAGGCCACCCACGACCTGGAAGTGAACTACCGCAACTACGGGGCCTTCGTCCGCGCGACCTATTTTTACGACGACGCGGTGATGAGCAAGAGCGGCCTGAGTTCGGAGGCCCGGGACCAGGCAGGTCGCGATTTCGAGATCCTCGATGCCTACGTTCGCGGGGACTTCGATGTCGGAAACCGCTCGCTGGGGGTGCGCCTCGGGCGGCAGGTGGTGAACTGGGGCGAGAGCACCTTCATCCAGAACGGCATCAACGTGCTGAACCCGATCGACGTCAGCCGCCTGCGTATTCCAGGCTCCGAATTGCGCGAAGGCCTGATGCCGCTGAACATGCTCTGGGGCTCCTATGACCTTACCGACCGGTTTTCGGCCGAGGGTGTCTGGATGCTGGAGTGGGAGGAAACGCGGATCGATCCGGCTGGAACAT
>Ga0114946_10001782_pt1 | contig 14836 bp, 12 predicted proteins | sample WalLakDeSediment_FD_88676 | JGI IMG/M metagenome (GOLD analysis project Ga0114946, IMG submission 88676) | Lake sediment microbial communities from Walker lake, Nevada to study Microbial Dark Matter (Phase II) - Walker Lake 11/02/13 Deep Sediment | ecosystem: Environmental > Aquatic >... | reverse complement strand
CTCGTAGGCCTCCTGGTACTGCTTCTGCTCCAAGTGCTGCTCGAATGCAGCGGTCAGGGTCGGCGGCAGAAGCACGGTCTTCCGCAACTGGAGGAAGCACATCACGACCAGGGCCACGAGCCAGAACGACAGGGCCAGGAACACGATCGTCCACGTCGGGCCGAGGGCCGTCCAGTAGAAGCCGAGGATGCTGCCGCCGCCCGCCGACTCGTCATCGCCTTCGTCCTGGGCGCAGGCCACGTCGGGTGTGAGCACGACGGGGGCGACGGTCGCCACGCCCCACGAGCACATCAGACTGGCCGCCACCAGCACCCTGGCCAGCCTGGCGTTCCACCGCCTCGTGCCCGACCTGCGATCCAGCTCCATACAATCCCGCTCCATACAATCCCACTGCATGATCTGCTCCTGAGGGATGTCCCTGACTCAATGATTCCTTGCGATCGACTGTTTTGCTGCCACACCCGGTCCGAATGGCTCTCCTGGCACACCGAGGAGACTACCTTCCGGAGCCCGCCGGCAACAGGTGCCCAGCGCGGGTTTTCCTATTCGGGGTGTTTCCAACTCGGGGCCTACTTGCCCACGGAACCCTCCGCCACGAGCCGCGTCCACCGACTCTCGGGATAGGTCGCTTCGAGGGCCTGCCGAACCTGTCGAGAACGCTCCGGATTCTTCATTTTGTCCCACAGTTGCACGAGGTTGAACAGGGCCTCGGCATGGGCGTCGGGAATCGAGTTGTGCACCACATCGACCCGGACGAAGGCGATGATCGCATCCTGGTCCTTTCCTTCAGCCCGAAGGGCATCGCCGAGCGTGGCATATGCGAGGGGCAGAAAGTCTCCATCCTGCGCCCCAGGGCCCCGGATCGCGTCGGTTGCGACCGTGATCGCGTCCGCTGCCTTCCCGGTGCGGGCCAGGCAACGGGCCCGGCCAAGGGATGCCTCGGCCTTCTGCCGCCGGCTGGCCAGATCGGCCTCGTCGGCCTGAGCCTTTTCCGCCGCCTCGAATTCCCGCAGCGCGTCGGTGTATTTCTGCTGCTCGTAGAAGAGCTTCGCCTTGCCGACGGCGGCCCGCACCCGCAACGACGCGGGCCCCTTCTCGAGCCCGGCGAGCGCGGCGGCGGCATCGTCATACTTGCCGGCCCGCGCGAACAAGGCCGAGAGGATCTCGAGCGCTTCGTACCGATGAAAGCTGTTGCCGTGTGACTTGAGGAATCCGCGAAGCGCCGCCTCGGCTTCCGCCATCCCGGCAGCATCGCCAGAGGCGCCGGCAACACGACCGAGGGAAGCCGCCCGCACGAAATCCATCTCGGTGAGGACGAGGTTCGACGCCCCGTCGAGCTCCGCTTGCGTGACTTTGGCGAGTTCCTCGAGCGCTGCTCCCGCATCCTGTCGCAGGAGCATGCCCCGGGCGTTTCGAAGCGAATCCGGCTCGCCACTGAGGAGCACCTCGCGGATGCGATCGACCGGGATGCGCACGCTCTCGCCGCGGGAATCCAGGATCTCCACGTCGTTCGGCGATGCGGCTTGGATTTCCCCGGACACCTCCTTGCGATCCAGAAGTTTCACGCGATCGGCCGACTGGGCGGCGGCAACACCCGGCAACACGCCGACCAGCACGGTAGCGAAAACAAGCCACATCACAGCCGCCCAGCTCACCAATGTGACACGATAAAACAGGTCAGGCTGGGGGTGTTTCATGATGCGGCCTTTCGGCTCTGCTTCACTGCTCTGCTTCACTGGATGGCTCACTGGACTTTTCACGGGATAGCAGCGGTTTGGTCCTCGAGCGCGGCAAAGCCGCGCGGCTCCTTGCCCAAGGCCTTCTGGACATCTTTGAGCAGCGACTCGTACCGGGTTTTCATCGCCTCGCCCCCCAGATCGCGATTGAGCTTGTACGTCATCGAGATCGCCGTCTCCGCCTTTTGGGCCAGATCTTTTGCGTCCGCGCCGGGCAGCCGCGACCGGGCAAACAGACACGCCGCCACGTTGTAACGGGCATCGAAGAACTGCCCGCGGGCCTTGAGGGCTTTCTCGTCCGTGCCGGCGAACGCCGGTCGGGAGAGTTTGTTCGACAGCCCGCCCCATCCCCAGATCACGCTCTTGCCCTTGGTACGGCCCGCGATGGCTTCCCGCAGCCGCTCCTCCGCCTGCTTCGGGTCGCTGGCGGCGAGCTTCTTCCCCGCCGCCTGGAGCAGTTCCGCCGCCTTGATCTGCGTGGTCAGCGAATTCTGGCGGCCAGGATCGGCGAGGATCCAGTCGAACTGGGCGAGCGCATCGTCGAGCTTTCCTCTCTGCAAATAGATATCGGCCATCCGCTGCCGGATCGCGGGCTCGAACTTGGCGATCTCCGCGTCGCCCTTGCGGCCGAGGAGGGTCTCGAACACTTTGGCGGCGCGGTCGAGGTAGCCCTCGGCCTGCGGCTTGGGCACCGCGCCGCCCGAGCTCTCACCAGACCCGAGATCGAGATAGGTCGAGGCCACCCAGATCTGGGTTGACACCTTGTTGTCGCGCTTGGCGAGACCGTCAAGGAATTTCTCGAAGCCCGCCACGATCGCCGCGGCCTTCTGGCTGTCGGCGGCATGGTCTCCCTTGTTGAGCGCTGCCAGCTGGTCTTGGAGCTGTCGCCCCATTTGGAGGTACATCGCCGTGAGCCGTTCCGACTTATCGCCTCCCTCGCCGGCCAGCGCCTCGAGCTGGTCCATCGCCTGCTGTGCCTTGTCGAGCGCCTCGCCTTGCACGAACGCCCGGAGCGCCACCGTCAGCACCGGTTCCGCGAACGACGGATCGCGGAGGCTCGCATCGGCGTCGGCCGCGGTCACGAGCGTCCAGGGACCGTAGGCGGGATGCTGCAACAGTTCGAGAGCCAATTTCCCGTCGCCGTCGTCCATGGCCAGCTGGCACCGCGCCAAGGCGGCGGCCGCCATCGCCCGGAGAGCGGGACCGCTCGGCACCGGTCCCGCGAGGCCCTCGTCGAGATATCCGCGGGCCTTCTGTTTCCAGGCCGTCAGGGTTTCGGCGGGCGGTCGCGATGCATCCTCGAGCCGCCCCTGCTCGGCGCTTGCCCGGGCCAGCGCCGCCCCGGCCCGCTGCAGGTATTGAGGCCGTTTGGCCGATCCAGCCGGAATCTCGTCGGCGAGGGCGATGATCGCCTTCGGGTCGCCCGACTCGATCGCCGCCCCGCCCAGGATGTTGAACGCCTCGCCCCCTTCGTTCTCGTCGGGCCAGATCCGGGCCACGATCCGCGCCAGTTCCGTGAGGTCGGCCTTGGCCTTGGTGGCGGCAGCCTGATCCTGCGCCCGAGCCAACTGCTGGAGACTGGCCATGCCGATCATCGCCGCCTGGCGGCTGCCCATGGCGTTGGGATACTGCTCCGCGAGCAGTCGTCCCATCTCCGCCGCCTTGGGGAAATTCCGGGCGTCGTAATTGAGGAAGGTCGTCATGTAGCGGGCGTAGTTCACGTTTGCCTCATCCGCCGCACCACCTGGAGCCGACCCATCGCTGGACGAAGCGGCCAGCGCGATGGCTTCTTCAAACAGCTTGAGGGCAGCCTCGCGTTCCTTGACCGCATCGGCATCGAGCGCGGCCTTCTGGTCAGCCACCGCCGCGGCCGCCTCGGCCTTCTTAGCCTGCATCGAAGCCACCGCCGCCCGGCCGTCGGCGATCACGGAGGCAAAATCCTTGGCGCCCGCGTCTTCGGGAACGTCCTTGCCCAGCTTCGAGGCGAGTTCGCGGGCCTCCTTGGCGAAGCCTGCATTGGCTAAAGCCACCTCGCGGGAAAGTTTGAGTGCCTCGCGCTGCAGCGGAATCCGCGTTGACCGCTCCTTCGCGTCGAGTGAATCGGCCCACGCATCGAGCAGCACGGCCGCCCGATACTTGAGCGTGATCCAGTCGTCGTCGAGCTTTCGACCCGGAAGCCGATCGGCCGGGGTGAGGGCGAATTTACGGGCCGAATCATCGAACTGGGTGAACTTCTTGAGCGGCACGAGGCTCTCGGCGATCGTGCCCAGGGCCTTCGCCCGCAGCATCATGGCCAGCGGGGCCCGATCCTCGAGCACCGCGAGCGGAGCGAGCGTGGCCGCCGCCTTCTCATAATTGTCGGCCAACGCCAGATTCCGTCCCTCGTAGTAGCGGGCGAAAAGGCCGCCCCCCTTGGTCGGGTATTTGTCGGCCAACGCCTTGAACTTCTCCGTCGACTGCGTGAGTGTCTCCGTCCACTCCTTCGACTTCGGCTCGAACGCATTGGCCTTCTCGTAGTAGGCCGCCGCCACCATGAGCCGCGTCTGGATGATCTTGGCTTGCAGTTCCTTGTCGAGCGTGTCGAGATCATCGAGCTTCCGCTGGTCGGCAGCGGAGAGCCGAGCCGGCCGCCGCGGCTTGGATGGCTGATCCTCACCCCCCTTGGCATCCGCCGGTTTTTCGCCCTTGAGCGCTGCGATCTCCTCGCGGACTCGCCGAAACTCCTGGATGGCAGCGTCCTCGGCAGTCGTGGCCTCGGCGATGTCCGCCCCCGGCTTGGCGCTCCCTTCGAGCGCCTTGATCGCGGCGCTAAAAAAATCGGCGGCCTCCGCCCGCACTGCCTTCACGTCGGCCTTCGGCCGCTTGGCCTGTTCAAGTTTCCCACGACCGCGTTCGATCAGCAGGTTGCCCTTCTGCGTATAGGCATCCACTGCCTGCAGCCCCCGCGGCTTCGTGGCGAGGTAGGCGTCGATTTCCTTCTGGGCCTCGTCGTAGGCCTGGGCCCGTTTGCCGCTGTCGGCCTCGGAGCGGCTCGCGGCGACGAGCGCCGTCGCCCGGCGAAACCGAACCTCCCCCTTGAGGTCGGCCGCCGCCTCGGGATCGGCCGCGATGCGGTCGAGCACCCAGAGCATCACGTCGGGCATCTGCCGCTCCTCGAGCCGGTCGAGGAACACCCGGGTCGCCGCGGCGTCGGAATAATGCTGTGCCTCGGCCCGCCGATCGGTGCCGAGGAGCATGGCCAGCATGACGGCTGCAAGCATCGCCAGCACGCTTCCCGGCCACCGCTGCTCGCACCGAGGGCGCGACGACGACATCAGTGTGGAGCAACGCATGGTGCAAACCCCGGAAGGCAACTCCTCAATTGTGAGACCGCCAGGTGACGCCGTCAAACGGCCTCGGTTCGCCGAGCCGGACGCGACGCCGCCGCTGCGCCGGCCAGCCAGGTGGGCAGTTGACCGGCCGCCGGCAGCTTGACGATGCGTGTCGACCGTACGCCAGGGCAGGCCAGCACCGCCCGCAGCGCCTCTGCCGAAGGCTCCTGATCGAGGTTCAAGACGCCGATGGCGTCGCCGCCGGGGGTGGACCGGCCCACCGTCATCTGGGCGATGTTGATGCCGAGCTCACCGAAGGCCGTGCCCACCCGGCCGATGATGCCCGGCACGTCCTGATGGGTGAACACGAGCAGCACGCCGTCGAGATAGGCCTCGAGGCGGTGCCCTTCGAGCTGCACCAGCCGGGGCATCGAGCGACCGAAGAGCGTACCCGCGGCCCGGTGCACGTGATCCCCGGAGACGAGATCGACGGCCACCACGGAACTGAACGCCCCCGGATCGGTGCGACTCTGCTCCACGAGCTCGATGCCCCGCTCACGGAGCAGCATCTCGGCATTGACGATATTGACATCCTCGAGCGCCGCCTCGAGCAGGCCGGCGGCGAACGCGGCCGTCACCAGCCGCGTGTTCCGGCCGGCGATCTCCCCCCGGTAGGCGATCGAGCAGGAACGGGGGGCACCGTCGTCCAGCTGGGCGAGCAAGAGCCCCAGTCGCCAGGCGAGATCGAGAAAGCCTCGCACGCCCTCGAGCTCCGCCGGATCGACCGCCGCCGCGTTGACGGCATGGCGGATGGTGCCCGTGGTCAGGAAGTCGACGAGCAGCCCGACGCCCTCGACGGCAACCTGCGACTGCGCCTCCTCGGTGCTGGCGCCCAGGTGCGGCGTGACCAGCACGCCGGGCATACCGAACAGCGGGCTCTCGGTGCAGGGCTCCTTCTCGAACACGTCGAGCGCCACCCCGCCGATCACGCCGCTTTCGAGCCCCTTCACGAGCGCCTGCTCGTCGTAGATGCCGCCACGGGCACAGTTCACCAGACGGATGCCGGGCTTGAGCCGCGGCAGGTCGTCCATGCCCACGAGATGGCGGGTTTCGTCGGTGAGCGGCGTATGGACCGTGAGGTAGTCGACGAGCGGCAGCAGGGCCTTCACGTTGTCCACGAGCTCGATCCCGAGCTCGGTCGCCCGCTCAGGCGACAGGAACGGATCGTAGCCCATGACGTGCATGTCGAAGGCCCGCGCCCGCCGGGCCACCGCCTGGCCAATCCGACCGAGGCCGATGATGCCGAGCGTCTTGCCCGCGAGCTGCACCCCGGTGAACCGGTTGCGGTTCCATTCGTGGGCCCGCAGGCTCGCATCGGCGGCAGCCACGTTTCGCGAGAGCCCGAGCAAAAGTGCGAAGGCGTGCTCCGCGGTGCTGATCGTGTTCCCGGCCGGCGTGTTCATCACCACGATGCCCTGGCGGGTGGCGGCCTCCTTGTCGATGTTGTCGGTCCCGACGCCGGCCCGCACGATCGCCCGCAGCCGCTGGTTGCCGGCGAGCGCAGCGGCGGTGATCTTCACGCCGCTCCGACAAATCGCACCCTCGTGCTCCGCGAGCGCCGCCCGCAGATCGTCACCGGCAAGACCCGTCCGCACGTCGTAGGTGATGCCCTGGGCCGCCGCCTTGTCGAGCAGGGCCAGGCCATCGGGACTGAGGGTGTCGAGGACGATGATCGAGGGCATGAAATTCGTATCCGAGAGGGGGCCGGAACAGGAACGAACGGTCGGCGTCGGGGCCGGCAGGGAAGCTAGGATCGCCGGGCGTCCTGGAACTCGAGCATCCAGTCACGCAAGGCCTCGACACCCTCGCGGGGCATCGCGTTGTAGATGCTCGCCCGGATGCCACCGACCGACCGATGCCCCTTGAGATCGACGAGGCCTCGCGGCCCCGCACCGGCGAGAAACTCCTTCTCTAGAGCCTCCGTTGGCAGACGGAACGTGACATTCATGTCGGAGCGGCAGTCGGGACGTGCGTGACCGGCGTAGAAGCCTCCCGATGCGTCGAGCACGTCGTACAGCAGTCGGGCCTTGGCGGCGTTGAGCGTGGCGATCGCAGCCAGCCCGCCGACCGTGTCGCGAAGCCAGCGGCAGACCAGGCCGAGAATGTAGATGGCGAACACCGGCGGCGTGTTCGGCCGCGAGCCGTTCTTCACGTACGTGCGATAGTCGAGCATCGTCGGCAGATCGTCACGGCAGCGATCGAGCAGATCCTTACGGATAATGACCACCGTCACCCCCGCGATCCCGGCGTTCTTCTGGGCACAGCCGTAGAGGAGCCCGTACTTCGCGACATCGATGGGCCGCGAGAGAAAATCGCTCGACACGTCACACACGAGCGGCGCCGCCCCGACGTCGGGATCGTGCTTCCACTGCACACCCTGGATCGTCTCGTTGCTCGTGATGTGAACGTAGGCGGCCGCGGGCGAGAGGGCGATCTCACCGGTGGCCGGCAGCCGGTCATGCCGCGACTCGGCCCCGTCCCAGGCGACGTGGACCCGTCCCTCGCGGCGGGCCTCCTTCACGGCGGTGGATCCCCAGGTGCCGGTGAGGATGTAGTCGGCCGCCGCCGACTGCCCCCGCAGCAGGTTCATCGGCACCATGGAAAACTGGAGGCTCGCCCCCCCTTGGAGAAGCACGATGTCGTGGTCGTCGCCCACGCCGAGCAGCTCCCGAAGCCCCGCCAGCGTTTCTTCCAGAATCCGATCGAAGGCGGGGCTCCGGTGGCTGATTTCGAGCACCGAGCTGCCCACGCCCGGAAGCGAGAGCAGTTCGGCCTGCGCCTGCTCGAGCACTTCCAGCGGCAGCACGGCCGGCCCCGGCGAAAAATTGAACAGCCGTTCGGCCACCGACGCCATGCTTCGGTTCATCGAGAGAGAATCTCCAGCCGCCACGGGGCATGCATACTCCCGGGCTTGGTCGCAGAATAGGAGGCTCCGCTGACACGGTCAACGGGCCACCGTTCCCTCCCCGCCGGCGAGCCCGCGGAGGTTCGCCAGGGCCACGCGGGCCCGCGGATTTGCAGGGTCGATCGCCAGGGCGTCGATGAGCTGGTTTTCAGCCTCCCGCAGATCACCATGCTCATGCGCCAGACGCGCCATCTCGATGTGGGGCTGCGGATTCCCGGGCTGCCGCTGGGCCCAGGCCTGGAGTCCGGTCAGCGCCTCGTCAGTGCGGTTTTGCTCGACGAGAAGCACCGCCAGGGCCCGCTGACAAGCCTCGTGGTCTGGATTGCGGGCGAGGCAGAGGTGGTAGTACTGCTCGGCGGTGGCGAAATCGGCAGGCTGGGCGAAGAGTTTTCCCTGCTGATGGTAGGTGGCGCCGAGGTTGTAGAAGCAGTCGGGGTTGCCGGGCTGACGGGCCAAGGCCTGCTGGAAGTGATTGACCGCCCCGAGGTAGTTGCCCTGCTGGTAGAGCCGCACGCCCTCGGCATTGTCGCCGCCGGCCATGCCGCCGCAGCCGGCGGCGGCCACGATCAGCATGGGCAGCAACAACATGGGGAGGACGTGCACGAGCAGGGTGAGCGATGGCGACACGGACCGGACAACGGGCACGGGATCACGCTCCCAGGAGGCGGGGGACCGTAGCGTCCGGCCCTCCATCGAACAACCCCGGACGGCCCGCCCAGATTGCCCAGCCGCCGCCGTGCCATTCCCGCAGGCTCGGGGCTGCCCACACCCTCTCATACTGCCGGCGGGCTTCGCGGGGACGCTCGCTGTCAGTGGTGCAGCAACGTCGTCGTGGATCAATCATCGTGCGTGGTCGTGGTGCGTCCTCTGCGGCCCATCATCACCGCACCCCCGGACTTCCGTCCGGGGCTTTTATGGGGTGTGCCGGATCGATAGAAGCCCCGGACGGAAGTCCGGGGGTGAGGTTGCGTGACTGCACCAACCGGTCACCACGAAATCGTTCGATGCCTGATCCCCGCCGACGTTCCATCACTCGCCCACCCGCTCGTAACCGAGCGAGCGCACCACCTCGAGGATCTCGCTGCACGTGGGAAACATCCGGCCGCTCGACCGCTTGTAGGCTTCGAGCGCCCGCATGAACTCGACTTCCTCGGGCTGGTAGTCCCGCTCACAGGTCGTGGGGTCGATCTTCGTGCGTCGCCGGGGAGCCGGCAGCACCGACCCGGTGTCGACCGAGGCAACGCGGGAACGACGGACAGGACGGGTCGTGGAGCGGGTGGCGACGGGCATCTCGAAACTCCTGAAATGAGAAGACATACCGGCTGGCGAACACCGGCGAACTCTGTCGAAAATATGCACCACGCCGGCTGCGCAGACCTGGCTAATTCCGAAAAGATGTCGGGACATCCCGGTCGGACGGGCTGCCGCGGCCGGCATGACCGGCACGACCGGCATCAGCGGTTTTCGAAGAACTTCTTGAGTGCTTCGGCGGCGGCGTCGCGGGACGAATCAGCCTTCTTCTTCGGCTCCCTGGGCAGGAGGCCGGGCCGCTGACCGTTCGCTCCAGCCGTCGCTCCCGCCGTTTTCGGCCCGATCGGGGCTCCGCTCGGCTCAGCGACCTGCTCAGCGGCAGAGGACTCGTCGGTGACCGCAGCCGGGAGCACCTGAGTCGTGTCCGCGCCGGCGGCTGTGATAGCGGAATCCGGCGCCGCCTCGTCGGTCAGGAGCCACTTCGAGACGTCGTTGTCGGAGCCGGCGCGGGCGGCAGGGTCGCTGCACGACACCCGCAGTTCGAGCGAACCGACGCGGATTACATCACCGTCGCGGACGCGGGTCTTTGCGGTGATCTTGTCTCCGTTGACGAACGTCCCGTTACGGCTGCCCAGATCCTCGGCCCACACGTCGGCCGGTCCCACCAGCACCACGCAATGGCGTCGGCTGACCTCCTCGCTCAAAGGCCGGACGTCACACTCCTCGGCCCGACCGATCAGCAGCTTGCCACGCTTGATGGCGATCGGACGCCCGGCGCTTTTGCCGGATGCCACGACCAGTTTCGCGATCATGTGCCGCCTCGGATGGGCAGGGGGGGCAGGATGCGGGAAGGTAAGCCATCCTGCACGGTACCGTTCACACCCATCCTAGCAAACTCTCCAAACGGGGGGCCGCGCCACTCGGCCTCGCTCTGCCTGTGTTTTTTCGTGCCGCTGCCGCCAGCGGTCAGCGCCGCTCCAGCCATCGCGCCTCCCTGTACCGCGCCAAAGCGCTCGCGAGTTCGGCCTCTCGGCCGGCGGCGAATGTGGCCGGCTGCCAGATGACCCGCAGCCCGCCAGCCGCGGCGATGTGACGAGTCCATGCCTCCGCCACGCCGCGCAGGGATTCGAGACACACTCCGCCTCCGACATCCGCGAGCCCGGGATGGCGCGCGGCCGCCCCGACCCCCGGATTGCTCGTGAGGAGCAGGCTGCCGTGCTGAACGACCGCCGCGGCGAGCCGACGCTGCGCACTGCCCAGAATCTTGGGATCGTCATCGGCAGCCCCCTGGCCGGGACGAGCCGCCACCACGTCTCCCGACGCCCGCCGCGAGAAGCAGAAAAACGGATCGGCGGGGGACGCCGGCCACCCTGGATGCCGTCGCGCCACCACGCCATGCTCGTCGAGTACGGCGACGAGGGCCTCGTGCACGGCGTCGTAGAGCGGCAGCGGGCTCCGGGCCCAGGCGTGGCCGCGGGGCACGGCGAGGGCGTAGGTGAGATCGGTGCCATGAACGAGCGCGCCGCCCCCACTTGGCCGCCGCACCACGGGTGCCGCCGCGATGGCGGGAATCGACCGCGCGGCGGCGATCGCCTGAAAACCGCCCAGTGATACGGTCGGTGAGTCCCAGCCATAGAACCGGATCAACGGCTGCCCACGACGGGCCGCCTCGGCCGCCAGCATCTCGTCGGCCGCCATGTTGTGGGCCCCGCTCGCCGCGTCATCCCACCAGGCCAGGAGCAGGTCGCCGATCATGCCCATGGAGACGTCAGTGGGGCTCGACACGTCAGTGGGGCTGGCTCTTGACGAGCGCATCGTAGGCCGAGGCATCCAACAGGCCGGCGAGCGTCGCCGGATCGTCGGGCTTGATCCGGACGATCCATCCCGCGCCATACGGGTCGGCGGCCAGCGTCTCGAGCTTGCCTGGAAGCGCCGTGTTGACCTCCACGATCTCGCCGGCCACCGGTGCGTAGAAATCGCTCACGGCCTTCACGCTCTCGATTTCGCCGATCGATTCGCCCGCCTGCACCCGCTTGCCGACCGCGGGGAGCTGCATGAAGACCAGGTCAGTCAGGGCCTCCACGGCATAGGCGGAGATTCCCACCGTGGCCACGCCACTCGGCTCCGGACGGATCCACTCGTGGGTCTTTGCAAACCGCTCGTTCCCTGCCGCCGCCATGACTCTTCTCCTGCGTGGTCAACGTCGAACCTGACTTCCCCCGGGAGATTACTCGGACGGCTCGCGGCGATACAACGGCAGGGGCACGACACGGGCGGCCACAGGCTCGCCCCGGAGCAGTACCTCGAGCGATTCACCGACCGCCGAGCACTCACGGTCCACGAGTGCCATGGCGACCGCATGCCCGAGCGAAGGGGAAAAACTCCCACTCGTCACAGTGCCGACCGCAACGCTGCCGACCGTAACAGTGCCGACCGCAACGCTGCCGCCGCCCGGCCGCACGACCACACTGCCTTCCCGGGCCGCCCGTTTCGAGTCGAGGGCGAGCCCCACCCGAACCTGTCGAGGGAGACGGTCCCGCATGCCGCGGAGTGCCGCGGCGCCGGGGAAGTCACGGGGGCCGCCATCCCGCTGGTCGAGTGTGATGGCGAATCCCAATCCGATGGCGAACGGGTCGGTCGCCTCAGTGAGTTCATGCCCGTAGAGCGGCATGCCCGCCTCGAGCCGCAGGGTGTCGCGGGCGCCCAGGCCGCAGGCCGCGAGGCCCCGAGGCACGCCCGCGGCATGGATCGCATCCCAGACCGCCACCGCCGACGTGGCGGGCACGACGAGTTCGAGACCATCCTCGCCGGTGTAGCCGGTGCGGCTGACGGCCGCCGGGTGGCCGGCGCCAGAACGATCGGCGACCGTAGCCGTGGTCGTCCGGTAGGTGCCGAGGGCGCGGATCCGGCGGGCATCATCCGGCGAACACAGCCCGCAGACGATGTCGATCGCCAGCGGCCCCTGCACCGCGAGCATGGCGGTTTCGAACGTGCGATCCACGAGCGTCACGCCGATTGCGGGGAGGTGGCGCTCCAACCACTCGACCACGCGGCGGCGATTGCTCGCATTGACGACGAGTGAAAACCGGGGCATCCCCTCGGCCGCGTCAGCCTCCCGGGCGACGAGGGCGTCGTCGAGCACGGTGCAGCCGCTCTCGCCCTCGTCGCTCGTGACGAGCGTGTAGCGAACGCGGCCGGGCTCCAGATCCTCGACGCGGCGGGTGAGCAGCGACTCGAGCCACGCCGGTGCCGCAGGGCCGTCGATGAGCAGCCGGCCCATGTGTGACACATCGAAGAGGCCGGCGGCCCGGCGAGTGGCTTCGTGCTCGACGACGATCGAGCCATACTGCACGGGCATGCTCCAGCCCGCAAAATCGACCATTCGGCCGCCGTTCGCGGCATGCCACTCGGCCAGCGGTGTTTTTAGCAGGGAGGTCATGGGGGCCGCGAGTGTACCGCGATCCTTGGTTTGCCGCCGAGTGACTTTGACTGGTTTCCACGCGCACGTGCATCTTGAGAGCGTCGCTCGGGCAGTCCTGAGCCTCCGCCCTGGAGCCGCCGTTGCTGAGAATCGAAACCGGAATGCCGCAGCGCAGCGACCTTCCACCGCATCCGATCGACGCCGTTATCACCTGGGTGGACGGCACGGATCCCCGCCATTTCGCCAAGCGGCAACGGCTGGAGACCGACATCGGCATGCCCCCCAGGAAGGCGTCGGCCGCGGGGTATCAGAGTGTCGGCGAGGTGGGCTACTGCGTGCGCTCGCTCATTCGATTCGCCCCCTTTCTTCGCCGCATTTACATCGTCACCGACGACCAGGTGCCCCCGGTCGTGGCGGAGGCGGCAGCCTGGCCCGCTGTGGCCCGCGAGAAACTCTCCGTCGTCGATCATCGTGACATTTTCGGCGGCCATGAGGATGCGCTGCCCACGTTCAACTCATACGCCATTGAGACGATGATCCATCGAGTGCCCGGCCTCGCCGAGCACTTCGTCTATCTCAACGATGATTTCACGCTCCTCCGACCAGTGCGGCCGGAGGATTGGTTTCGCGACGGGCAACCGGTGCTGCGCGGGCGGTGGTGGGTGCAGCCCGAACGGAGGCTCACTCGGCGGCTGCGGCGGCCGTTCCGTCGGCTGCTCGGCCGCTTCGCCGGCCGCCGCCGGGCTGGCTTTCACGATGGTCAGGCCGCGGCGGCCCGGCTGCTCGGGTTCACCGACCAGTTCTTCGCGTTCGATCACCATCCGCATCCGCTGCGACGTTCCACGTTCGAGCGGTTCTTCTCAGCCCACCCTGAGGTGCTCGCGGCGAACCTCCGCCATCGCATTCGTGACGCCTCGCAGTTCAACCCGATTGCCCTCGCCGGGCTCCTCGAACTGGAGGCGAAGGCGGCGTGGCTGGAGCCGCATCCCGGTGTGATCCACATGTCGCCGGGAATATCGACCCGCGTGCTCGAGCAACGCCTCCGGGCCGCCACGGACGACGCCCGGATGCTGTTCATGTGCGTCCAGGATCTGGGGGCGAATAGCGCGGAGACCCAGCGGATCATGCTCACCTGGTGGGATCGGGTGATCGGCCGGGATCTGGTCCACGACTGACTCCCGGAATGCCCGCTGGCAGGGCATCGATGCCCACGGGACGTGCAGCGGCACGCTCCCGATTGGCCACTTCCACGTGGTCGAACTGAGCAAGCAGTGCCGCAATTCCTGCAGGTCTGCCGCGATCCGGGCGGGCGGGAGCGCATCTGGCACGCGATGTGCATCCGCTGGTAGTGCGGCAGTTTCGGGAGGCCCGGCCCAAGGCTGGCCTCCAACGCACGATCACGCCGGAGGCGGAGCATGATCAGGCAGCAAGAGACCCTCGTGCGAGCAACGACGCTCGGGCGGGCGACACGTCGGGAGCTGGTGCGTAGTGTTCTCGTTGTGACGTGGCTCGCGTTGGCGGCGGCTTTCACGTCGACCGGCGGTTCGATCGCCGGTGCCCGCGCCGCGGGTCCAGAGGATTTTCAGGTCGTGGGAGTCGATGCCGACACCGCTGCCCTGATCGCGGCTCATGCCGCAGACGTACGCCGGGCGATCGCCTCCCAGTTGCTCGGCACTGTCGAGCCGGACCGCTGGCAGCCCCGCTGCGTCGTCCATGTGCATCGAACAGCCGCCTCATTCCTCACCGCGGTTGGGGTACCCCCCGTCGCATCGCGGGGCGCGACGTCGATCGAATTCGTCCACGATGCGATCAGCCTTCGGCGGATCGACGTGATGGGCGACCGGCCGCACGAGCAGATCCCTGATGCGCTGGGACATGAACTCGTCCACGTCGTGCTCGCAGACCGGTTCACGCAAGGGCCGCCGCCCCGCTGGGCCGATGAGGGGCTGGCGATCTTGTTCGACACGCCCGAGAAACAACGGGGCCACGAGACTGATTTTCGGAATGCGGCGTCCCGCGGGCAGGCCTGGAACGCCCGGGATCTGCTCACACTCGAACTCCACCCGGCCGATGCCGGTCGGCAACGGGTCTTTTACGGGCAGAGCGGGGCGCTCGTGCGCTGGTTCCTCGACCGCCGGGACGCGCCGACGTT
>Ga0114946_10001780_pt1 | contig 14845 bp, 14 predicted proteins | sample WalLakDeSediment_FD_88676 | JGI IMG/M metagenome (GOLD analysis project Ga0114946, IMG submission 88676) | Lake sediment microbial communities from Walker lake, Nevada to study Microbial Dark Matter (Phase II) - Walker Lake 11/02/13 Deep Sediment | ecosystem: Environmental > Aquatic >... | reverse complement strand
TCGCCTCCGGAAACTTGCCGCTGGCGTCGAACTCGGCCGCGACCGGGGCGATCTCGCGCTGCGCGAAGTCGCGCGCAGCCTGCTGGATCATGAGCTGTTCTTCGGTGAACGAGAAATCCATGGTGGGTCTCCGGGGAAGCGGGTAAACAACTGTTCGATTCTAACCCGGCGGGCGGTTTCGGGGCGAAGAGCCCCGGCCGCCGCGGTCGACCGCGGGACCGGGCCGCCACGGGCTCCCTTCGCTCGGGAAATCTTTATCTCGCTCAGGAAGCCCGTGACGTCCCGATCCCGCTGCCACGTCGACAGGATCGGCGCATCTGTGTGCTGTTTCCACTGCCGCTACCGGCACTGGCAGCGGCAGCGGCAGTCACGGCCGTTGCGCGGGATACCACCGTGGACCTGGCCTGCGTCGCCATTGGCAGGGGGGCAGTGGCCGGGGTATGACAGGGTTCGCCGAGCGAGATAAAGATTTCCGAGCGAGGGGAACCCTGTCATGGCCCGGCCGCGGGCCATCCGGTAACGGTCCATCCGGCCACGGTCACCCCGCGTAGGTGACCTCGAGCAGCAAGTAGGTCCTCGTGCCGCTGGCCAGTTCCAGGGTCACCTCGTCGCCGGGGGTGCGCTTGAGGAGGGCGCGGGCCAGCGGGGAGTCCATGCTGATATAGCCGGGCGCGTGATCGAACTCGTCGGGGCCGACGATGCGGAAGCGCGACTCGGCGCCGGTGTCGTCCTCGACCGTGATCCAGGCGCCGAAGAACACCTGCTCCGTGCCGGCAGGGCTGCGATCGACGACCTTGAGCACCCCGAGCCGGCGGCGCAGGTGACGGATGCGCCGGTCGATGCCGCCCAGCTGCTTCTTGCGGTAGATGTACTCGGCATTCTCCGAGCGATCGCCCTCGGCCGCCGCGTCGGCCAGTGCGCGCACCACCTCGGGCCGCTCGAGGCGCCACAAGCGGTCGAGCTCCTCCCGCAGGCGCGCCGCCCCCTCGGGCGTGATGTAGGGCGAGGAATGGGGCTGGGGCGGGCGGTAACGGCTCATGGCGCGGTATTGTCGCACTTGCAGGCCGGGGCGCGGCACGGGCGGGTCGGAAAGTCGAACCCGTCGCGGCGGCTCCTGCGAATAACGGCTTGTCGGCGAGGACACTGTTACGAGGACCCGATCATGTCAAAGCGCCTTCCCTACCGGGCGACCACCTCGAGCGGAAACCAGTTCGAGTTCGAACTTCCGCTGCATCCGGACACCGGCTCCGCGGTGAACGTTGCCAACCTGTTGACCGCGGTGCTTGCCTCGCTCGATCACGAGGCAAGGCAAATGGGCTCGGTCAGCAACGGCGACGTGTTGCAGGCCGTGGCAATGGCGCTGGCGGTCCGCACCCGGATCCTGCCCGGGCAGCCCGACCAGTTGGCCGAGCTCGCCCGGGGGCTGCTGGAGAACGCGCTAGGTGCGGCCATGGCGGCTGCTCCCGGCAATCTTGCTCCGGACGAGCCGCGTGGCGTGCACTGAACCCGGGTCCGCGGGACATTCCCGGAGCAACCTGCGTGCCGGTCTCGTAACATAGCGCCATGCATTTCGTAATCCTGATCCTCGTCCTGCTTGCCATCGTGTTCGGCCCCGGCCTTTGGGTGCGCAAGGTGCTGGAGAAATACTCCACGCCGGCGGATCGCTACGCGGGCAGCGGCGCGCAGCTGGCCCGCCACCTGCTCGAGCAGCAGGGCATCACCGGCGTACGCGTCGAGGAAACGAAGCAGGGCGATCACTACGATCCTGTGGCGAAGGTGGTACGACTCTCACCCGACAATTTTCACGGCCGCTCGCTGACGGCGATCACGGTCGCGGCCCATGAGGTGGGTCATGCGGTGCAGGATCACCTGAGTTACACGCCGCTGCGGGTGCGCCACCATCTCGTGACGCTGCTCGGGCCGGTGCAGCGGGTCGGCGCCGGCATCCTGATGGTGTCGCCGTTCATCGGCATGCTGACGCGAGCGCCGTCGCTGGGGCTGGTGATGCTGGTGGGCGGGATGCTGACCCTGGGCACGGCGACGCTCGTGCACCTGGTGACCCTGCCGACCGAAATCGACGCGAGCTACCGGCGGGCTTTGCCGATGCTCGACGCGCATGACGTGCTTGCGCCCGGCGATCGCCCCCATGCCGAGCGCATCCTGCGTGCGGCCGCGCTGACCTACGTCGCGGCTTCCCTCGCGAGCCTGCTCAACATCGCGCGCTGGTGGGCCATCCTGGTAAGGCGTTGAACGCGCCGACCCTGTTGGTCTAGCGAACCCGGACCAGTGTGAAGAACACGCCATCCCAAGGTGCGAGCGCCTCGGCAGCACTGATACCGATGACACGGCCGCCCATCGCGCCCCAGGGCGCACCATCGCAGGAGACATGCAGCACGGTGGCGTGGTCGAGGGAATCGAGGGGCAGGAGACGTCCAGGTGGCAGTTTGTAGTCGGCCAGCAATTGGCTTGTGAGAACAGCTTCGGTTGAGTAACGCGGCGTTTCGCAACGCGTTTCATTCGATATCGCCAGCGCTTCGCCCAGCTGCAGAATTGTTCCATGCCACGCGGATGCTTCCGCCTCGCTCATGGCGCTGATGCCGGGAATGAGATGCCCGGTCACAGTCCAGGTGCCGACAAGGCTTGGCCTCGAAATCTCGGACTCAAGCGTGCTCTCGCTACTGGCGGACGGTGCGCGTGCATCCTGAGTCGACCAACATCCCCACGCCGCAAACGAGCTCGCCAGCGTCGCGGCAATCATCCGTATCATCTTCGGTCTGCTCCGCTCTAAATGCCGTTGGTCGGCCCGGTGTTCAACGGAAAATACGCCGCGCAGTAACGCATTTCTTGTGGCTAGGAAGTGCCGTCACCAGATGCCGCAAGCCGGGCCTCGGCCTCGGCGATCAGTTGCCTGAAGCGGGGATCATTACGAATCGAGTCGAGGTCAGGATCGGCCTTGGCGTGGTTGAGCAGCCCGGGAGATATGTTCTTGAACAGTGGCCGCAGCAACTCGAGCGCGCTGTCCGGATCCTTCAACTGGGTGGTCATCGCGCACGCGAAATTGTAGCGCATATTGGTGTTGTCGGGATCGATGAGCAGGGCCCGGCTCATCCATCCCTTCGCGCTCTCCGGCTGGCCGAGAAGCGCCAGCGCATAGCAGCAGAACCCCATGGCCGCCCCGTTGCTCGGGTCCTGCGACAGAGATTTCTGGGCGCGCCCCAGGGTGATGTTTGCGGCCCGGTACGCGGCTTCGGTGTCGCCGATGGCGGTGTAGCAGGTCATCAGCATATTGGCCGAGCTGACATCGGTCTCCATGAGTGAGAGCGCTTTCTCGAAATGGCGAATGGCGTCCGGCAGCCGCTGCTGCCGGAAGCAAAGATAGGCGGCCGCCCGATTGACCTCGTAGGACTCGGAATCCAGTGCAAGCGCAGTCACGATTTCCGCCGACGCTTCGTCGGGCCGGCCTCGCTCGGAGAGAATTCTCGCTTTCACGGCATGGGCTGCGGCAAGGTTGGCATCCAGCTCCAGGGCCCGTTCAGCCGCTTCCATTCCGCCATCGCCGAGCCCGCCATTGGTAAGGCGGACGAGCATCTGCCCGACCGCCATCAACGCCCAGGCGTGCGCGTAGTTGGGGTCGATTTCGGTGGCGCGGCGGCACAGTCGAATAATTGCCTCATTGCGGCGCACGTCGCCTTCGTTGCCCGTCGCATAATGCTGGCGCGCCATGAGGTAGAGGTTGTACGCATCGAGATTGGTGGTGCCGCGTTGCTCGATGGCCCGCTTTTCCTCTGGCAGGAGCTTAAGTTTCAAGGCCTCGACAATCGCCTCGGAGATTTCATCCTGCAGCGCGAAAATATCATTCAGGTCCCGATCGTAGCGCTCGGCCCACAGGTTGTCGTTGCTGAGGCCATCCACCAGCTGGGCGGTGATGCGCACGCGGCCCCCCGCCTTGCGCACGCTGCCCTCCAGCACGTGGCTGACGTTGAGCTCACGCGTGACTTTCGGGACTTCAATCTGCTTGCCCTTGTACATGAACGCACTGTTGCGAGACACGACCGACAGCGCCGAAACCTTGCTGAGGTCCGTGATGATGTCCTCGGTGATGCCGTCGCTGAAGTATTCCTGTTCCGGGTCGCCGCTCATGTTGACGAACGGCAGGACGCAGATGCCGATGCGGGCGGTAGTGACATGTGAGGCGGCCGGGCCGCCAGTGCGTCCGGCAACCGGCGAGCTGCTGACCGCGCGACGGGCGATCATCGCGCCGAGCGCCCGCAGCAATGACTGGAAAGCCGGGCTCGAACTGTCTTCCGCCCAGTCATCGAGATCGGTGGTGTGGATGGCCCGCACGTCCATTGGCAGGCGGGCCTGCTGGAACCGCACCGGCACCAGGGTCCCGCAGTCCGCCGCCTCGCGCGCCTCGCCGCGAACCCAGCGTGACGCCACCGAAGCCGGGGTCCAGATGACCAGCACCGCCTTCGCCGCCTTCAGCTCGGCTTCGATCTGGTCGTCAAAATGCTGCCCGGCGTCGATTTCCGGGTCCCACCAGACTGACCATCCCTGCTTCTCGATCGCGGCGACGAGCGGTGCAACACGGGGCTTGTCGCTGCGCGCATAGGAAACGAACACGTCAGCCATGTCTCGAGGCCTTTTTCGGCGGGATGTCGCGACGCGAGTATCGCGACCGGCCGTCGGTGGGGTCAAGCCGGGGCCGACACCATCAGCCGCGCCGCCTCGCTGCGCTGCCGGCGCTTGGCCGGGCGCGACACCTGCCGCGCCAGCAGGATCACCGGGATCAGCCCGGCCACCACGATCGCCAGCGACGCGGTCGAGGCCTCGGCGAGCCGCTCGTCTGCGGCCAGGCGGTAGGCCTGCACCGCGAGGGTGTCGAAGTCGAACGGCCTGAGGATCAGGGTCGCAGGCAGCTCCTTCATCACGTCGACGAACACGATCAGCCCGGCCGTCAGCAGGTTGGCGCGCAGGATCGGCATGTGGACGCGTCGCAGGGTGCGACCCGGACCGTGGCCAAGCGCGCGCGCGGCGTCATCCATCGCGGGGGTGATGCGCGCCAGGCCGGCATCCACGCTCTGCAACGACACGGCGAGGAAACGCGCCACGTAGGCGAATAACAGCCCGAGGATCCCGCCCGTCAGGATCAGGCCGGGTTCGATGCCGAACCAGGAGGTGAGCCACGCGCGCAACCCGTGGTCCGCCATGGTCAGCGGAATCAGCACGCCGACCGCGATCACCGAGCCGGGGATCGCGTAGCCCAGCCCGGCCACCCGGTGGGCGAACCGCATCGGTGCGCCGGGCCGCAGCCTGAGACCGTAGCCGACAATCACTGCGGCAGAGACCGCGATGAGGGCGCTGATGCCCGCGAGGCTGACGCTGTTCCAAAGCAGGGTCAGATAGCGGCTGCCGAACTGGTCGTCGCCCCCCATCCAGCTCAGCCAGGCGAGCCGGCCGGCCGGCAGCAGGAAGCCGAAGAACAACGGCACGAGGCAGATGGCCACCGCCAGCAACGCGCGCCCGCCCTTGAGCTGATAAGGCTTGCGCTCGGCGGCCGGCGCGCCGACCTGGTGGAAGCGCATGCCGCCGCGGTTCCATCGTTCGAGCGCCACGAGCGTGAACACGAAGGCCAGCAGCACCGCCGAGAGCTTGGCGGCGGAGACCGGGTCGCCGAGCGAAAACCAGGCGCGGTAGATGCCGGTGGTGAATACCGGCACGCCGAAATAGGCGACCGTGCCGAAATCCGCCAGGGTCTCCATGAGGGCCAGCAGCACGCCGGCCACCAGCGCGGGACGCGCCATCGGCAGGGCGACCTTGGCGAAGGCGCCCCAAGGGCTGCAGCCCAGGGTGCGCGCGGCCTCGAGAATGCCGCTGGATTGCTGCACGAAGGCGGCGCGGGCGAGCAGGTAAACGTAGGGATAGAGCACCAGCGAAAACATCGCGATGGCGCCGCCCAGCGAGCGAATCGGCGGGAACCAGTAGTCGCGCGCCGACCAGCCGGTCATGTCGCGCAGGAAGGTTTGCACGGGCCCGGATACCTGCAGCAGGTCGGTGTAGGTATACGCGATCACGTAGGCGGGGAAGGCCAGTGGCAACACCAGCGCCCACTCGAAAATGCGCCGGCCCGGGAAGCGGCAGACGGCGACCAGCCAGGCGGTGGACAACCCGAGCGCGAGCACGCCGACGGCCGTGCCGGTGACCAGCAGCAGCGTGTTGCGAACGTACTCTGGCAGCAGTACCCGAGCGATATGGCGCCAGGCGCCCTCGTCGGGCAGAAAGACGTGCAGCGCCACGGTGATGACCGGCAGCGCCACCAGCCCCGCCACCAGCATCGCGGCGAGGGGCAGCATCGGCAGGGTGCGGCGCCTACCCAATCGAGCGGGTGCCTATTTCCAGCCGACGCGGTCGAGCGCTCTCTGTGCATCCGACTGGTGGATGCCGTACAGCGCGGCGTCGAGCGGGTCGGCCTTGAACGGGCCGAGTTGCTCGAGTGCCGGGTTCTCCAAGGCCGCGCCTGACACGACCGGGTACTCGTTGTTGCCGCGCGCAAACCGCGTCTGGGCCTCGCTCGAGGCCAGGAACTCGAGGAACGCCAGCGCCTGCGAGGGATTTGGCGCATTGACCGCGATGCCTGCGCCGGAAATGTTGACGTGCGTGCCGCGATCTTCCTGGTTGGGGAAGATCCATCCCAGTCGCGTCACGACGGCGCGGTCCGCCGGGTCGTCGGAGGCCAGCAGGCGGGCGAAGTAGTAGCTGTTGGCGACGGCGATGCCGCATTCGCCGGCGGCGACTGCCTTGATCTGGTCGGTGTCGCCGCCCTGCGGATTGCGCGCGAGGTTGGCCACCACGCCGGCGGCCCATTGCTCGGCAGCCTCGGCCCCGTGGTGGGCGATCATCGAAGCCATCAGCGAAAGGTTGTAGATGTGGCCCCCGGAGCGTATGCAGAGCTCGCCCACCCAGCGCGGGTCCGCGAGGTCCTCGTAGCGCGTGATTGCGCCGGCTTCGATGCGCTCCTTGTCGTAGAAGATCATGCGCGCGCGGCTCGAGAAACCGAACCACTTGCCGTCCGCGTGTCGCAGCTGCGCGGGAATACGTTCCCGCAGCACCGGCGACTCGACCGCCTGGAAGATGCCCGCCTGCTCGGCACGCCACAGCCGGCCGGCGTCCACGGTGAACAGGATGTCGGCCGGGCTGGCGGAGCCTTCCTGGAGCATGCGCTCGATCAGCGCGTCGTCGGTGCCCTCGATGCGGCGCACGCGGACGCCGGTGGCGTCGGTGAAGGCCTGGTACAGCGCATCGTCGCTCTGGTAGTGACGCGCGGAGTAGATGTTGATGACACCCGCGCCGGCGTCGGGCTCGCGGCTGCAGCCGTTGCTCAGCAACAATGCCGGGAGTGCGGCGAGGGCGGCCCAGGCAAGGATCGGGCGGATGCGCGACATGGTGTCCGTTCCGTGATGGAGAAAGGATGGCAACTGTAATACGAATCGTTCGCATTAACAACAGGCGTTTCCCGGTTGCGCGGGCCTCGTGCGAGAATCCCCGCTCATGAAAACCGACTTCAAGGGCATCCCGATCGTGCAGCCGGCCGCCGTGCCGAGCGGCGCCAAGTTCCGCAATGAACATGGCGTTACGGCGATCAAGAATGGCGTCAAGCAGAACCGCCACGCCGAGCCCGCGCCCCTGGGACGCAAGCCGCCGTGGCTGCGAGCGAAAATGCCCAGCGGCGAGGGGTTTTCGCGCGTGAAGCAGAACGTGCGCGAGCATCGGCTCGCGACGGTCTGCGAGGAGTCCATGTGCCCGAACATCGGGGAGTGCTGGAACAACGGCACCGCCACGCTGATGATCATGGGCTCGGTCTGTACGCGCGCCTGCCGGTTCTGCGCGGTGGACACCGGCAATCCCCGTGGGTGGCTCGATGCGGAGGAGCCGGCCAACGCGGCCCGCTCGGTGCAGATCATGGGGCTGCGCTACGTCGTCATCACCAGCGTCGACCGCGACGATCTGCCGGACGGCGGGGCGGCGCATTATGCCGCCTGCGTACGCGCCATCAAGGCGCTCAACCCGGACACGGCGGTCGAGGCCCTGACGCCGGATTTTCGCGGCGACTTGCGGGCGATCGAGACGGTGATCGACTCGGGACTCGAGGTTTACGCGCAGAACGTCGAGACCGTGCGGCGCCTGACCCACCCGGTGCGTGATGCGCGCGCCGGCTACGAGCAGACGCTCGACGTGCTGGAGCACGCCAAGCGCTACCGGCCCGAGGTGCTGACCAAGACCAGCCTGATGCTTGGGCTTGGCGAGACCGATGCCGAGGTTCGCGAGGCCCTGGCGGACCTGCGGGCGCGCCGGGTCGACATCGTGACCTTCGGGCAGTACCTGCGCCCGACTCAGAACCACCTGCCGGTGGAGCGTTTCGTGACGCCTGAAGAGTTCGCCGAATACCGGCGCATCGGCCTGGAGATGGGCTTCCTCGAAGTCGTGTCCGGGCCGCTGGTGCGCTCGAGCTACCGCGCCGACCGGGTATTCGAGCAGAACAACGTCGGCCTGTAGCGGCGGCCCCGCTGTGCGCATGCCCGCCGCCGGCGCTTCGCCATGAACAGGATCAAGGGTCGCGGCGCTGCCTCCAACCGCGAGGGACGCTTCGAGTCCGTGCGGCGCGAGGCCGTCGACGACGGCTGGTTTCCCGAGCACGACGAGAACCCGGCCCGGCCGGCAACCACGGTCACCGAGGAGCGCGCGCGCAGCATCATTTCGCGCAACGCCTCACCCGACATCCCCTTTGACCTGTCGATCAATCCTTACCGCGGCTGCGAGCACGGCTGCGTGTACTGTTACGCGCGGCCTAGTCATGCCTACCTGAACCTGTCGCCGGGGCTGGATTTCGAGACTCGGCTGTTCGCCAAGCGCAACGCCGCCGAGCGGTTGCGCGAGGCCCTGGCGAGGCCCGGCTACCGGCCGAGCCCGATCAATATCGGCGCCAATACCGACCCCTACCAGCCCATCGAGCGCGGTTATCGCATCACGCGCGAGGTGCTCGAGGTGCTCGCCGACGCGCGCCACCCCTGCACGATCATCACCAAGAGCGCGATGGTCGAGCGCGACCTGGACCTGCTCGCCGGGATGGCGCGCGACGGCCTCGTGGCCGTGCTGGTCTCGGTCACGAGCCTCGACAACCGCCTCTCGGCCCGCCTCGAGCCGCGCGCCTCGGCGCCGCATCGGCGCATCGAGGCAATCCGGGCGCTCGCCCAGGCCGGCGTACCGGTCGGCGTGCTGGTGTCGCCCGTCATTCCGATGGTCACGGACGTGGACCTGGAGGAAATCCTGGCGCGGGCGCGCGCGGCGGGCGCGAGCCAGGCGAGCTATGCGGTGCTGCGACTGCCGCTCGAGGTGGCGGACTTGTTCCGCGAGTGGCTCGAGGCGCACCTGCCCGAGCGCGCGGCGCACGTCATGAGCCTGGTGCAGCAGATGCGCGGCGGCCGGGACAACGATCCGCGCTTCGGCGTGCGCATGCGCGGCGAGGGCGTGTTCGCGGACCTCATCGCGCGGCGCTTCGCGGTCGCGACCCGCCGGCTGGGCTACGTTGCGGGCGAGGCGTACGACCTGCGCTGCGACCTGTTCCGCCCGCCGACGCCGCAAGGCAGCCTGTTCTGAACGGCTGCGCTACCATAGCGCGGGATCCAAAAGGCCCGTAAGAGAACGCATCGTGACCCAGGCATTGCTCGAGTACCTCCTGTTTCTCGCCAAGACCGTGACGCTGGTGGCGGCGATCACGTTCATCGCGGGCCTGTTCGTGAATGTTTCGCGCCGCAACCGCGAGGCCGAGGGACTGAAGGTCACCAACCTGAATTCGCGCATGCGCCACGCGGCGGACGGGCTCCGCCACGCGTTCCTGCCGAAAGCGGGGCGCAAGCAGCTCGCAAAGCAGCGCAAGCAGGAGGCCAAGGCGGCCGAGGGCCGCCGCCGCAAGCGGGTGTTCGTGCTCGATTTTCGCGGCGACATCCGCGCCAGCGCGACGGCTGCGCTGCGCGAAGAAGTCAGCGCCGTGCTGGCGGTGGCCGAGCAGGGCGACGAGGTGCTGGTGCGGCTGGAGAATGCCGGCGGCCTGGTGCACGAGCACGGGCTGGCCGCATCGCAGCTGGTCCGGGTCAAGGAGCGCGGCATCCCCTTGACGGTGGCGGTCGACAAGGTCGCGGCCAGCGGCGGCTACCTGATGGCCTGCGTCGCGGACCGGATCATCGCGGCGCCGTTCGCCATCGTCGGCTCGATCGGCGTCCTCGCCCAGGTCCCCAATTTTCGCCGCCTGCTCGATGAGCGCGGCGTGACGGTCGAACAGGTCAAGGCGGGCCGTTACAAGCGCACCGTCAGCATGTTCGGCGAGGTGACCGAGGAGGATCGCGAGAAACTGCGCGAGGAACTCGAGGAGGTTCACGCGCTGTTCCAGGCGATGGTGGTGAAGTACCGGCCGGCGCTGGACATGGAGCGCGTCGCCACCGGCGAGTACTGGTACGGTTCGCGGGCGCTGGAACTCGGCCTGGTGGACGAGATCGGCACCAGCGACGACTGGCTCGCCCGCCTCGTTGATACGTCTGACGCATGGCGCGTCCAGTGGCGCGGCCACAAGCGGCTGATGGAAAAGCTGGCGGCGGCGATGGAAGAGGGCCGCCTCGGCCTCCTCGGCAGCCTGGGCAGGTTCCGCTAGCGCCAGACCTTGCCAATGATGGCGCGATCCCGCAGCGCGTCGGGCAGCCGGCGCAGCAGCGCAAGGCTCTTCGCGTCGCTGCCGACCAGGTAACGGTTCTTCGGGCGGGCGGACTCCAGCGCGTCGATGACTACCTTGGCGACATCCTCGGGGGGCAGGCCGCCGGGCTTCGCGTTGAGTCGCTCGAGGAGCCTGACCAGCGGGGCGTAGATTTTGCGCAGTTCCTTCGTGGCGCCATCTTCGTGCGCCGCGGCGTCACGCTTCGCGCCCTTCTCCCAGATCGGCGTCTTGATGCCGCCCGGCTCGACCGCGATGACCTTCACGCCGAAGGGGTGCAGCTCGACCCGCAGCGCATCGGTGATCGCCTCGACGGCGTGCTTGGAGCCCGCGTACACGCTGACGCCCGGCATCGCGATGAGCCCGGAGATCGAGCTGATGTTGATGATCCGGCCCGCGGCGGCCCGCAGCATGGGCAGGCAGGCCTGCGTCAGCGACAGCAGGCCCAGGACGTTCACCGCGAAGGTGAGCTCGATTTCCTCCGGCTTCATGAGCTCCAGGGGCCCGCCGAGATAGACGCCGGCATTATTGATCAGCCCGTGCAGCTCGCCTCCCGTGGTTTCGGCGAGCTCCGCGACGGCCTTGTCTACCGACGCCGGCTTGGCGACGTCCAGCAGCAGTGGAACCAGCTGCCCGCTGGTTTCCGCCTGCAGCGACTTGCCATCAGCGGCTTTGCGCACGCCGGCGAATACGCGCCAGCCCGATGCGGCCAGCATCAGCGCGGTGCTACGCCCGAGGCCGGTGGAGCAGCCGGTGATCAGTACGTTTTTCATGTGATCTGCCTTCGGCGCCCCGCGCGGCGCAGATTCGCCAGCGCCAGCAGGCCGAGTACCAACAGGGCCCCGGCGGCGGCCGGGCGCTCGACGGCGAACACCACCGGCGCCAGCGCGGCGCGGGTCGCTGCGCGCAGCGCCTCGTGGCGGCTGATGAACCCGGCAACCGCCGGGGAATGGCGGTAATACAAGGCCACGAAGGCGCGGCCGGGCGCATTAGCCATCAGCACCCGGTCGCGGAAGTCGCGCAGGCTCATTACGTGCGGGTCCATCCAGCTGCCCCAGGCGGCGGTGGCGATGAAGCAGTCGCAGAAGCCCTTGCAGTCGTCGTCATTCGAACCCTGGTCCGCGAGGATGGTCACCGTCGCCACCTGCCGCTCCGGGTCGAGCCCGGCGAGCGCCGAGGGATCTGCCAGCGCCACCTGGAAGCGCCGGTTACCGCGCGCTTGCGGCGAATTGATCACCTGCACCTGGAAGGTCCTGCGGGTCTCGCCCTCGGCAAAATTCAGCGTTCCCGTCGCGGCGGTGTAATCCGTGCCCGCGATGGCTGCGTTGGTGCCCGTGCCGTCCACGGTCACCCAGCTGACCGAGGCCGCGCCCGTGCTGCCGCGATTACGGTCCACGGTAAACGTGACCGAGCCGACGGTTTCAGTGACCTCGGTGACGCTGGAGAAAATAGCGAACTCGCCGGCCCGCTGGCCGACCGGGTCCTCGATCACCACCAGCGGGCCGAGCCCGTCGAACACCGCCTGGCCGGACGGCGCTGGGCTGGCCAGCAACACGCTCAGGCTGCGCGGCGGCGCGGGCTCGGTCCGCGCGATGGTGGACAGCGTCACGTTGGCGCGGGCCGCGTCGCGGTCGAACTCCAGCGTGGTGGTCAGGTCGCTGAAATCGGTGCCCAGCGCTGCCGTAGCGGGGACCGCCAGGATCGTCGCGGACACGGCGTTGATGTCCTGCCCCTGCCGCGTCACTTCGAGCGGCAGCTCCTGCCCGGCGGTCACGCGTCGCACGGGCTCGCCGGCCACCCGCAGCTCCACGGCGGCCTGCTCGTCGTCCTCGATCTGCAGCAGCAGGGTATTGTCGCGGGCCAGCGTCGCGCCGGTCGGGTTGGCGAGGGTGAAAGTCGCGTAGCGGGTGCCGTCCACGCGGGTGTTCTGCAACACGTTCAGGGTGACGCGGCCGAACAGCTGGCCGTCCGGGATCCGGATGACGCCCAGTGGCAGGTCGACCGTGTAGTCCGTGCCGAGCACGGCGGTACCGCCGAGGCTGACGTTCAGCGTCACGGTGACCTCGCCGCTCGAGCTGCCGCTGCGGATGACCGTGATTTCCCGGGTCTCCCCCTCCTGCGCCGAAATACGGGGCTGGATGAACTGCAGGACGCCGGCCGCTTCGGCCGGCGGCGCCCAGGGCGCGAGCCAGAGCAGGGCCAGCAACCCGGACCCGAGGAATAATTTGCGATACGGCGACATGGCTGCGGCTCCCCGGCAGGACGGTTTCATGAACTCCATGATGAGTCGGCGCGCGCGCCACCGCAATCCGGGCAGACGAACCACGGGCGCCGCCGCAGGCCCGGCCAGCGAGGCAGCCATCTGGGTCATCTGCCGGGCCTCGATTGCGGATTTCCACGAGGATACTCCCGCTGTTGCATCGCCGCATAGCGGGGTGGCCATGCTAGGATAATCGGCCCGCCCACGCGGAGTGCTCATGAATATCGACGGCGAATCGCTGCAGGGAGCGCCGGTCGCCTTTTCCCCGGACGAGGCCCCGGCGCCGGGCGGAATCGGCGCGACGGTGTCGCATCGCCTGGGGCGGTGCGTCGAGCGCCTGGAGAATCCCGAGCTCAAGCCCGGCTGGGTAGTGCACGAGGTGCGCAAGGACCTCAAGCGCGTGCGCGCCCTGTTGCGCCTGAGCGGCGACATGCTCAGGACGCGACGACCCGAGAAGCGTTGCGCCGCCGCCGCGCGCAAGCTCTCCCATCTCCGCGACGCCGCGGCGCTGGGGGAAACCCTGGTGCGCCTGCGGGCGCGCGCGGACGCTGCCGAGCTGGAATCCCTTGATGTCCTGGCGGAGGCGCTGCTCCCGGCGAAGTCCGCGGCTGACCATGCGCCGGCATTGCCGCGGCCGGTCGCGCTGGAGGTGGCCGAGACTCTGCGCAAGGTAAAGCTCGAGAGCGAAGCGCTGGCGTTCGAGCGCATGGACGCCGCGGCGCTGGATGCGGGGCTGGCGGAATCCTGGTCCGACACCGCGCGCGCATTCCGGCGCGTCGTGGCAAGCCCCGTGCTGCCGCACTTTCACGACCTGCGCAAGGCGGTAAAGCGCGAGCTGCACCAGTGGGAGCTCGCCGGGCGCCCGGTCGATGCTGTGGATCGCGCGACCCTGAAAAAAATGGCGGACGTGTTGGGCGAGCTGCAGGACCTCGATGTGCTGCGAGATCGGATGCGGGCGGCAAAGCTCTGGCGCGGCCCTGTCCGCAAGCTGGTGACCCGCACCATCCGCGAATTGAAGGGCAGGGCACTGCGGATCAGCTTCAGCCGCTACCCCGAGAGCGGGTCCTGAGCCGTCCGGCGGGCCGTGTTCCAGCGCCGGCCACTGCATGATCCCGCTGCGCGACGAGAATCCCGTGGCCTCGACGCCGCTCGTCACCTGGGCGCTGATGGCGGCCTGCGTCCTGATCTTTCTCTGGCAAGTATCGCTCGGCGAACCCGGTTTCCACCGGGTGCTGTTCACCCTTGGCGTCATTCCCGCGGTGCTGCTCGGCCACGCGCAGCTGCCGCCCGATGTCGCGGTGGTGCCGCCGGCGGCGACGGTGCTGACTTCGATGTTCCTGCACGGCGGCTGGCTGCACCTCGCGGGCAACATGCTTTACCTCTGGGTGTTCGGCGACAATATCGAGGACCGCATGGGGCGCTTGCGCTTCCTGCTGTTCTACCTGGTTTGCGGCGTGGCGGCGGTGTTTGCCCAGGCCTTGCCGGCGCCCGAGACCCGGGTGCCCATGATCGGCGCATCCGGGGCGATCTCTGGCGTCCTGGGCGCCTACCTGCTGCTGTTCCCGCGCGCGCGGGTGCGGGTGCTGGTACTGGTGCCGATGGGCTTTATCCTTAAGATCATCCGTATGCCTGCGGCCTGGGTGCTCGGGCTTTGGTTTGGCGTGCAGCTCATCGCGTCGCTGATGGCGCCCCCGGGCGAAGGGGGCGTGGCGTTCCGCGCCCATCTCGGGGGCTTTGTGGCCGGCCTCGCCCTGGCGCCGCTGTTCCTTTTCGGGAGACAAAAATCGTGAACGAATGGCTGAAGTTGATGCTGGAGGAGATTCGCC
>Ga0114946_10001779_pt1 | contig 14859 bp, 10 predicted proteins | sample WalLakDeSediment_FD_88676 | JGI IMG/M metagenome (GOLD analysis project Ga0114946, IMG submission 88676) | Lake sediment microbial communities from Walker lake, Nevada to study Microbial Dark Matter (Phase II) - Walker Lake 11/02/13 Deep Sediment | ecosystem: Environmental > Aquatic >... | reverse complement strand
GCGCCCTGCGCATCATTCTCCCCGTCCCTCCCTCTCTCCCTCTCTCCGTCCCTCCCTCTCTCCCTCTCTCCCTCTCTCCGTCCCTCCCTCTCTCCTTCACTCTCTCCGTCCCTCCCTCTCTCTCTCCCTCTCTCCCTCTCTCCCTCTCTCCCTCCCTCTCTCCTTCAGTCTCTCCGTCCCTCCGTCCCTCAGTCCCTCTTCTCATAAGCCCCCCGCCGCAACAGCTCCCCGTTGCGGATCATCAGTGCGCCCATGGCCACCAGGTGCACGATGTTGAAATCATGGTCGATCAGCACCAGGTCGGCATCTTTACCCGGGGCAATCCGTCCCTTGTTCTGCAGCTTCAGGATGTCGGCCACGTTGGTGCTGACCGTCCGGATGGCTGTTTCCAGTGGCAGCCCCTCCTTCTGCACGCAGTCTGTCATCTCGTTGAACATCGACTTCAGGCTTCCTGTTTCGAGCCGGACCAGGTTTCCCTGTTCGTCGAACAGTGGCAGCGAGCCGAAGCCGTCGCTGCTCATGGTGATATGTGACAGCGGCACGCCGGCCTTCAACAAGGCGGTCACCGCGGCCGAAGGCTTGGTCTCGTATTGCGGGAAGAACGGCCAGGCGCTTGTGGTCAGGTCTACATAGCCCTGTTTCCCGTACTCTTTGGCGTCTTCAAAGATATAATCGTTGCGGTTGCAATGGGTTGGCAGGAACTGCTTCAGAGATATTTCGCTGTTGTTGGCTACGTCGTATAATGGTTGAAATGGGTTTTTGGCATCGCCCATGTGAATATTTACGATGCCCGCCTTGCCGCCCAGCATGCCGCCCACGCGCGCATGCGCGGCGATCCTGCTGAGTTCTGTCAGGGTGGGACAGGAGGAGCGGTGGTCGGAAACGGCTATCTCTCCGGCACCGATCACCTCGTCGATCATGGCGATGTCCTTGCCCACATCTCCCAGGATGGTGGGCGTGGGTACCTGGTAGGAGCCGGTGTACATCCAGGCGCTGACACCCTCCTTGCGCAGGGCCTTGACCTTCATCAGCACCGACTCCAGCCTGCGCGTCATGCCGTCGGTGCCCAGGCAGCCGATCACGGTGGTCACACCAGCCAACAACATGTCGCTGAGCTGCATCTCCGGAGTGCGGCTGGCAGGACCTCCCTCACCACCCGCCCCGGCAATGTGAACGTGCGGGTCGATCAGCCCGGGAAGCATCCGCAGACCCCTGGCATCAACCACTTCAACGTTCCAGCCCACAGGCGTTTCTATCTCATCAGCAACGAGGTGCACACAGGCGCCGGCAACCAGCACATCCTTTGTGCCAAGCGATTCAGGCGCAAATACTTCACAACCTTTGAATATGATCATATCTGAATCCCTTTGTTTGATAAGTGCAATGATATGAACATTTTTTCAAACAACAGGTGCAATCTGTTGAAACTTCATGGTCCTCCAATAAAAAAGTACCTGTCAAAGCACAAAATGTTTCTCCCCAAGGGGAGTTGAAAAGATCTTTCGGTAATAAAATGAGTATGTGCACTTACTTCTAACCCGGAATTTTGCTCATGCCTGAGAATTGGGTCGGCCAGTCCCGTGAAGTACCCGGTTCCGTCGGGCCATCCTGAAGGCAAGTCCCGGGTTTGACTGATTTGCCGTTCATGCAGCCACGCTTTGGAGGCGGAACGACCTAAGCAGAAAATTCTTACTTTTGCTGACAACATATCCCACGTAACCGGAGCCAGGCAAAAATTATCCGGAGCCGGATTATCTGGGTCCGAAGGAGGCGGTTTTTAAAGATAATTTTTTAGTATTACCAATAAAACCCAGGCAACATGACCGATTTTTCGCATACCCCTGTCATCGACGACCATGATATTTCGCGGCGCGTGGCCGCAATTTTGCAGCAGCCATATGACATGTCTGATCCGGCTGCGGTTTACGCCCTTATACTTGGCATGCTCGACCTGACCACGCTCGAGGGTGCCGACACAGATGAAAAGGTACGGGACATGTGCATGAAGGCGCGTTCTTTTCATTCTCTTGGGATGGGTCTTCCTGATGTGGCGGCGGTGTGTGTGTACCCGACGCTGGCGGGTGTTGCGCGCAAGGCCTTGGCGGGCAGCGATGTCAGGGTGGCGGCGGTTGCAGGCGCTTTCCCTGCCGGGCAGTCGCCGCTCTATGTCAAGGTGTCGGAGGTCAGCTATGCGGTCGACCAGGGTGCCGAAGAGATCGACATGGTGATCTCGCGCGGGAAGTTCCTGCAAGGAGAATACAACCTGGTGTTCGATGAGATCGCGGCCATCCGTGAGGTGTGTGGCCAGGCACACCTGAAGGTCATCCTCGAAACGGGCGAGCTGCTCACCGCCACCAACATCAGGCGGGCCAGCGAGATCGCCATGGAGGCCGGCGCCCATTTCATCAAGACCTCCACCGGAAAAATTGCGGGGGTGGCTACCCCTGACGGTGCACTGGTGATGCTGGAGGCCATCAGGGAATACCATGGGCGCACCGGGCGCATGGTGGGGTTCAAGCCGGCGGGTGGCATCGCCACGCCTGAAACGGCCTTACAGTACTACCGGCTCACCGGAAGCATCCTCGGAAGCGCCTGGCTGCACAAGGATTATCTGCGCTTTGGCGCCAGCCGCCTGGCCGATGCCCTGGTGGTGGTTGTAGAGACGTTGCGCGCAACGTCTCTGCAACCACCACCCTCCTACCGGTAAACCCTGGCTTCGGTTTCGCCTTTGAGCACCATCAGGCCGTTGGTAGCCAGCGCCCGCATCTCGTCTTCGCCCGGGTAAACGAATATGGGGGCAATATGGGCGATGCGTTCGGAAAGCAGGTTGACGAAAGGCTTGCCATAGGCGATGCCGCCGGTGAGCAGAATGGCATCGACGGCTCCTTTCAGCACGGTCGACATGGCGCCGACCTCTTTGGCCACCTGGTAGGCCAATGCATTTTGTATCAGCTCGGCATCCTCGTCGCCGGCAGCGGCTCTTTTCTCCACTTCATAGGCTTCATTGGTGCCCAGGTAGGCCACATAGCCGCCCTTGCCCGTGATCATTTTTTTGATCTCATCCTGGGTATAGTCTCCGCTGAAACACATCTTCACCAGGGCGCCGGCCGGCAAAGTGCCGCTGCGCTCGGGAGAAAATGGCCCATCGCCGTCGAGGGCCTGGTTCACGTCGATCACACGGCCGTATTGATGGGCACCCACACTGATACCCCCACCCAGGTGCACAATGATAAGCCTCAGCTCTTCGTAACTTTTTGAGATCGACTTGGCATGCTGACGGGCAATGGCTTTCTGGTTCAGGGCATGGAAAATAGATACCCGCTCGAACAATGGGTGCCCCGATACCCGGGCAATATCGTCCAACTCGTCAACCACCACCGGATCGGCAATAAATGCCCTTGCCCCGGGAATGCCCGAAGCAATATCGTGGGCGATCAAACCGCCGAGGTTGCTGGCATGCTGGCCCTGCACGCCGGCCTTCAGGTCTTCGATAAGGGCTTCGTTAACCTCATATACGCCCGAAGGAATGGGCTTAACCAGTCCGCCCCTGCCAACAACCAGTATGATGTTATTTATTTCTATGCCAGCAATCTGTAATTCGTGAAGAATTACATTCTTGCGAAAACCATACTGGTCGCTGATGCGCGCAAATTGGCTCAGTTCCTCAAAGCTGTGTTTGATGCTTTTCAGAAACATCTCGCGGTTGCCGCGGAAAACGGCGATTTTTGTTGAGGTGGAGCCGGGGTTGATGGCAAGGATTAGTTCTTCTTCCATGGTCAGCGGTATTTGTCAATGGTTGCCGTACGGCATTGAAACTCTTGTTATGTAACCTGTGAGCCCACTCCTAAAATGCCATTTTTGTTGTTTTCCGCAGATACTTCGGCTACGCTCAGCACAAGTTTCGCAGACAAACGCAGACGTTAACCATTTGATTGTCAATAATAAAAATCAGCGTGATCAGCGGGAGAATATTTTTTTGTAGTGGGCTTACCTGTATTGTTCATGCATGAAATTCAGTTTAGGTCATAATGCTGCTGCCAGCGCGATGCTGTTCAGCTTGGTCTCTTCAGAGTCGGCACGTGAGGTCAGTACGATCGGCGCGGCAGCGCCGAGGATGATGGCGGCACATTTTGCCCCTGCAAAAAATACCAGCGACTTGTAGAGGGCATTGGCCACCTCGATGTCATCGGCAACCAGCAGGTCGGCATCTCCGGCAACCTGACTGACAATGCCTTTTATCCTCGCGCTTTCGCCACTGATGACATTGTCGAACGAAAAAGGCCCGTCGACGATGCAATTTCTGATCTGCCCCCTTTCTGACATCTTTGCCAGTATCGCGGCGTCGACAGCCGACTTCATGTCAGGGTTCACCGTCTCCACGGCACTCAGCACCGCCACCTTGGGCTGTTCGATGCCAAGCCTTCGCAGACAGGCTACGGCATTGCGGATCAGCGATAGTTTGCCCGGCAGATCAGGGGCAATGTTCATGGCAGCGTCGGTAAGGCCGAACACCTTGTGATAGGCAGGATGCTCAAACAGGGCCAGGTGAGAGATCAGCTCGCCGGTGCGAAGGCCGGTTTCCTTGTGCAGCACAGCCTTCAGCAGATTCGGGGTGCCCAGATGACCCTTCATGAGAATGTCAGCTTCACCATGGCGTACCATGTTGGCCGATATGGCAGCAGCCTGGTCAGGATCAAACTCGTTGACGATATGAAAGGCACCCAGGTCAAAGCCGCGGGAAACCGCAATGCTTTCAATCTTCTTCTGGTCGCCAACCAGTATGCCATCGACAATCTGCCGGGAAGAAGCCCCAACAAGGGCTTCCAGGGCATTCTCATCGTGCGCGGCAGCTAAAACCAACCGCTTGCGGGAATGACCCCGGGCCTTTTCGTGCAAAGATAAAAGGGATGTAAGCATGTGTTGAAAGAGTTTTTAATGTTCGCCGATAGCTGACAGCCTCAACCTGCAAAGCCCCTGATAATTAAAACGATGAGAAATAAATCCCACGGCAAAAAGGTGCAAAGGCAGCTCTGAACCTGCATCCAAAAATAAGAAAAATATTTTGATGGCATCAATGCATAATGCTTTGGATAAAAAAAGGGACCGGCATCAGACCGGCCCCTTTTAAGCAACACATAAATACAAACTACCTTTTAGCGATATCAGGCAATCTCAATTTTTTTACTCAGCCTGTTTTTGTCTGCATCGGTACGCGGAATGGAAATATACAACATCCCATCTTCATGGCGCGCACTGATATTCTCAGCATCTGCATGCTTTGGAATGGAAAAGGAACGGGTAAATCCTTCCGGCTTGTAATCGCGGCGCAGGAAACTTTCTTCCTGAGCGGAATCTTCTTCTGCCTTGCTTTCATAAGTGACAGTAAGTACGGTCTTTTCAAGCTGCATGTGAAAACCTTCTTTCTTCATGCCCGGAACAGCAAGCTGTATCTCATACAGATCTTCCTTTTCCAAAATGTTGGTAGCCGGTACACAACCGCAGTTGCGATCAAATCCGGTCATTAAATCCCTGTCAAACAGGTTGTCCATAATGTGCGACAGTGTTGGTCTTTGTTGCCATCTGATAATTGTCATGGGTTTTCCTCCTGAATTTTTATTTGTGAATAATGATTTAATTTTCGTTTTCTGGAGAGACTCTCTCCCAGGTACTTTTTTTCTTTGTTTAGTTTCAATGATCTTGTTTCGGTTTGGTATATATCAAATGCCGCGCCGGGCGAGAAAACACGACAAAACGGCATACTATTTTCAAATAATGATGAGCTATCCCACGAAAAAAAGACAAAATGACAGGTTTATTTAAATAATCTGCGTTTTCAGAGCGTTTATCGGTTGATTAATGTTTATTGGCAATACAGATTTGATATAGTGTGTATATTTGCAGCCTGATTTTTTGTGGCAACATGGACGCGCAGCAGAAGAAAATATTGACATTTTTTCGGACCAGGAGGGTGATTCTGCCGGTATTGGTAGGGTTGGGCGTTGCTACTTATTTATTCATCAGAAATTTTGACACAGAAGCTCTTGAGCAGGTCAACTGGTCTCCGGCATCCTACAGGTGCATCCTGTTGTCTGTAATGCTGATGGTGGTGCGTGACCTTGCATACATGTATCGTTTGCGTGTGCTTACCGAGAAGCAGCTTTCGTGGAAGCGGGCGTTTTTCGTGATCATGCTGTGGGAGTTTGCCTCGGCAGTTACGCCGACCATTATCGGGGGCACGGCAGTAGCCCTGTTTATCATCCGCAAAGAAGGCATCAGCATGGGGCGGACCACCGCCATCGTTTTAATTTCGGCATTCCTCGATGAGCTGTTTTACATACTCATGGTCCCGGTCATGCTGCTCTGGGTCGGACGCCTCGACCTGTTCACCACGGAAGGCAGTTATGTGTTAATGACCGGTCGTTTCGGAATCCAGGGAATATTCCTGACGGGTTATATCATTATTCTGATTATCACTACCGCCATATTTTACGGGGTTTTTGTCAATCCACGCGGCTTTAAGTATCTGTTGGTCAACATATTCCGCATGCCATTTATCAGACGATATCGGGTGCAGGCCGCAGAAACCGGCAATGAGATCATTGTTACATCGAGGGAGTTGAGGAAAAAACCCGTTACTTTCTGGCTGAAGGCCTTTGCCGGCACCTTCTTCTCATGGACGGCCAGGTTTTGGGTGGTCAATGCCCTGATCATGGCATTTTTTGCCGTCACCATGTCTGACCACCTGTTGATCTATGCCCGGCAACTGACCATGTGGGTGATACTGCTGGTCAGCCCCACCCCGGGAGGTAGCGGCGTGGCGGAAATCGTGTTCAGCGGCTTCCTGGGTGAGTTTATCCCCACCGGCTTAACACCTGCCATGGGACTCTTGTGGCGCACCATCAGCTACTATCCCTACCTATTTATCGGCGTGATCATATTGCCGCATTGGCTCAAAAGGGTATATGCCCCGCAAAACCCTCAATAAAACACACAACAAGCACCCTGTCGCCCGTTTCCTGGCCAGCACTTATTTTTTTCCCGGGATGATTTTCTTTCTGATTGTTTGTCTATTGTTTTTCGTGGGATGGTTATCTCCCTGATCGGCTGGCTATTGTTTTTTGTGGGATGGCTTTTTATTTTGGCGGGATAGCTGCCGGCACAAAAGAAAATGGATTAATTTTTTGAGACAAACCACACGCATCGCACCCTTTTTTTTTATTTTTGCGTAGAATAATCACAGCATATTTGCTGGATCGTGGCCATTGCACAGATGTTTCCGTCTCGCTTCCTTATGTAATTTTGTGAACCTCCATGACACATCCGAACGACACCAATATCAAGATGTTTTCTGATCCGCTGATGTATTATACGGCGATGCTGAACGACATCAAAGCGGCCACAAACTATATTTATCTTGAAATTTACCGGTTCAGCAATGACCCGGTAGGCATACGGTTTCGTGATAACCTTGTCAAAAAACAGCTTGAAGGGGTAAGGGTGAAACTCTTAATCGATTCCTGGGGCGCTACCGCAGGTCATTCTTTCTTTCAGGAATTGACAGATAAAGGCGGTGAACTGCGTTTTTTCAAGAAGGTAAGGTTTAACTGGGATGGTTTTACCAGGAGTCACCGGCGCGACCACCGGAAAATCCTGGTTATTGATGATCAGATCACCTACATCGGTTCTGCCAACATCAACAGTTATTCCCTGAACTGGCGCGAGTCAATGTTTCGCATCAAGGGCGACATTGCAAAAAAGTTCAAGACCGTTTTTGAGGGCAACTTCAGGATTTACAACAAGTATTTCTACGATAAAATATCGTATACAAAAACCGTTAGGTACCACGATTTTGAGATACTGCGCGATGTGCCTTCCCTGGCCTTTCAGCCGGTAAAGAAAAAGTTCCTTGAACTGATCAATATGGCCCAGCGGGAGGTCACTATCGAAACACCCTATTTCCTGCCGGGCAGCAGCCTGCGGAAAGCGCTCATGGATGCTTCAAGGAGAGGGGTGAAGGTGCAGGTCATCATCCCAAAAAAATCAGATGTAGGCATCCTCGATGTGCTCACTTCAAAATACCTCGGAGAACTGTCGCAGCAAGGAGTAAGGATCTTCTTTTACCTGCCCCAGAACCTGCATGCCAAACTGTTCCTGGCCGACCGGCAGTTTTTTGTCATTGGCTCCTCAAATTTTGATTACCGCAGCCTGCGTTACCAGCACGAGATATGCCTTGCGGGTGAACACAAGAGCCTGGTGCGGCAAATGATAAGCCACTTCAATGAAACACTCAAAGATTCGGAACCTTTCAAATTTGAGGTATGGATCCGCCGACCCGTGATGCAGCGCTTCTTCGAATGGCTGCTGATACCCTTAAGGCATCTTTTTTAAGCACTGGGCCCTTCGGCTCCGCTCAGGGACCACGGCGCCGAAGGGCTCAGGGTCAGGATGAAAGAGACCTTAAGACTGTTCGACTGTTCGACTGTTTGACTCTTAACTATCAACCCATGACTCCTTTGCCATTGTTCATCTCACCCTGCTGCCATGAACAAACCTTGGGGCATAATAGGTTTCGCTGAGATGACTGACAATGACTCCCCTGCTGGTGGAAGCATGTATGAACCGCTGGTTACCCAGGTATATGCCGGCATGCGTCACCTTCCTTCCCTTCCCGATCTTGAAAAAGACCAGGTCACCCTCACGCAGGCGGTGCCTGCTGACCCTTCTCCCCACTCTGGCCATGTCAGCCGTCGACCTGGGAAGCGCTATGCCATATACCTGCCGGTATACGGACATTACAAATCCTGAACAGTCGGCTCCCTGAAGGGTGGAGCCTCCGTAGCGGTACGGAGCCCCCATCCACAAAGATACCTCCTCGATCAAACGGGGATTCTCTGTCCCACTAAGACGATAACCAAGACGCTGGCTGTGGTGTTCAAAAAAACCCGCAGGCACGTCCTGACGGCTTACCTGGGCCGGCTTTCTCAAGGGATAACAGGAAGTCACTGCCAGCAAAACCAAGAAAAAGGAAATTGTTCTTACAAAGGATCGTTTGGCGATAAGAATAGGATCAAAATAACAGAACATATGACTTTTTTCCTTATGTTTGGCATCAAAAATAGAACAAAAAACAATAAAACATTTAAATAGTTCTATGTCATGAACGAAAAAGAGATTTTGTTGAATCCCAATCCGTTGATCAGGCATTTGCAGAAACCGGCCGCTTCTTTTACCCGGTCAGATATTATGCGGTTTATTGAGGACCGCAATATTGAGATGGTCAACTTCCGATACGTGGGTGGCGACGGGCGTCTGAAAGCCCTTAATTTTGTCATTCAGAGCAAAAAACACCTTGAAAGCCTGCTGTCGTCGGGCGAGCGGGTTGACGGCAGCAGCCTCTTCAGTTTCCTGGAGGCAGGATCCAGCGACTTGTACGTGGTTCCAAACTTTAAAACGGTATTCGTAAACCCTTTTTCAAGCATTCCGGCCCTGGATATCTTTTGTTCCTACTACGACAAAGACGGCAATCCGCTTGCCAGTGCGCCCGAGAACATCATGCGCAAGGCCCATCAGGAGCTTGTCGCCAAAACGGGCTATTCGCTCGAGGTGATGGGTGAGATAGAGTATTATGTGATCAGCGGGCGCAATGAGCTTTTCAGGGCCACCGACCAGCGTGGGTACCACGAGTCGGTTCCCTTTGTGAAGTGGGAGCAGTTGCGTCTGGATGCCATGAAGGCCATGGCCCAGACCGGTGCCATGATCAAATATGGCCATTCAGAGGTGGGGAATTTCTCCGATGAGTTTTTTGACTATGAACAGAACGAGATTGAATTTCTGCCTTCAACGGTTGAAGATGCCGCCGATCAGCTGATCATTGCCAAATGGATCCTCAGGCAGGTGGCTTACAAATACGGTGTCACGGTGAGCTTCGCACCCAAGATCACGGCAGGCAAGGCAGGCAGCGGGCTGCACATCCATATGCGGCCGGTGAACAACGGCAGGAACATGACGCTTGCCGATGGGCTGATCAGCGATGTGTCGCGCAAAGTGATTGCGGGCATCCTTGACATCGCCCCTTCGTTATCGGCATTTGGCAACACCATCCCCACCAGCTATTTCCGCCTGGTTCCCCATCAGGAAGCCCCAACCAATGTTTGCTGGGGCGAGCGTAACCGCTCCGCACTCATCAGGGTGCCGCTGGGTTGGATAGGAACGGGCGATATGGTGAAGAAGGAAAACCCCCTGGAAGAAGAAAACCATACGGACTTCAGCAATAAGTCGACCTTCGAATTTCGCTGCCCCGATGGCTCGGCGGATATTTACCTGCTGATTGCCGGCTTGTGTGTGGGAGCCAGGCATGGCTTCGAAATGCCCGACGCACTTGATTTTGCAGCGAAGACCTTTGTCGATGTGAATATTTTTGATGACAGGCATAAGCACCGGGCACAGCATCTTGCCCAGCTGCCTTACTCATGCAAAAAGGCCGCTGAATACCTGCGGCATCAGGCTCCGGTTTTTCTGGAGCACGAAGTGTTTACCCCGGACCTGATCGAGGGCATTGCCAGGCGCCTTGAACAATACGACGATGAGAACCTGAGGGAAAGGATCAGTTGTAACAAGGAGGCAACCATGAAACTGGTGCGGAAATACCTGCACTGCGGTTAATGGAGCGCCGGCCACGCTCAGCTGTTGCCATCAACCTGCGGCCACCGCCCTCAAAGGCCTTACCCCAAAGGCAGGAAAGCTTCCCGGTCAGGGGCATTTGTCAAAAAGCAGCCTTTCCTTAACCCGGATTGGTTATGAGAACTTTGTCCCCGAAATGGATATCCTTATGACCATTCCTGGATTTAACGGGGGATGATGCGAAAAAAGATGCCGGGCCCCTCGGTAAGCACATAGATATAACCATCAGGCCCCTGCCTGATGTCGCGGAAACGGGCAAAATCCTGCAGCAGTTTCTCGGTATGGACCACCTCGTTACCATCAAATACCACGCGATGGATATGCTGGCCTGCCAGTGCACCGACGAGCATGTTCAGATGCCAGCCCGGGTATTTGTCACTGTCGACGAACGCCAGCCCGCAGGGCGCAATGGAGGGAGTCCAGTGCAAAACAGGATCTTCCATGCCAGGCAGTGTGGTGTCAGGACTGACAATGCTTCCGTTGTAGTTGATCCCGAAAGTGGCAAGCGGCCACCCGTAATTCTTTCCTTTTTCAGCCCGGTTGATCTCATCGCCGCCCTGTGGCCCATGCTCATGCGTCCATAATTCCCCGGTGACAGGATGAAACGCCATGCCCTGTATGTTGCGGTGCCCGTAAGACCAGATCTCCGGCATGGCATCCGCCACCCCGACAAAAGGATTGTCTTCAGGCACCCTGCCGTCGTCATAAAACCGCAACACCTTGCCATTATGATTGGCAAGCGTTTGGGCATTGTTCTGTGAACCCCTGTCGCCAATGGTGGAGAACATGTACTGGTCATCGTCAAACACAATGCGTGACCCGAAATGGTGTGCCGCAGGGGTATGGGGCTGCCCGTGAAATAAAAGCTCCACATCGGTGAACTGATCGCCAACGAGGCGACCCCTCGATATGGCGGTGTTGCCGCCCTGGCCATCGCCACGGGCAGAGTAGGCAATGTAGATCCATTTGTTGTCGTCGTAGTCAGGATGAAGCACCACATCAAGAAGACCCCCCTGTCCGTGGGCCCACACCGCAGGCAAACCCTTAACAGGATCGGGTAAGAGCTGCCCGTTCTCAAATAGACGCAATGGCCCGGGACGCTCCGCAATCAGAATACGACCGTCGGGCAAAAAGGCCATGCCCCATGGGTTGGTTAACCCCGTAGCAAGGGTGTCAACACTGAAAGTAAGCTCCTCTGACACAATAACCTCGCCGGTAAAAGTGTCTGACTTGCCCGAGCAGGAAACAAAAAACAAAACGACAGCGACAAAATACAATCTTTTCATGGGGATAGAATTTTTTTATGGTTTATATCGTTTCTGTAAAGATACAAAAATTCCGTAATGATATGTCCGGCAATAACGTATGAACCTGCAATCAAATCAATTCAATGAATTTTGGTTATCTTTGTGGGATTGACAAAAACAGCAAGGCCATCATGACATGTGTGTTGTTTAACAGTCTGACCAGAAATATGTTAAGGGTTTTTCGCCTCCTGATGCCATTGCTGGTTTTTTCACCCTTGCTGTTGACAGCCCAGATCAGCACGCCAGGCATCCCTCCGGGTTTTTCCAAGTCATCCGGTGAGTTGGATATTCCATTTGAGACATTTTACATGCGGCATGTTGCTGCCTTGCAGGCAGAAGACGAGGTCACTGATAGCATACACGACATCCCCTGGCGGTTTGGTGAGAACCTGCATGCCGGCCTTGGCCTTGAAAATGCAGGGACATGGCAAACACTGGAAACGGGAGAGCGTATCTGGCGCCTGGGAATCCGTTCTCCCGATGCCTATTCGCTCAACCTGACCTTTAACCGCTACCGGCTGCCCCCGGGGGCAGAGCTTTATATATACAGCGAGGACAGGTCGTTTGTGCTTGGTGCCTTTACCTCGTTTAACAACCAGCACGACTATTATTTTGCGTCCAGCCTGGTGCCCGGCGAGGCCCTGGTCATTGAATACCTTGAGCCTGCCGTCCCTGATTTTCCGGGAGAGCTGCACCTGGAAACCGTAACCCACGCCTACCGCAACGTCTTCGATTTTATAGAAAAATTTGGCCGTTCGGGATCATGCAACATTAACGTTGCCTGTGAAGAGGCCCACGGATGGGAAGATCAGATCGATGCAGTGGTGGCAGTATTTGTTGGCAGTAACAGCCTGTGTTCCGGGGCGCTGATCAACAACACCAATTTTGACGAACGGCCCTATCTCCTTACTGCCAATCACTGTTACCGCAACCCATCCACCCTGGTATTCTGGTTCAACTATCAGTCTTCCACTTGCGAAAATCCTGCCTCCCGTCCTGCATACGATGTCATGAGTGGCGCTGTGTCGAGGGCAAATTTTTCGGGGTCCGACTTCTGGTTGCTCGAATTGAACCAAAGGGTACCCCTGGCGTATAATCCCTATTTTGCCGGCTGGAACAGGGCCCTTGATTCCGTCCTTAACGAAACGGTCACCACCATACACCACCCCAGGGGTGATATCAAGAAATTCAGCCATGCACAGGGTGGCGCCGCAGCCTCCAGTTATGTTGGCGCGCCGGGAAGCGGCACCTCCCACTGGCGGGTGGTCTGGAGTGGAGGTACCACCGAACCGTCTTCATCAGGGGCCCCTTTGTTTAACGCAAATGGCCAGATAATAGGACAATTGCATGGTGGCTATGCCGCATGCGGGAACAACGAACCCGACTGGTATGGCCGTTTTGGCATTTCATGGGATGCCGCCTCAGGTGAAGACCAGCGGCTGAGCAACTGGCTCGACCCCTTTGGCACCAATGTCATGTCGATAAATGGGTTAAGAGCCTCTGCCAGTGTGGTGGATCCACCATCGGCCCTGTCTGCTGAAACAATATCACCCGATTCGATCATTCTTACATGGTCGTTCAATGCCGGCCAACAACCCATATTGCTGGCCTATAACCTGACAGACACCTTCGGCGATCCGGTAGGGGGCTATGCCCTCGGCGACACCATCGCTGGCGGAGGAACCGTCTTTTTTTTCGGAAATGAGGACAAACCACATCATCGACAGGCGGCATTCAATCCTTTGCAAGTAAACACAAAATACTTTTTCAGGGCCTGGTCATACAACGACCTGAAAAGTTACTCCGAAGGCCTGGATGCTTATGCCACATCCGAAACAAAAATCATATCGTCTTTCCCCTATGAAGAGTATTTCGGTGAAAACCGGCTGCCCTACGGATGGAACCAGCCCCCGGATAATAATCTTAACTGGAAAATTGGCCGCGGTAATGGAGCAGGTAACCCCAAAGCTCCTTTCCAGGGCAATTACAACCTGTTCTTCATCCCGGATCACGATGAGGGAGAAATGTATTCTGCTATGTTGGCAACCCCGGTCATGGATCTGTCGGAATTCGGATCAGCCAGGCTCAGCCTATATTACACCACTTTCCCAAATCTAAGCGCTCGTGATCGGCTGATCCTATATTATCGCAAAGCGCCGGAAAACGACTGGCAAACGCTCATTGTCCTTTCTGAGGCCATTTCAGAATGGACACGTTTTGAGCTGGAACTGCCTGAAGTGTCATCCGCTTTCCAGTTGGGGTTCCAGGCACACTGGAAAGGGGGCCTGGGCGTTTGTCTGGATGCCATCCGTGTTGCTCCGGTCGATCATGAATTGTTTCCCCCGCCAAAAAACCTCGTCACCACCCTCGTCACCACACATGCCGTGCACCTGGCTTGGGAGCCGCCTGATCAGACAATGCCGGAAAGAACACCCCTGGCATATCAGGTTTTTCGCAACGACCTGCCTTTGGCCGTGATTGAGGCGCAGATGCCCCTGGTTTATGCCGACAGCGGACTGGCGCTGGGGAGCTACCGCTATCGTGTTGTAGCCCTGTATGACGATCCTGCCGGTGAATCACAGCCGGGTAACACAGTATTTGCAGACATCAGGCTGGCAGACCCTCCCGTGATCGTGTACCTGAGTGCACAGGGAGAGGGTGTCACCAGCCCGCCCTCGCCCTCAGAGCCCCGCTACAACCCCAACACCCCGGTCACCTTTGTCGCAACACCCGCTCCGTCGCATGAGTTCGCAGGATGGTACAAAAACAATCAGTTCTTCTCCCCGGAACCCGTTATTACCATCGTTGCAGAAGAATGGTTCAGCCTCAGGGCGGTATTTACCATTAAACAATACCGGGTTGAAACCCTTGC
>Ga0114946_10001778_pt1 | contig 14862 bp, 8 predicted proteins | sample WalLakDeSediment_FD_88676 | JGI IMG/M metagenome (GOLD analysis project Ga0114946, IMG submission 88676) | Lake sediment microbial communities from Walker lake, Nevada to study Microbial Dark Matter (Phase II) - Walker Lake 11/02/13 Deep Sediment | ecosystem: Environmental > Aquatic > Freshwater... | reverse complement strand
GCCCAGGACTGCTCGTGGAACGCCGCCACATCACGTTTATCGCGATTTCGCTCGCCATCATCCTCGTCGGGCAGCTCGTGCAGACCTGGCTGTTTCCGGCGCCGCCGGCGGCCCAGCGTCCGCCGGTGGCCGAGCAGGAGGCGAATGCCGAGCCAGATCTCGGCACCGGCCCGGCCGCTGACAAACCGGCGGCGGCGAAGGCCGAGCTGGCCGCGGCCACTGACGAGGACCCGGCTGCCCCCACGACGACCTTTCCCCGGGAGCGCCGCACGCTCGGCACGCTCGACCCGGCCGCGCCGCCGCAGATGCTCGTCACGCTCACCAGCCGCGGCGCGGCGATCGAACGGATCGAGCTTGCCGACCCGCGGTTCCTCGACCAGGAAGACCGTTCCGGCTACCTGGGCCATCTCGCCACCGCGGCCGTGCCCGAAGGCTGCCGCGTCGGGGTCGTGGGAACAGGCACTCCGGCCGACCGTGCCGGCCTGCGGGCGGGCGACGTGATCGTGACCGTCAACGGCCTCACGATTGCCGATCCCGCCATGCTCGCGGCGGTGCTCGCCAAGACGAAGCCGGGGCAGAGGGCGGCTGTCGAGTGGGTTCGCGACGGCCAGCGGCAGTCGGCCGAGGTCGTGCTGGTCCGCCGGCCGCTGGAGGTCGTGCGGCCCGAATACCTGGCCCGGCCTGTCGTCGATCCCGACCGCGAGCCCCACGATCCGCTCTCATTCCGACTGTCGATCGAATCAAGGGATGGCCGCAGCCGCCGCGAGCCGCTCGCCGAGCTCGCCGCCCACGAGCTGGCCGATGTCGACTGGCAGGTCGAGGCCCCGACGAATGGTGCGCTCGCGGAAGGGGCAGGCGTGCGGTTCACGCGGGATCTGCCCGGGGGCCTGACGCTCGTCAAGGAATATCGGATCGCGCCTCAGGACGCCGCTGCGACCGGCCCCGGCGGCTACCGGCTGGAGCTGCTCGTCGAGCTGCGGTCGACCGCCGGAGAGACGGTGGTCGTCTACGCACTCGACGGCCCCACGGGCCTGCCGACTGAGGGCTGGTGGTATGCGCAGCGGATCGCCCGCGACTGGAGTTCGCTCGCCGTCCGCGACGTCGCGATGCGGTTCGCGGGTGAGCCGAGCGTGCTCGTGAGCGGGATGAAGATCGCCGACCAGTCCCTCGATCACCCGGCCTCGGCGGTCCGCGAGGGCAAGCCGCTCACCTTCGCCGGAGTCGACTCGCTCTACTTCGCCTCGGCCCTCGTTCCGGCCGCCTCCGGGCCCGACGTGCCGGAGCTCGCGGAGGTCCGGCCTCTCGTCGTCGGAGCACCCCTGCCGGCGGCCCGCAAGAAACTCGTCGACGTCACCAGCCGCGTCGTGTCGCGGGAGCTCGCCGTCACCGCCGCCGCCCCGGTCGCCCACCGCTACGAGATCTTCGCCGGCCCCAAGCAGCCCGACCTGCTGCGGGAGTTCGGCGGTCCCGGCGGCAGCATGGACGACCTCGTCCACTACGGCTGGTTCGGCTGGGTGGCTCGGCCGATGGTCGCCGTGCTCCATGCGCTCCACGCGGTCGTCCGCAACTACGGTCTCGCGATCATTCTTCTCACGATGATCGTCCGCGGGGCGATGTTTCCGGTCAGCCGCCGGCAGGCCCTCTCCTCGCAGAAGATGCAGGCGCTGCAGCCGGAGATGAAGGCGCTCACGGAGAAATTCAAGAACGATCCCGAGAAGCGGACGCGGGCCACGCAGGAGCTTTGGCGGAAGCACGGCGTCAATCCGCTCGGCGGCTGCCTTCCGGTGTTCATCCAGATTCCGATCTTCATGGGGCTCTACCGGGCCCTGGCCACCGACGTCGAGCTGCGGCAGGCGCCGCTGTTTAGTTCGGCGATCCGCTGGTGCTCGAATCTCGCCGCCCCCGACATGCTCCTCGACTGGTCTCAGTGGATGCCGTCGTTTCTGGTGGCGCCCGAGGGCTGGCTGGGCCCGTTTTTGAATCTGTTTCCCCTGATCACGATCGGCCTGTTCCTCTGGCAGCAGAAGCTCTTCATGCCGCCGGCCATGGACGAGCAGCAACGCACGCAACAGCAGGTGATGAACTACATGATGTGGTTCATGGCCGTGATGTTCTTCAAGGTGCCGTGCGGGCTGTGCCTCTATTTCATCGCCTCGAGCCTGTGGGGCATCGCCGAGCGGCTCTGGCTGCCGGTGCCGAAGCTGGCGGCCGCCGGTGGGGCGGCGGGGGCGCGGGTGGTGGATGCCGCCTCGACGCCGCTCGCCAAGGGCGCCGCCAGCGCGGAGGCCGTCCGGCAGAAGCGGCAGGCGCGGAAAAAGCAACGCTGACCGGTTGGCGCCGCAGGCGAGGGGTCGCCCGCACCATCTCATACTGCCGGCGGGCTTCGCGGGAACGCTCGCTGCGGGCATCCTGCCCTTCGTTCGCTCGGAGGTGTCTGCGCTCCGGCATCCTGCCTGCGCTGGCCACCTACGCCGGCTCGATGGTACGGCCGACCCCTCGCGGTCGTTTATCGCGCCTACTCACGACCGACGTTTGCGCCCCCACCCAATACAAGCCCCGGACGGAAGTCCGGGGGTGTGGTGATGATGCCGGGCAATCGGTCTGCCACGATTCCGGTTGATGCCCGATTCCCGCCGACGTGGCGTCACACTGACGTCGAGTCGGCGCGAATCGAGTATCGTCATCAGAACCCGCGCGAGGCGCCTGAGGAATCCGGATAACATCATGTGGTCTGCCGACGCAACGCCCGAGACGCTGATCGTGGCGGCGGCGACGCCTGCTGGCGGCGGTGCGCGGGCGATCGTGCGGCTGGCCGGTGAGGATCTGCCGCGGCTGCTGCGTGAGCTCTTCGACTTCGGCGGCACGGCTGACGGGCTGGCGACCGGACCGCCTTGCTTGATCGCGGCGCGGCTGGCGGCTGCGGGGCTCGGCCGGGCGTGGGGAGCATTGCCCGTGACAATGCTCTGGTGGCCCGGTCCGGCGGGGCCGACCGGCGGACCGCTTGCGGAGGTGCAGCTGCCCGGCTCGGGACCGCTCGTGGCCGCCTTCGTAGCGGAGGCCTGCCGGCATGGCGCCCGGCTGGCCCGTGGCGGCGAGTTCACCCTGCGGGCGTTTCTCGCCGGCCGGCTCGATCTCCTGCAGGCCGAAGCGGTGCTCGCCGTCGTAGACGCTCGCACGCCGGATGCATTGTCGGCCGCGCTCGACCGCCTGGCCGGCGGGGCGGGGGAGCGGCTGCGGACCGTGCGGGGCGACCTGCTCGACGTGCTCGCCGATATCGAGGCTGCGATCGATTTCGCCGACGAGGCGGCGCCCGACGCCGTGCCGGTCGCTGATGCCGCCGCCTGGTGCGGCCTCGCGGCCCGGTTGGAGAAGGCCGGCGCGACGCTCGCCGCCGCGGCGGCCGCGCTCGCCGGCCGCGATGCGACGGCGGTTGCGGACGTGCCGCGGGTCGTGCTCCTCGGGCTCCCGAACGTCGGCAAGAGCAGCCTCTTCAATGCGCTCGTCGGCCGGGAGGCGGCGCTCGTGGCCGACGAGGCGGGTACGACCCGCGACTGGATCGAGGCGCGGCTCGATCCGCCGCCTGGAAGCGCGGGAGGCCCCTGCCTGCTCGTCGATCTCGCGGGCGTGGCAGCGGATGGACCTCGCGGGGGAGCAGCCGGCATCGACGCTGCCGCCCAGGACACCGCCCGCGCGGAGGCGGCCCGGGCCGACGTGATCATCGTGTGCCATGACGCCAGCGGTCGCGATGCCGTTACGGTGGATCCTCTTCCGCTGTCCGAGACGCGCGCCGCCCGGATCGAGGTGCTTACCCGTTGCGATCACGCGCCTGCGGCCGCGACCGGCGGTGCCAAAGAAATGGATGTGATCGCCACGAGCAGCGTCACCGGCGCCGGTCTCGCGCGGCTCCGGGAGCGGATTCACGCCGTCGTCGCAGCGCTGCCGCCGCGGGAGACGCCGGCCACTCTCCGGATGCGGGTGGCGCTCGACGCGGCCCGCGACGCGCTCGTCCCGGCGGTGGAGGCGGCGCGGGAGGCCGCCGCCGGTGGCGGGGTCGACGAGGCGCTCGTGGCCGCGGACATCCGGGCGGCCGTCGAACCGCTTGGCGACGTGACCGGCGTGGAGATCGGCCCCGATCTCATCGAGCGAATCTTTTCCAGGCACTGCATCGGGAAGTGAGGATCGGAACCCATGAGCGCTCACGCCGCATCACCACGTGAATCGGGCAGCGAAGCGGAATCCCTGGCGGCGCCGCTCGCCCGGCTGACGGCCGGTGCGCGGGCGTGGCAGAGCCTGTCGGCGGCGGCCCGTGCCGATGTCGCCACCGCGACCGCCCGTACGGTCGTGTCCGCGGCCGAGCGCTGGGTCGAGGAGGCCGTCGCCATCAAGGGACGGCACGAGACGGCTGTCCCCGGCGCTGCCGCCGCGGCCGCGGCCGCCGAGGAGACGGCCACCGGCCCGCTGCCGACGCTGCGGCTATTGTTCATCACGGCGCGGGCCCTCGGCGACATCGCCCGCACGGGCGTGCCCGCCGCCGCGGCGCCGCCCCGTGTTCTGCACGCCGCCGCGGCCGGCGACCTGGGAGGCGGGGCCGCACTCGTCGGCGTCGACGTTCTCCCCGAGCGGCGGCTCTTCGACACGGCGACCTTCGCGGGGCACTCGGCCGTCGTGCGGTGCGGCTTTCCCGGGAGCCTCGAGGCCTTCGAACGCTCATGGCGGGAGGAGGCCCGCACGCGGCCCGCCACCGGGGGCGTGTGCCTCGTGCTCGGGGCCGGCAACGTGACGGGACTCGCACCGGGCGACTGCCTCGGCCAGATCTTCGAGCACGGCCGCGCGGCGCTCCTCAAGCTGCATCCGCTGCATGCGCCGCTCGTCGCGGTGTTTCGCGAGGCATTCGCGCCGCTCGTGAGCGCGGGGATGTTCGAGATCGTCGTCGGAGGGCGGGAGCTCGCGCAGGCGGCCGTCGCCGCGCCGGCCGTCACGGATGTGCACCTCACCGGTGGACAGGCGGCCTTCGACGCGCTCGTCTGGGGCGGGCCGGGGCCGCGCTCGCCCGAGGCCCGGCCTGTGCTCACGAAGCCGATCACCTGCGAACTCGGCAACGTGACGCCCTGGATCATCGTGCCGGGCCGCTACACGCCGGCGGCGCTCGCCCACCAGGCCGACGCCGTGGCCGCCTCAATCGTCAATAACACCTCGTTCAACTGCATCGCCACGAAATGCCTCGTCACCTGCCGCTCATGGCCGCAGCGGGAGGAGTTCCTCGCGCTCGTAAGCCGGCGGCTCGAGTCGCAGCCCGCGCGGCCGGCGTGGTATCCGGGGGCGACGGCGGCCTGGGAGTCGCTTGCCGAACGGGCCGCGCCGGCGGATGGCCGGCTGCCGTGGCTCGTGCGGCACGACATCGATCCCGCGCGGGAGGCCCGCTGGCTCGACCGCGAGTGGTTCCTGCCGGCGGTGGCGGAAGTGCCGCTCGGCGCCGCCGACATCGAGGCCTTCTGCGGCGCTGCTGCGGCGTTGACCCGGCGTCTGCCGGGTACGCTGGCCGCGAGTGTGACCGTGCCCGAGGGGCTGGCGACGCTCGACCGCCGCCGCGTGGACCTGCTCGTCGAGCACCTCGAATACGGGGTCAAGGCGGTGAACACGTGGTCGGCGCTGGCCTACGCCCTGGGGAGCGTGCCCTGGGGTGGGTTTCCGGGGGGCACGCTCGCCGAACCGCACAGCGGCATCGGGCGGGTGCACGATCCGTTGCTGCTGCCGCTCGTGCACGACAGCATCCTGTGGGCGCCGCTTCTGCTGCGGTCGCCGCCGGCATGGTTTCCGTGGCACCGCCACGGCGAACGGCTGGCCCGCGGCCTGCTCGGCATGTACGCGTCGCTCGCACAGGGCGGCTGGGGCGTGTGGCCGCTCGTGAAGCTCGTGCCGTATCTCCGCGGCTGATGCTCGCGACCTCGCCGCCGCTGAACCTGCAGCAACGTCGTCGTGAATCTTTCATCAATCGGGGTTGTGGTGCCTCCTGCGTGCCCCGGCACCACCACACCCCCGGACTTCCGTCCGGGGCTTCTATGGGTTGGTGGCGCGGCCCCGCCTTGTGTTCGGCTTCGCGGTGTTTCTGCCGGCGGGCTTCGCGGTTTCTTTTGCGTCGGGTTCCGCGGAGAACTTGCTCGCCTGGCCCGTCAGTTCGTAGAGAAACCGGCTCGGCTTGCAGGGCTTCGGCTTGCCCCACTTCGTGCGTGTCAGGCAGAGCGACAGCATGAGCCGACGCTTCGCCCGCGTCACGCCCACGTAGCAGAGCCGCCGCTCCTCGTCGATCGCCTGAAGCCCCTCGTTCACCGCGCGGTGGTGCGGCAGGATGCCCTCCTCGAGTCCCGCCATCCACACGCAGTCGAACTCGAGTCCCTTCGCCGCATGGAGCGTCATGAGCCGCAGCATGCTGCCCTTCGGCTTGTCGCGTTGGAAGCGATCTTCCTCCTCGACCTGGAGCACGAAGTCGTCGAGGAATCCACGGATCACTCCCCCGAGATCGGGTGCCGTGCCCTCCGATCCGGCCCCTGTCGATCCGGCCCCTGTCGATCCACCGGCCGAGGCGTGCGCCCGCTCGTGCCGGTCGAGCGCCGTGGCCACCTCCTCGACACAGCCCCACCTGGTTTCGGCCTCGGCCGGATCGTCTTCGTAGTCCTTGTCGAGGAACGCCCGGTAACCGACCGCGTCGAGGAGCCGCCGCAGCGTGGTCGCGGCCCGCGGTTCACCCGGGCCTCCGGCGGCCGACGCACCCGGCGCGGCTGCCGCCCTGTCACACAGGGCGAGCAGCTCCTCGAGCGCCGTGACCCCGCCGGCGGCCGCCGCCGTGAGCCGGCCGGCCGCCCGGGCCGCCAGCAGCTCCTGCCACAGGCTCGTGCCCCCCTCCGTGGCCGCCTTCCGCGCCGCCTGCAGCGTGGTCGCTGAGAGGCCACGGGGCGGGAGGTTCGCGATGCGGGCGAGGGCGAGGTCGTCGTCGGGCTCGGCGAGGAAGCGAAGAAACGCCATCACGTCCTTCACCTCGCGGCGGTCGAAGAACGACCGGCTGCCGACGAGCTCGTAGGGAATGCCACGGCGGCGGAGTTCCTGCTCGTAGGCCCGCGTCTGCTCGCCGGTGCGCACGAGGATCACCGCCTCCGACGGATCGACCTGCCGTTCCCGGAACAGGCTCTCGATGTCGCCGGTGACGCGGCGGGCCTCGTCGTCCTCGTCTTGGGCCTGGAGGATCGCGGGGGGCACGCCGGCGGGAGCGTGGGAGACGAGCGTCTTGCCGTGCCGCCGGCCGTTTTGTTCGATGAGGAGGTTGGCGGCCCGGATGATTTCGGGCGTGGAGCGGTAGTTCTCCTCGAGCTTCACGATCCGCGCGCCGGGCCAGCGCTTCGCGAAGTCGAGGATGTGGGCGATCTCGGCGCCCCGCCAGGCGTAGATCGACTGGTCGTCGTCGCCCACCACGCAGATGCTGCGGTGGTCACGGGCGAGACTGCCGAGGATCCGCTCCTGGATGCCGCTCGTATCCTGGTATTCGTCGATGAGCAGATGATCGAAGCGGCCGGCCTCGGCGCGGCGGACGGCATCGTGCGTGATGAACAGTTCGTCGACGAGCAGCAGGAGATCGTCGAAGTCGACGGCGCCGGCCGTCCGCATCGCCTGCTGGTAGCGGCGGTAGCCCGCGGCCGCGAGCGTCCAGGAGTCGTCGGCATCGCCGGAGAGCGCGTCGTCCGCCGCCTCGGCCCGCACGGCCTTGCTCTTCCAGCGGCTGATGCGGTCGAGGAGATCGGCCGGCCGCAGCACGGTGTCGGACACCTTCAGCTGCTTGAGCACGCTGCGGGCGGTCGCCTCCTGTTCCCCGCGGTCGACGATCGTGAACCGTTCGGGATAGCCGAGCCGGGTGGCATGCCGCCGTAGGATCCGCACGCAGAGCGAATGGATCGTGGAGATCTCCGGCTTCGCGGCCGGCGCCTTCCGCCGGCCGAGCAGCGGGCCCGCCCGAGAGAGCATCTCGCGGGCTGCCTTGTTGGTGAACGTGACGGCGAGAATCCGCGCCGGATCGGTGCCCTGTCGCACGAGGTGGGCGATCCGCGCGATCACGACGCGGGTCTTGCCCGTGCCGGCACCGGCGAGCACGAGGAGCGGTCCGGGCGGAGCGAGCACGGCGTCGCGCTGGGCGGGGTTGAGGCCGGCGAGCAGCGCGGGATCGGCGGCCCTGGTTCGATTGGCGGATGACGTGCGATCGGCAGGCATGGGGCGGAATCTAGCACATCCGTTGCTTCTCTTGACGCGTCGCGGCGGCAGGAAGTCTATTGCCCGACTCTCGCAAAACCACCGGAGACGCACGCATGGACGCCGAGCGACGCCACGAACTCGAGCACAACGATCTGGCCGATTCGACGGTCGCCCTCATCGACCGGCTGCGGCCTTACCTAACGACGCTCGCACTCGCCGCCCTCGCGGCCGTCGGCGCGGGTGCCGCCTGGACGGTGATCTCCGGACAGCAGGAGGCCACGAAGGCCCGCAGCTGGGATGCCATGATGACGGCCATCAACGACCGCAGTCCCGACGCACTGGGCGAAGTGGCCCGCCGCTACGCCGGCAGCCCAGCCGCGCACTGGTCGCAGCTCTTTCTCGCCGACTCGGCCATCGCCGAAGGCAGCCAGCTGTTGTTCGCCGACCGGGCCCGGGCCCGCGCGCGGCTGGAGGCGGCTGCCGGCCTGTATTCCGGGCTGCTCGCCGAGCGGACGACCCCGCTGGTCGCCGAGCGGGCCACGTTCGGCCTGGCCAAGGCTCGCGAATGCCTGGGGCAGCTCGACGAGGCCCGCCGCGGCTATGAAACGCTCGTGGCCGAGTATCCGTCGAGCGCCGTCCGGGGTTTGGCCGAGAATCGGGTGGCCGCGCTGTCTCGCGAGTCGACTCGGCAGTGGTACGCTTGGTTCGATGAAGCCAAGCCAGTCACTCCCGCCGAGCCCGCCGAGCCCGCTGAGCCAGGCACTGACGCCGGGGCAGCAGCTGACGCTGACGGTCAGTGAGGCCGCGGCGGGGAGCCGGCTGGACGTGTTCCTCGCCGAGTTCTTCCCCGCTCAGAGCCGCACGTTTCTGGCCCGCGCGATCAACAAGGGAACGGTCTGGGTCGACGGCATCGCAGCCAAGTCGTCGCACAAGCTGAAGGCCGGTGCGGTCGTGCGGTTCACGGTGCCCGAGCCGCCGCGGCCGGGGCCGGCGGCCGAGGAGATCCCGCTCGACTTTCTCCACGTCGACGCCTGGCTGGCGGCCGTCAACAAGCCGGCGGGCATGGTGGTGCATCCGGCCAAGGGCAACTGGAAGGGCACGCTCGCCGGTGCGCTCAAGTGGCATCTCGGCGGCGGCGCGGAGGCCGACGCAGCCGGCACTGATCGCTCCAGCGGCGATCGGTCAGGCGTTGGCCTGTCGAGCGCCGGCGGCCCCACGCGGCCGGGCATCGTGCACCGGCTCGACCGCGACACCAGCGGCGTGATCGTGGTGGCCCGCTCGGAGGAGGCCCATCACCTGCTCGCCAAGCAGTTCGAGCGGCGCACGGTCGAGAAGACCTACCTGGCGATCACGCAGGGGGAGCCGCAGTTCGATCGTGACGAGATCGACCTGCCGATCGGCATCCATCCCTACCAGCGGGAGCGGATGGCGATTCGCCGCGACCATCCGACGAGCCGGCCGGCGGTCACGCGGTACGAGGTGCTCGAGCGCTACGGCACGGCGGCGCTCGTGCAGGTGGCGCCCCGCACGGGGCGGACCCACCAGATCCGCGTGCACCTCGCGGCGATCGGCTGTCCGGTGCTCTGCGACGGCCTCTACAGCGGCCGCACCATGATCGATCCGACGTTCCTCGGCCGTCCCGCCGGCCCGCCGCTCCTCCTGCGGCAGGCACTCCATGCCGCGCGGCTCTCCCTCGATCATCCGCATTCGCGGGAGAGAGTCAGCTTCACCGCCCCGCTGCCCCCCGACATGGAGGCGATGCTCGCCGCCTTGCGCGAGGGTGAATCCTGATCCGCGGTCAGATCGGCGTGAGGGGTGAGACGCCGGTGGCGAGGCCGCCGTAGGTGCCGCTATCGTCACTGTTGCTATCGTCACTGTCGCTCTCGTCGGCGTCGGCGTCGCTCGGGAGCCGCAGTGGGAACTCGAGCGTGAAGGTGCTGCCGCGGCCTTCCGTGCTCTCGGCGCGGATGTCGCCGCCGTGCTCGCGGAGAATCTTGCGGCTCACCGTGAGTCCCAGGCCGGTGCCGCGAGAGCCCTTCGTCGAGACGAAGAGCGTGAAGATGTCGGCCAGCGTCTCGGGTGAGATGCCCGCGCCGGTGTCGGCGACAGCGATCCGCACGAGACGGGCGTCGGCATCGACCGCCGCGGTGATCGTCACGACGCCGTCGGGCCGGTCCTCGACCGCGTCGAGGGCGTTGGTGACGACGTTGAGCACGGCACGGGAGATACCCTCGGGGTCGAAGCGGCACGTCGGCAGGTCGGCCGGCGGCTCCCAGCGGAGCGTGGCGCCCGACTCCTCCGCCCGCTGCTGCACGGTCTCCACGACGTCGGTGATCACAGGCGCGAGGTCGCCCACGACGAGATCGGGCCGGCGCTCCTTGCTGAAGGAGAGCATGTCCATGACGAGCGAGGAGATTTTGTTCTGGTTGCGGCGGACGATGTCCCAGCCTTTTTCCAGGACGCCGAGATCCTCGTTTTCCAGGCCCATTTCCACGAGGTAGCTGCCGCCGCGGATGCCCTGGAGGATGTTCTTGATGTGGTGCGAGAGGGTGGCGATCGTCTGGCCCACGGCGGCGAGCCGTTCCGACTGGAGCATGGCGGAGTAGTGGGCCGTGTCTTCCACGGCGAGGGCCGCCTGGTGGCCGATCGCGATCATCAGCTTGAGGTGCTCGTCGGTGAACCGGCGTTGCGTCTCCTCCCCGAGGTCGGCCGGCGGGCTCGTGGTGTCGACGTAGATGATGCCGACGGTGTCGTAGCGGCCCTGCATCGGCACGCAGATCGCTTCCCGCACGCCGGTGCGGACGACGCTGTGTCCGGAGCTGAAGCGGTCGTCTTCCCGCGCGTCGCTCGTGAGCACGCCTTCGCCGTTGGCGAGCACGTAGTCGAGGATCGTGCGGCTGATCGCCATCGACGAGGGGGTGCCCTCGCGGCGGTCGCGGCGGGCCTTGGGGCGGAGTTCGCGGCTGTCGGGGTCGAGCAACATGATGCAACCGCGGTCGGCCTCGACCCATTCGAAGACGAGTTCCAGGATGCGGGCGAGTAGGTCGTCGATGTCGAGCGTGTGGCTGACCGCGAGCGCCGTGCGATACATCACCTGGAGGTTGCTGCGGGCGCGGGCGAGCCAGCGGCCCTGGGGCTCCCCGGGGGCCGCCATGCGGATCGAGTCGTCCTCGCGGCCGGGGAATCCGACCGCGGAAGGAAACGCGCGGACGATCCGCGAGCCACTCCCCGCGGTGGCCGGTGGGACGATGTCGATGTGCCGCGCGGCCTCCTCGTCGGCCGCATCCTGTGCGTAGACGAGAACCGTCCGCCCGATGCGAATCCGATCACCCCGGGAAAGTTCGATCCGTTCGATCCGCTCGTCGTTCACGAACGTGCCGTTGGAACTCTTCAGGTCGCCGAGCAGGAACGTGCCGTCGACGAGCCGCACTTCCGCGTGGCGGCGGGAGACCTCGTGGTCGTCGAGCTGGATGGCGTTGCCGGCTTCCCGGCCGATCGTCACGGCGACGCCCTCGGGCTGCTCGAGAGCGTACCGTGAACCTTTGTTCGTTCCCTGAATGACGACCAACGCCGGCACGTGGATTGCTCCTGCACACGAAATGTCGAGGCCCGCCCCGTCCCGATCTTCGCACACGGGTCGGCGTTCGCATAGCGCCCGCCGGGCGGAACCCCCTGAGGTGGATAGAATATGGTCGAAGTTCGGTTCGCTGCACGATACCCGCAACGAGGGACAGGCGATGTTTCGGTTTTGTGAGGGTTTTTCCCGACAAGGAATGGTTTGGGCTGCCGTTCTGGCGCTGGCGGTGATGCCCCGAGTCGGCATGGCCGAAGCCGTTCAGGATCGGCTCCGCCAGGGGGTGACATGGCTCGCCGCCCCGGAACGGGAGGGCCGCGGGCCGGGCACCGCCGGAATCGAGGCCGCCGCCGCGTGGGTGGCCGGCCAGTTCGCCGATCTGGGGCTCGCTCCGGTCGCCGCAGAGGGTTCCGAGAATCCGCCTGCTGAAAGCCAGCCTGCCGAGCCCTTCCAGCCGTTTGCCATGACGCTCGAGGCGAAGCTGGGCGCCGAGACCGACAATGTCGCCGAGATCGTCGGGCCTCCTGATGCCACGGGCTCCCGGCGGTTGATTCGGCTCGCCCTGGGCACCGACTTTACCCCGTTGGCCGCCGGCGGCACGGGGGCGTTCGATCTGCCGTTGGCGTTCGCCGGCTACGGCATCACCGCGCCGGCCGAAAAGTACGACGACTACGCACCGCTCGCCGGGGCCGCCGCTGACGCGGGCGCTGGTGACGGCGCCGGCGGGAAGGGGCAGGCGGTGATCGTGCTCCGGCAGGAGCCCCAGAAGGATGATCCGCACAGCGTGTTCGACGGCAACCAGGCATCGCAGCATGCGGCGCTCGCCCGTAAAGTGGCCAACGCATCGGAGCACGAGGTCGGCGGCCTCGTGTTCGTCAATGACGCGGCCGACGACGACGCGCTCATGGCCTTCACCCGCGCCGGCGAGGGCTCAGCCCGACGGACGCTGCCGATTTTCCACGTGCGTCGCGGCATCGTCGACGAGGTGATCCGCTCCGCGCTCGGTCGTGATCTCACCGCGATCCAGAAGGGCATCGACGAGACCCTCGAGCCGGCGAGCAGCCCGCTCGAGGGCTGGCGGATCCGCGGCCGCACGGCGATCGAGCGGACCGAGACGCAGGGCCGCAACGTGCTGGGATTGTTGCCGGGCCGGGGGCGTCCGGCCAAGGGGGATGCACCGGCGATCGATCCCCGTGAGACGATCATTCTCGGGGCCCACTACGACCACCTCGGGTTCGGCGGTGCGAACTCGGCGGCCCCGGGCGAGACCACGGTGCACCATGGCGCCGACGACAACGCCAGCGGCACGGCGCTGCTCGTCGAGGTGGCGCGGCGGCTCAAGGAGGCCGGCCCGTTGCCGCGGAGCGTGCTCTTGATCGCGTTTTCCGGCGAGGAACGGGGGCTGCTCGGCAGCGCCCACTACGCGGCCAACCCTGCCGTGCCCCTCTCCGACACCGTGGCCATGGTGAACCTCGACATGGTCGGGCGTCTCGTCGACGACAAGGTGATCGTGCATGGCACCGGCACGGGCACCGGCTTCGACGCGCTCATCGACCGGCTCGTGGAGGCCCACGGCCTCACCGCGGCCAAGGAGCCCGGCGGCTTCGGCCCCAGCGACCACTCGAGCTTCTATGCCAAGAAGATTCCCGTGCTCCACCTGTTTACCGGGTCGCATGCCGACTACCACCGGCCCACCGACACCGCCGACAAGATCAACTACGAGGGGATGGAGAAGCTGGCCGGCCTCGTCACCGAGATCGTCCGTGACATCGCGACCGCCCCCGAGCGGCCTGCCTACGTGGAGGTGGCCTCGACGATGTTCGCCCGCGGCGGCGGCGACCGTCCCTACTTCGGCAGCATTCCCGACTTCGGCAAGCCGGGGGGCGGCTATGCGATCTCCGGCGTCGCCAAGGACTCTCCCTCCGCCAAGGGGGGTCTGCAGGCGGGAGACCTGATCGTGCGGCTCGGCGACAGCGCGATCACGGGCCTCGAGGATTTCGACAGCGCCCTCCGCAAGCACAAGGGGGGGGAGACGGTGCCGGTGGTCGTACGCCGCGCAGGCGCCGAGGTCACGGTCCAAGTGGAACTCGGCCAGCCCCGCTAGCTGACGGTGAAGAAAGTTCATCCGTTCACCCGGGAAATCTGCCCTTGAAGCCGGGCGGGCTCCTTGCCATCATCCCGCCCCTCGTTCGGAGGCAGAGCGGCCACGGAAGGTCGCTGTCGGATTGTCCGGCCCCCCGGCGGAAGCGAGCCCCGCAGGCAACAGGCAAAGGAGTGCATCCCGTGAAGAGGCATCTGACGGTTTTCATGATCGTGGCGGCCGCGACGCTGGTCGGCCCGGCGTCGGTGACCCGGGCCCAACAGCCCGGTGCCCGGCCCGCACCGTCGGCGTCTCCGGCGGCGCATGTGGCCGTCATCGACGTCGGCTACATCTTCAAGAACCATGCCCGCTTCAAGCAGGCGATGGACAAGATGAAGGACGAGGTGCTCGCGGCCGAGAACGGTCTCAAGGCGGAGCGCGACCGCATCAACGCCATGATGGAGCAGCTCAAGGGCTTCAACGTGGGCACGCCCGAATATCGCAAGCTCGAGGGCGACGTGGCGAAGGCGCAGGGCGACTTCAGTGTCAATGCCCAGCTCCAGAAGAAGGACTTCATGGAACGCGAGGCGAAGGTCTACATGCAGGTCTATACCGAGGTCGAGCGGGCCGTGAGCCAGTTCGCCCGTGAGCATGGCATCGCCGTCGTGCACCGCTTCGACGGCGAGGCTGTCGACGGTGCCGACCGCAATCGGATCCTGGGCAACATCACCAAGCCGATCGTGTATCACGATCCGCAGGTCGACATCACGCCCGACATCCTGCGGATGCTCAATGGCACACCCGTCGCCGGTCAGCCCCAGGGACAGCCGCTCCGCTAAGGCCTCATGCGTCCTCGATCCCAGCACACCATCCGGCGTCCCGTCTCGGTGGCCGGTGTCGGGTACTGGAGCGGCCGCGGCGTCGTGGTCGATCTCCTGCCTGCACCGGCCGGCTGTGGCGTGGTGATCGTCCG
>Ga0114946_10001777_pt1 | contig 14866 bp, 11 predicted proteins | sample WalLakDeSediment_FD_88676 | JGI IMG/M metagenome (GOLD analysis project Ga0114946, IMG submission 88676) | Lake sediment microbial communities from Walker lake, Nevada to study Microbial Dark Matter (Phase II) - Walker Lake 11/02/13 Deep Sediment | ecosystem: Environmental > Aquatic >... | reverse complement strand
TGACCCGGGTGTTCGCTCCCAGAGAACTGGTGGAGGCGGATGTGACCTTTACCATGGGCATGATCGACGACCTGGACTTCCACTACCCTCCGGAGAACTATCCCGGGAGCATCAACTTCGTGTTCACGGAGTGGGACTTCTCGGATGTGTCCAGGACGGGACATCACCATCTCTACCTGGAGTTCTATTTCCTGCCTCATTACGAACGCGGGGATGAGGTCCGGTTCCTCCAGTACATGGACCACCCGCTCAGGACCCGCGTGGGGTCCCGGGAGTCCGCGAGTCAACCACTCCTGCGCCCGGAGCTCGAGGAACGGTACAGGAGGCACTGGTCCGTCCGGGCCATCAAAAGGCACTTGTGGGAGAATCCCATGTAGCGGGCGCGAGCAGGATTTCGGGCCGGCCCGGTACCCTGCGGTCCGGGTCACGCTTCCATTGAGGGTGGCCCACCCGGCTCCGGGGGCGGAATTTGCTATACGGGTGTATCGATCACCCGAGGACGGCACAACGCAAACCGCAGGAGGAAACCGCGGCAGGCAGGAGAAGAATGTTGCAACACCCCTTCCGCTTTTCCCTTGACAGGCGCGAGGCGCTGGCCGTAGACTGACCGTGAGTCATAAAAATGCCGGCGGTCAGTATTCGAGGTGGTGACGCCGCCTGTCCGTACCGCCCTCTCCGCCGCCGCCCGCCATGGGTGCCCTCTCACCGGCGGGTCCGATGGAGACTCACCCGCCTTTGGACGACCGGAGGCCGGCCATGGCAACCACCGTGGGGGATGTGAACCGGGCCTTCCTCGAGAAGAACATGACCCTGGAACTCCCCTACCCCGAGGACTGGACGGTCCGGGACATCCAGATCCTGGAGAAGAAGGACAGCCCCACCCGGGTGCGGGTTCTCCTGGCCGTTGAACTCGACCGCCAGGGCAAGGTGTTCCGCGACCTGTGCTACCTCGAAGGGGACGTGGCCCGTCCCTCGCGCCGTCCCTCCGCCCCGGTGGAGGCCCCGGCCAAGAAGCAGCACATCCTCCCGGTGCGAGACCGCGTGGGCTTCGAGAGCGACGGCGAGACGCGCGCGTACCTCCTGGAAGCCTTCTCCAGCCTGCTTCTGGACAACGAGTACCTGCTGGAACCGCACGCCGAGGCCGACCTCCACGGCCGGCTGGGCTCCCGCGGCTTCTTCGTGATGGTCGCGTGCCGCTGCGACGAAGGCGCGGCCGAACAGGGGGAGCGGCTGGTGCGGCTGCGAAAGAAGTACCGTCACGTACACGACTACGGGCTCGTGATGCCGGCGTTCCAGGAGCCGCTCGGGGTGCCCCTGGCGCGCCAGGAGAGCTGGGTCGCGGCCCACGCGGAGGCGTTCAGCATGCACCGCGTGGGGCTCTACGGTGTGGACAACACCAACCCGAACGTGAATGTTCAGATAGAGATGCTCGATCCCCAGCCGCCGCAATCCGCAAGATCCACATCGCACACGGATGCTTCCTTCAACCCTGGACTCGATCAATACGAGCGCCACGCCTCCATCCGCGCCTCTTCCCTTTCTGGGCTCATCGGGAAGCCACGGGCTGCCCATCGCGCAATTGTCATTTCTCGAAAACTCTTTGGCGGGCGAAGTGAAGTATTTTACACCCGGTTTGCTATTCTGCCTGTGCGTGACTCGGTTTTGGCCTGCCCGCCAGGGCAAGAAAGGCGGTGAGGTCGAGCATGAACGGTGTCCTGCTGCAGCCTTGCCCCCGCGCGGGCCGGGGGCGGGCTATCCGGGAAACAGTCGCCTGACCCAAGGAGCCGGACGGTCCACGGGGATCTGCCCGGCAGAGCCGCAAAACGCTGAACCCGCCGGACGGGAAAGGGTAGCGAGATGAATGATGTGTACGTCATCGGCGTGGACACGCTCCGCTTTGGAAAATACCCCGAGAAGAGCATCAAAGACCTGGCCGCAGAGACCGTGACAGGTTGCCTGCAGGACGCGGGCCTGGAAAAGAAGGACATTCAAGCCCTGTGGTTTTCCAATTCCGGCTGGGGAGACAGCGGACAGAGCATGATCCGGGGACAGGTCGCCTTGCGGCGCAGCGGCATCCAGGAGATCCCCATCACCAATGTGGAGAACGCCTGCGCCGGCGGCGCCACGGCATTCCATCATGCGTGGATGGCGGTGGCCGGGGGCCTCCATGAGGTCACCATGGCCGTGGGCGCGGAGAAACTCTACCGCGACAATGCCAAGGCGGTTTTCGCGGGATTTCTGGGGGCCATCGACTTCGAAGCCTGCCTGGAAATCGTGAAGGGCCTGGAGGGGGTGCAGTTCCGACTCTCGGAGGAGGATGAAGTCCAGATCCGGAGGTTCCGGGAGAAGTACGGCGCCGCAAGGTCCGGGAAGGGGAAACAGCCCTCCCGGAAGCGGGGTTTCACATCGCGAATCAAGGAGGCCCGGGACGCCCTCGTGGTGGCCATCATGCTGGGGGAGAAGATGGGTTACGGCCCCATGCGGGAACTGGTTTCCTACTCAAAGGGGGACCACTCTCCCTTCATGGACGTGTACGGGTTCGCGGCCAGACAGCACATGAAGACCTTCGGGAGTACGGTGGAGCAGATGGCGCATATCGCGTCGAAGAATCACTTCAACAGCTCGCTGAACCCCAATGCCCAGTACCGGTTTCAAGTACCTCTGGACCAGGTGCTGGCCGACCGGCTGGTGAGCTGGCCCCTGACACGGTCCATGTGCGCACCCATTGGAGACGGAGCGGCTTCGGCCCTGCTCTGTTCGGAGGCTGTCGTGAACAGGCGCGGGCTCCGAAGGCAGGCGGTGAAGGTGAGGGCCTCCGTGCTGGGTTCCGGCAGGGAGAGGTCCATCGGGTTCGAGGAGCCGGAGATCGGTGAACGGCTGTCCCGGCTGGCCTATGAGCGGGCCGGCGTGTCTCCCCGGGACATCCGTGTTGCCGAAGTGCACGATGCCACGGCCTACGGGGAACTCCGGCAGGTTGAAAACCTGGGCTTCTGCCCTCCGGGCGAAGGCGGCGTCCTGGCGCAATCAGAGGCCACGGGACTGGGGGGGAACATCCCCGTCAACCCGAGCGGCGGCTTGATTTCCAGGGGGCACCCCATCGGTGCATCCGGCCTGGCCCAGATCCACGAGCTGGTGACACAGTTGAGGGGCCGGGCCGGGAAACGGCAGGTGAACGATCCCACGCTGGCCCTGGCCGAAAACGGGGGCGGGGCGCTGGGGGCCGAAGAGGCGGCCATGGGCATCCACATCCTGGAGGGACCGCCGAGATGACGCATCCATCCCCGGCCCACCCCATCTCAGCGGAGAGCACGGCCTCCGAACGTCTACAGGAACTCGGGTTTGCTTTTCAGAAGGTGCGGCTGGCAGGAAACGCACTGCGCGCGGGCTTGCGCTTCCTGGCTCGGGAAGCCCGGCGAGGCAGCCTCCCGGGCACCCTCAAGGGCATCGCCGGCGGAAAAGGCATTCCCGACATGTCCTGGGCCGAGCTTCTGGAAGAACAAGCCCGGAAGATCCCCGACAGGACCATGCTGCTGTACAAGGACGAGACATTCACCTATCGGCAGATGAACGAGAATGCCAACCGGGTGGCCCATCTGTTCCTGGGCCTGGGCGGCGGCAGGGGCAAGGGCGTCGGCATCTTCATGCGAAACTCCCCGAGGTTTCTGGATGTGTTCTTCGGTGTCCAGAAGATCGGCATGTATGTCGTGCCCATCAACTGTGAGCTGAGGGGCGACGGGCTGGCGTACATCATCCAGCACAGCGACATTGCGTTTCTCGCAATCGATGCGGAACTGCTCCATCACCTGAAGAAGCTGCCCGGCCCGGCCAAGGGGTTGAAGAAGGTCATCGTGGACGATGTGGAGGAGGAGGCCGGCGGGATTTCCATCGACGCGACCCTGCAGCGTCTCAGCGAAGCGTACCGCGCCTGCGCATCGTCAGGGGACCCGGGTGTGGGCTACGACCCCGACGACATGTGTCTCGTTCTCTACACCTCCGGAACCACCGGCCGCCCCAAGGGCGTCATCTACCGCTACCGGCATTCACGCGTGAAACTCCTCGGGTTGCTGGCAGACATGATCATCCGGAAAGACGACGTCTACTACACCGCGTATTCCCTGTGCCATGCCAATGCCCTCCTGCTCACCGTGACCCAGGCCATGTCCGTGGGCTGCGCCACCGCGCTGGCCAGGAAGTTTTCCGCGAGCGGGTTCTGGGAGGACATCCGCAGATACGACACGACCCTGTTCAACACCATCGGCTCGATCATTCCCATTCTCATGAAACAGCCGGAAAGACCAGCGGACCGCCGGAACAACGTCCGCATCGTGTTCTCGTCGGCCTGTCCCGTCGAGATGTGGGCGCCCTTTGAGAAACGCTTCCAGGTTCGGCTGTACGAGAACTACAGCGCCGTCGACATGGGCACCAAGGGAATCGTCAACTGGAGAACAGCCCCTCCGGGTTCCCTCGGCAGGCCGCTGAAGGCCTTCACCGGGAAGATCCGGGTCGTGGACAGCAACGGCAGGGAGGTTCCCCCCCATGTTCCGGGCGAACTGCTGTTCTGCGCAAAGGGCGGGACGGACCGGGACGCCAGGATCGCATACTTCAAGAACGAGAGGGCCACGCGGGAAAAGGTGGCGGGCGGCTGGGTGCACACCGGGGACCTGGTGAAGAAAGACCGGCGCGGATACCTGTATTTCGTGGGCCGCAATACCGAGTCGATGCGGCGGGGGGGAGAAAACGTCTCGGCCTACGAGGTGGAGCAGGTCATCCGGAAGCACGACGCCGTCGAAGACGTGGCTGTCTACGCGGTCCCCTCGGATCTTGCCGAGGACGAGATCATGTGTTCGGTCAAGGTGCTACCGGGAAAGGCGTTCGACGCCCGGGAGCTTGTCCGGTTTCTCTCGGACGGATTGGCCCGGTTTGCCGTCCCGCGCTACGTTCGCGTGGTGGATGCGTTTCCCATGACCAGTTCCCACCGGATCATCAAGGGAGTCCTGGAGAAGGAGGGGGTCACGCCGGACACCTTTGATGCCCGGAAAGGCTGCACGCACGGTCCGATCCCCGATCGTCCCCGGCACCCGTGAAGCGGCAAGGAGAAACCCGAATGACGGCCCCCACCCCATCCACCGAAATGGATTTCGATGACAGCTACCCGATCCTCGCCGCCATGCGAAGAAGCCATCCCTTGAAGGTCAGGCGCTGGAAGAGGGCCCACCGGCGCTACCGGACCTTCGCCGACCGTCGGGTTCGGCCGATCGCGCTCGAAGTCGATCGCCGTTCCCGGCAGGATCACGACCATCTCAACGGCGAGTTCTGCCGCCAGGCCGCCCGGGAAAAGATGCTCTCGGTCACCATCCCGCCCCTGTTCGGCGGCCAGGGCGGCGACATGATCGAACTGGCCATCCTGCTCGAGGAGCTGTGCGCGGCGTGCACCGGGCTCGGCAATGTCATCGGCGCACACTATCTGGGCTACGCGGGACTGGGGGCCGGCCTCCATGTCGATCTGCTGGCTCGCATCAGCAGGGAGATCGTCGACGGCGAGGCGCGCGGCGAACCGGTCCTCGTCAGCTTCGCCATCACCGAGCCCGCCGCAGGCTCTGACGTGCAGGACGAGGAACTCCTCAAGAGGGCCCGTGTCGGCACCACCGCCCGGCGTGTCGAGGGCGGGTTCCTGCTCAACGGCCAGAAGGTCTTCATCTCTGACGGGCACCTTGCCGCCTGGCACGTGACGACGGCGTATCGGGACAGGAACGACCCCCTGCGCAGCGCCGTGGGCATGATGGTCCGTACCGGCATGGAGGGATTGTCCATCCCGAAGCACGAGCGGAAGATGGGCCAGGGTGCCTGTCCGGCTTCGGTGCTGCAGTTCGACGACTGCTTCGTGCCCGATGCCCTGGTTCTTTCGGACCCGGAAGACGGGGTGAGCTTCATGGAGCGCGTCCTGTTTACCCTGGGGACGTCCCGCGTCGGGGTCTCGGCCATCGGCACCGGCTGTGCGCGAGGGGCGCTGGAACGGGCCGTGGCGACGGCCGGAACCGAACAGCGCAAGGGGCGCCGGCTCATCGAGGAACAGTGGGTGCAACAGATCCTGGCGGAAATGCTGTGCAATGTGATGGCCGCACGTGCGTTGACCCTTCAAGCCGCGATTGCCGAGGCGGACCAGGGGCTGATCAGCCTCATGGTCAACCCCGTCTTCGATCCGCTCCAGAGAATGATCCCGCAGGTCTTCCTCGACGCTCCCCTGTTTCAGAAAACGTTCCGCTCCAGGGCCATGAGCAGCGTCTTGCGCCACAGGATGAGGAAGATCGACTTGCGGTGCAGGCAGCGGGTGCAGGGCACCTCTTCCGCCGCCAAGGTGAAGGCCACGGACCTGGCCATGACGAACGCCAACCTGGCCCTCGAGATCGCCGGCGCCGCCGGGCTCGAGCAGTCCTCGGGCGTGGAGAAGTTCTTTCGCGACGCCAAGTTGCTGCAGATCTACGAGGGGACGAACCAGATCAACCGGAAGCACGTCTTCGACACGCTGATCGCCCGCAGCACGACCCTGTAGGAGCGCGCCATGATAAGCACCTGCGACGCGATGCTCGGAGCGATACTGGACACCGCGGAGAGGTTCGCAACCCGGGAACTTGCAACAGGGGGAGAGGCCCGTGACAACTACCCCTTTTGCGAATTCGCCTGGGACGCGCTCCCTGGCGCATGGGGTGCCGGACTGCTTCTGCTCAACGCGCCGGAGGTTCTCGGCGGCGCCGGCATGCCCTGTGAAACCTGGGCCCCCGTTCTGGAGAAGGTCGCCTTCGCGGACGCCGGCTTCGCAACGAGCCTGCTCGCTCACGCCATGGCCGTGCAGGCGCTTCTGGCGGGAGACGCCGACGTAGGGAAACGGTTCATCGTGACCCGCTCACCCTCTCTGCTGGGGTATCCCCTGTACCTGCAAGCCGACGATCTGCAGGGGTTGCCGAGGGCCGAGAAGAAGGGCGATGAATACCTGCTTTCCGGGACGGCGATCCGGGTGGCCAACGCCCCGGCAGCCCACGCGGTGGTCGTTGCGGCGGCGCTCGACGGCCAGGAAACCGGCCTGTTCCTCCTGCCGCTCGCCGAAGGGAAGCGGCCCGGCGCGGTGGAGATGCTCGGCCTCCGCTCGTGCCCGGTGGGCCATGTGGACCTGTCGGGGGTCAGACTCCCGGCGAATCACCTCCTCAGGAAGGGGACATCGGCCATCGCGGAGATGCACAACCTCTTCTATCCCGCGGTCTCGGCAATCCTCATCGCCCTGCTCAAAGGGTGCATGGACTATGCAATCCTCTACGGGCTGGACCGATACCAGGGCGGCAGGATGATCCATGAATACGCCCAGTCCCGCGTCATGTACGGCCTGATGATCGCGGAGCACAGGACGTTGCGCGCCGCCTGGCTCCATGCCTTGGAAGAGGAGGATCCTGCGGCGGAAACCCACGCAGCCGTCAAGGCCCTGTCCGGAGATCTCGCCGTCCGGGCCTCCATGGATGGCGTTCAGCTTCTGGGGGGATACGGCTACAGCCGGGAATATCCCCAGGAGCGGAGAATGCGCGACGCAAGGCAGGCGGCGGAACTGCTGGGATCTCCCCTCAGAATGAAACTTTCGCTGGCGGAGCGCGCCGTCTCCGCATACCTCTCCGCCCGCCCCTGACCGCCAACCCCGTTCCGCTCCCGTCCGTGCGGATGAGATCAGGAGCCCTTCTGGCTCTTCATATATTCACGGGGCGACAACCCTGTGACGCGCTTGAATGACGTGCTGAAGCTGGAGGAACTCGAATATCCCAACATGTCGGCCACCTCGGTGACATTCAGTTTCCCCTCCGACAGCAGATCCTTGGCCCGTCGCACGCGTACCGCCTGTACCATCTCTCTGTAGGAGGTCCCTTCCCGCTCCAGCCCTCGGTGCAAGGTCCTCGGCGAGACATGCAGCCTCTTGGCCAGGGCTTCCAGGCTCGGCAGGGCGTATCTCGATTGAGCCAGCAGCCGTTCCGCTCTGGCACTGAGAGAACCTTCCAGGTCGTTCAGCAGCGCCTCGCTGTCCTCGAGCATCTTCTCGGCTGCAAACGCGTTGGCCATAGGCAGCTTCGTTTCAAACACTTCCCGGGGCAGTCGCACGAAAAACGAGGAGGCGTTGAATCGAGCCAGCTCGCTCAGCCAGGGGTAATCCCGCAGAGCGCGATCGATCGGGGGGACAGGCATGGAGAGCAGGATGAGAGGCCTGTACTCTTCGGCCTCGTCGCCCAGCAGGCCGTGAATGATTCGGTTCAGGGTGCCGAACGTGAACCACACGGCGAAGTTCTTCATACTCTCCTCGAGCGGCCTGTTCTCTCTCAGAATCAGGTCCACATGGCGCGCGTCATGTTCACGCCTCTCGATCCGGTACAGCGACGAGGTGAGCGGGAGAAACCGGATGGCAACCCGCACTGCGTCGCCAAACGTGGCACTGGCCAGTGCCGCAAGGCCCAGGGGGCCGTAGGAGGTGAGGTTCGCGCGTTGACCGGCAAGATAGGCAAGTTCCTCGGGACGGATGCCAATGGTCTCGGAACTCCACCGCACGAGTTCCATCATCTTCTCCCGCTCGACACCGAACAGCACCCTTCTCAATCGCCCGTGACCGATGCCGATGCAACGACAGGCCTCTTCCCGGCAAATCCCGTACTCCTCCAGCGTCAGGAGCAGGACCTGGAGAATCCAGTTCGCAATGGACCCGGGTGAGAGGATTGGCATCGGGCAACACTCCGCAATCCGCGCGACCTTTGGTGGCGTTCCATGAGACCCGATCCCAATCTATCGTTCAGCATGAGAGTTGTCGACCCGGCCCGGGCTCCGTTTCCGCTGAACGCCTTGTGGCCGGACGGGCGGTCCCGCACCGGCTGTGCGGGTCCCCGCCGAGTTTTTCTGGAAGGGTTTTCCTGTTCCGGAAAAAGGGTCTTGACATTACGATCTACCTTGTGGTAGACCAGTCTCTATCAATCAGTAATTCTTGTGCTACCATTTGATAGAATACGCCAGAGAGGGACCATGGCCGAAGATCCGGAAGATCGCCCGGTGGATATGCGCGCCCGGATCCTGGAGGAGGGGACCCGGCTGTTCGGGGAACTGGGCTTCGAGGGGACCTCCATCCAGGCCGTGGCCGATGCGGTGGGCATCCGGAAACCCTCCCTGCTCTACCATTTCAAGTCCAAGGACAAGCTGCGGCAGGCCGTGATCCGGGACCTGTTCACCCACTGGCAGCAGGAGCTGCCCCGGCTGCTGGCCGGGGCCACCAGCGGCCACGACCGCTTCTCCTCCACCGTGGAGGCCCTCGTGGGCTACTTCCTGTCCGACGTCAACCGGGCGCGGGTGGCGATCCGGGAAAGCCTGGACCGGCCGGAAGAGCTCAGAAAGATGGCCTCGGAGCTGGTCATGCCCTGGACCCGCCTGCTGGTGGAGTACATCCGCATGGGCCAGGAGGCGAAGATCATCAAGCGCGAGGTGGACCCGGAGTCGTACATCATGCAGGTGATGGTGATGGTGATCGGGACCGTGGCCCTGGGGCACGTGGTCTCGGCCCTCACCGACACGGACAGCGAGGAGAGGCGGGAGAGGCGGATCAAGGAGCTGGTCCGCATCGCCCGGGACACGCTGTTCCTGACCCCAGACAAGAACCAGTGATCGGGAGGCACCATGGCGAACTTCTACGACGACAACGAGGACCTGAAATTCTACGTGGAGAAGTACATCGACTGGGAGCCGCTCGTCCGGCTGACCGAGTTCGACTACCGGCTCGCCGGCGGGTTCGAGAACGCGGAGGATGCCCTGGACTTCTACAAGAGCGTCCTGGACCTGGTGGAAACTTCGCGGCCAACGAGATCGCTCCCCACGCCGCCCGGATCGACCGGGAACACCCCTTCCTGGAGGACGGGGTGGTGAAGTTCCCGCCCGTCCTGCAGAACATCACGGACCAGATCAAGGGGCTGGAGCTCCACGGGATGTGCCTGCCCCGGGACCTGGGCGGAATGAACTGCCCGTTCCTGCTGTTCCTGCTCACGAGCGAGATGCTCTCCCGGGCGGACGTGTCGGTGTCGGCCCACTTCGGGTTCCACGGCGGGATCGCCATGGCCATGCTCCTGTTCTCGGTCATGGAGGGTACCACGGAGTTCGACATCGAAAATCTCAAGATCAAGTCCACCCGGTTCGCGGACGCCATGGCCGAGATCGCCTCCGGAGAAGCCTGGGGTTCCATGGACATCACCGAGCCCGGGGCCGGCTCCGACATGGCCCGGCTTCGCACCAAGGGCGTGCAGGACGCCGAGGGGAACTGGTTCGTGACCGGGGAGAAGATCTTCATCACCAGCGGGCACGCCAAGTATCACTTCGTCATCGCCCGCACCGAGAAGCAGGCCGAGGAAGATGACGCCTTTGCCGGGCTGAAGGGGCTCTCCATGTTTCTCGTACCCACCTACCGGATCGACGAGAACGGCCGGCAGGTGAACCTCGCCACCTTCACCAAGCTGGAGGAGAAGCTGGGGCACCACGGCTCCGCCACGGTCACCATCAGCTACGACGAAACCCCGGCCCTGCTGGTGGGCAAGCGGGGCGACGGCTTCAAGCTGATGCTGCAGCTGATGAACAACGCCCGGGTCTCGGTGGGCTTCGAATCGCTGGGGATCGGCGAGGCCGCCCTGCGCATGGCCCGGGCCTACGCCGAGGAACGCCCCAGCATGGGCAAGACCATCGATCGGCACGAGATGATCGCCGACTACCTGGACGAGATGCAGACCGACCTGCAGGGGATCCGGGCCCTGGCCGTGAGCTCCGGCTATCACGAGGAGATGGGGCAGAAGCTGAACATGATCCTGGAGTTCGTCCCGCCGGCCGCGGAGGAGGAACGCAGGAAGCTCGAGGCGGACCTGCGGTTCCACCAGACGGCCTCCCGGCGGATGACCCCGCTGCTCAAGTACCTGGCCGCGGAGAAAGCGGTGGAGATCAGCCGGCGGGCCATCCAGATCCACGGCGGCTACGGGTACTCCAGCGAGTACGGCGCCGAGAAGCTCCTGCGGGACGCCGTGGTGCTGCCCATCTACGAGGGGACGAGCCAGATCCAGGCGCTCATGGCCATGAAGGACACCCTGATGGGAATCCTGAAGGAACCCGGGTCGTTCTACGCGAAGTTCGCCCAGGCCACCTGGACCGCCCGGCCCGTGGGATCCAATCCGCAGCGCCGCGTGGCGCGGCTCCAGGTGCTCTCCTGCAAGGCGCTCCAGTTCCTGATGACCCGGCTGGCCGGGAAGAAGATCAACGCCATGCGCAGGAAGCCGGTGGGGCAGTGGGCCGCCTTCTTCAAGGACTGGGACCCCAAGAAGGACTTCTCCCTGGCCATGCTGCACGCGGAGCGGCTTACCCGGATCCTGGCGGACGTGGCCATCGCGGTGATCCTCCTGGACCAGGCGCGCAAGCACCCCGAGCGGCTCGAGCTTTTCGAGCGCTACCTGGAGCGGGCCGAGCCGCGGTGCCGGTTTCTGTACGCCGAGATCACCACCACCGGGGCGCGCCTGCTTTCCAGCCTGGCGGCCTGAGAATCCGGCTCGAACCACGGGAAGGAGTGCTCCATGGGTGCTTCCATGCAACATCTGTTTCGCCAGGGCCCCGTGATCCGGACCCTGCTCCGGACCGCCGTCTCGTCCGCCGGGAAGGGGGGGAAGAACGGAGAGCGGGCCGGGCCGCACGAACCCGGCCCGGAACTGCGCCAGACGATCCCGCCGAGAAACCCGCGGCTCGTGCGGGAGTACATCCGGCACGTGGGCGGGGAGCCGGCCTGGTACACGGGAACCCTGCCGCCCCACTTCTTTCCCCAGTGGGGGTTCCCCCTCCTGGCGCGGACCCTGCAGGGGTTGCCGTACAACCTGAGCCGGGTGCTGAACGGGGGCAGCAGGATCGAGGTGCGGCAACCGGTGCCGGCCGGCAAGCCCCTGCTGCTGCGGGCCCGCCTGGAAGAGGTGGACGGAAACGGCAGCAGGGTGATCCTGCGGCAGACGCTCGTCACCGGGACGGCCGAACAGCCCGAGGCGCTGGTGTCCACCGTGCACGCGATCATCCCGTTGCGGCGCTCCGAGGGGCCTCGCAAGCCGAAACCGGCGGTCCCGCTCGCGGCCCGGGAGATCGGCCGCTGGGAACTGGGCAAGCGGAGCGGGCTGGACTTTGCCCTGCTGACCGGGGATTTCAACCCGGTGCACTGGATCCCGGCCTATGCGCGCATGTCCGGGTTCCCGGGCACCATCCTGCACGGGTTCGCCACCCTGGCCCGCACCATCGAAAGCCTGAACCGCTCCGTCTGGCTGGGGCGGCCCGGGAGACTGCGGACGTTCGAATCGCGGTTCGTCAAACCCCTGCGGTTTCCGGGAACGCCCAAGGTCTTCCTGACCCCTGAGAACGAGGTGTTCGTGGGGAGCGCTCCCGGCGGTCACGCATGCCTCGCCGGGCGTTTCACGACGCGGTAGCGCCGTCCGCCGGACGACCCGCGTGTTCTTTCCATTCACCGGAATACATCCGCCGCAAGGGGCGGAGCCGAAGGCCGGCTCTTCCCGGCTTGCGGCCCTGCCGGACAAGGAGCGAGACGATGAGCGATTTTCTCGTAGACCTGGGGACACGCCCCCCGGCCCGCAGGGTCATCAAGGCCCTGGGCCTGCCGATCCCCCTGCCCCGGAAACTGGAACGGTCCGACGCGCCCTGGACCGATCGTCCCCTGGAGGACTTGCCCGTGGTCGTCTGTCACCGGAACGGTGCGGAATTCGCCGGGTTGACGGCCCGGACACTGACCGGTGCCGGTGCCGACAGCTGGGTGATCGGCACGGCCGAACATCTGGAGCCGTACCGCGAGTACGGCGACGCCTGGGGCCGCAGGCCCAGGACCGTTGCCGGGCACGACCTGCCGGACGGCCTCCGGCCGAAGGCCCTGATCTTCGACGCTTCCGGGATGAAGGGCCCCGGAGAGCTGAAGGGGATGTACGCGTTCTTCCACGACCGGGTCCGCCGGCTCGCGCCCTGCGGCCGGGTTGTGGTTCTCAGCCGTCCGCCGGAGGGGGCCGGTTCCCCGCAGGAAGCGGCCTGCGCCGAGGCGATCAACGGTTTTGTGAGAAGCCTGGCCCGGGAGATCGGCCGGAACGGGTCCACCGCGCAGACCGTGTACATCGACCCGGGGGCGGAAAAACACGCTGAACCGGTCCTGCGGTTTCTCCTGTCCAGGCGATCCGCCTACATCACCTCCCAGCCGATCCATGTCACGGGCAACGTCCCCATGGAGGGAAAGGCGCCCGCCCGGAGACCACTGGACGGAAAGGTCGCGCTGGTGACCGGCGCGGCCCGGGGGATCGGTGCGGCCACCGCCGCAGCCCTGGCCAGGGAAGGCGCCCGCGTGGTGGGCATGGACCGCCCCGGCGAGAACGAGCCGCTCAGCCGCCTGATGGACGAGATCGGGGGGAGCCCGCTCCTTTGCGACATCACCGACGAGGATGCCCCGGAAGCGGTTTGCGGTTCGATCATGCAGATGTTCGGGGAGCTCGACATCGTGGTGCACAACGCCGGGGTCACCCGCGACAAGATGCTGGCCAACATGGACGAGGAGCGCTGGGAGACCACCCTGAACGTGAACCTGCTCTCTCTGATCCGGCTGAACGATGCGCTGCAGGACCTGCTCAATCCGGGCGGGCGGGTCATCTGCCTGGCGTCCATCGCCGGAATCGCCGGAAACATGGGCCAGACCAACTACGCCGCATCCAAGGCCGGGGTCATCGGCTACGTGCGGGCCCTGGCCCCTTCCCTGGCGGGCCGGCGCGTCACGGTCAACGCCATTGCCCCGGGGTTCATCGAGACCCGCATGACGGCGGCCGTGCCGCTGGCCACCCGGGAGGTGGCCCGCCGGCTGTGCAACCTGTCCCAGGGCGGGCTGCCGGCCGACATCGCGGAACTGGCCACCTTCCTGGCGAGCCCGGGTGCCGCGGGGCTGACCGGAGAGGTCATCCGGATCTGCGGCGGCAACTACATCGGTGCGTAATCCGTGAAGTGAACTTCAAGGAGAAAGGATTCATCGTGGCTGCAAAAGCGAAAAAAACAGACAAACGTCGTGCGGTTCTGGTGGGGGGCGTCCGCACCCCGTTTCTTCGGGCGTTCACCGATTTCACCCGGCTGAGTTCCTACGAGCTGGGCACGGCCGCAGTGGCCGGCCTTCTCAAGGCGAACCCCGTGAAATGGGATGACATCGACGGCCTGATCTGGGGGGCGGTCATCGTGGGCGGCTCCACCGTGAACGTGGGCCGGGAGATTGTCCTGGAACTGGGGCTTCCTCCCACCGTGGAGGCCACCACTGTGAGCCGGGCCTGCACGTCCAGCGTGCTCACAACCACCCTGGCCGTGGCGGCCATCGAGCGCGGTGAGGCGGATGTGCTCATCGCCGGGGGCAGCGACTCCACGAGCAACGCGGAGGTCACCATGCCCCAGAGCTTCGTGCACAAGGCCGCCCCCGTGGTGATGAGTTCCAAGTCCACGTTCAAGGACTACCTGCGCCTGGCTATGCAGCTAGACCCCAGGAAGGACCTGATCCCCAGACAGCCGTCGATCCGTGAACGGACCACCGGGGAGTTGATGGGGGAGTCCGCGGAAAAGATGGCGGTCCGGAACGCCATCCCCCGGGAAGCGCAGGACGTGTTCGCGGCTCAGTCCCACCGCCGTGCGGCCCGGGCCGTGGAGGGGGGCCGGTTCGCCGATGAGATCGTCCCGGTGAAGACCCCGGACGGAAAGACCATCTACGCGGACAACATCATCCGCGGGGACGTGACCGTGGAAAAGCTCGCGAAGCTTCGCCCCGCCTTTG
>Ga0114946_10001776_pt1 | contig 14871 bp, 17 predicted proteins | sample WalLakDeSediment_FD_88676 | JGI IMG/M metagenome (GOLD analysis project Ga0114946, IMG submission 88676) | Lake sediment microbial communities from Walker lake, Nevada to study Microbial Dark Matter (Phase II) - Walker Lake 11/02/13 Deep Sediment | ecosystem: Environmental > Aquatic >... | reverse complement strand
TGATATATATCCATAAAAGATTCTAATATAACAGGAGGTTCTCCCTCTGTAGCAGACTGAAAGTCTGCAACAATATCATCTTCATAATCTTGTAATGATCCCAGAATATATCCTAATTCGGTTATAGTATCGGCCATGAAATTCATTAGATATATCTTATAAAATTCATAGGCATATACTGCTGCGATCAATCCTAATAGCTGTTTTAAGTTATTTGTTCTATCCGTGAAATCCGCAGGAGCGGGAGGCAGTACTTCTTCCGGCTCAAACCAATCGCTGAAATTTTCAAAACAGAAAATAACTGCTTCAGCTTCTTCATTGGTACCTATGATAAATCCTTCATCATCAACATAGAATTTTCCGCCAAATACATCGTAGAAGATACTTGAAGAAATAAGTGATAGTTCGGCTTCGCTTTTAGAAACTTCCTTCATTGGATAAGTTTTATCGTTAAAAACCGTAAATATTCTTATCGGATAGAAATCAGGATCATTTACCGAAACGAGATCGTTATATTCTTCGATGCTAAGTCTTGTAGCGAATTTTTGTGCATGATGGATAAATCCTGCCTGTATAAGCATTGTAACAATACGTTTCAAGGCTTTCCTAGCAAGCAGTTCCTCCAGTTCGTCAATAAGATATTTTGCTTCTAATATATCAGCTATAACAGACATCGCATCTCCAGACGGATCTAAGGGGCCTGTAAGGCCCCCTGATCGTTTGTGTTAATTAGTGATTAGTTATCGGCTTATTATAAACCGCCACCTTGATAATCACGAGGATCGCCAACGAATTTGATCAATGCGTGAGCTTCCGGCATAGTAATCTCAAGTCCTGCCTCAGTAAGAATCTGATCGATTCTTCCGTCATAGCCAGGATCCTGAACATTGGTTGTAATAAAGGTATCACGGGAGATCCCGTTACCTTTAAGAGGTCGCCAGTTAACATAGTTAAGATCAACTATGAACGCATGATTTTTCCATTGGTTCCTTAACAACGGATGTTCAATGAACTTCAAGTCACCGAAAGGTGTCTTGATAAGTGCGAAATTAAATCCGAACTTCTGAGATTGAACCATCTGTAGATTCATTTGTGCAAACGGTGCTGCTCCCCATCCTGCATCAACTGTATTACCTAAGAAACTGGAACCGATTCCATTCTTAGAGAACCAGCCAATAATGTCTCTGGACGCGATAACAACCTTACTTCCTGTAACGCCTGATTCCGGTGCAAAGAAATCCTGAGTAAAGTCGACAAAGTCGTTGTACCCAGATGCGTTATAGTCAAAGGATATGTTATATCCATAACATTGCAGATAAGGAATAATACCCCATGTGAATCTTTCCTTGCCAAGGTTGGTCTGATTAGGCTGTCCTGTGGTTTGTCTTACGTGTCCGACGTTAAACATGACGGAATGTTCGATGTCCATCTTGTGTTCTTTGAGTTTCTCCTTCCATGTACGGGCAAACTCATTTTTCACACCGCGAAGTTCAGTTGCCATAGAGGTTCCTGAGAACATAGGGCATGCTGTCTTAAAGATCTGAGCATAACCTTCGGCCATTGCAAGCTCATCTTTCCAGCTTCCGGGATAGCGTGAGCCTTCCGGGAATGCAGTTCCGATAACCTGTCCCTGATGTCCTTCGGTAACATCGATATCATCGATCAACCAAGTTCCATCTTCACTTGAAATATCAACCTTACCGGCTGCGGTAAGAATAAACAAGTGAGTTAACACCAGGTAGGTAATGTTGTTTGTTCTGTCGATGTAAAGAGCCTGAACTCTGGAATACAGAGTACCTGTGTGATCATCTCCGTTATTGACAACCTTGACATTCTCAAGTGCAATAATTTGATTTTCGACAAAAAATTCCGGTTGAGTGTAATTATCAGGATCAGCTTCAAATGAACCATAGGAGGTCATCTTTCCAAAGATATCATAATTACACTGTGTAGCAATAACTTTTCCTTCAACCGCAGATAAAGGAGGGTCTTCCCACCCTTGACTCAGGGCGATAATAGCTGCATCATCCGGTAAGTCCATTGCTACGAAGTTTCTACGTTGCCATTGGTGCCTCTGTTCCATCATCTTAAAGATTGGATCAGGGGTCGGTTTCTTTGCGATCTTTGCCAACATAGTGAAGAAAGGAGCCATCCGCGGCTCAAGCCTGATAACTTGGTCTTTAAGGTCATACGTCCTTCTGCTGTTATCCAGACTGATTGTGTTGCGTTCTGCTGGCGTACCTACTGTATCGTAAGTTCCGCCATACTGTTGGGAGATAACGTGTAAGTTATCATGTCCCGAGCTTTGAAGTGCCATTTTTCTTTACTCCTTGATCAAATAATACTTCGTTTAGTATCTTCGTCAATAATTTTGTTTAACAAACGTACTTCGTCAGGAACCTCTTTTGCTCCTTTAGCCGTATGCAGAGCCATAGGAAGAGGACTATTCTGAGCGTTTTTAATTTGTTGAAATTGTTGAGACGGCTTATTATCCGTAATAGCCATACCTTTTTTGATCTTAAATACCTGAACTAATTCTTCAAGGCTTAAGTTTTTCGGATCCTGCATGACCTTAATAAACTCAAGTGCTTCGTTATAATTGAATCCATATTCATTTTGCAATTTAGCTACTGCGGTATCATAGACCTGTTTAGTTTTTAAATTACCTTCCTGTTCTCTAAGTGCTCCGGCGAAATCCGTTGCCAATTTAGAGAGTTTATGATCTGATTGTTGAATTGCGATCCCCATAATTTCCTGTTGCCACTCTGCAAGTGATTCAAGATATTCCTGATGGTCGATCAGGTATTGTGCTGATTCAGATGAGGGATCACTCATTGCTTCTTGTCTACTGAAATTACCAGGTTTCTTTGGTTTCTCAGGACGTGCCGGAATTTCCAATCTTGGTTCTTCCGGTTCTTCCTTAGTAGGAAGAGGTGGAGGGTTCTGTAGCGTATTCATTAGCTGTTGATACTGCTGTTGTAACGCGTTAGTTTTTGCCTCTGCCTCTTTATACTTTCTTTCCAATTCCTCAACCCTTGGGTCGGGGATTGGTTCCTTGCTCTCTCCTTTTTCTTCAAGCAAATCTTCATCGACATCATCCGGTTCTTCTCCGGTATCCGGAACACCGAACTGTCCGCCGATTTTTTCCTCTATTGCTTGTCCAGGATCAATCTCTTTCATTTTTCCTCCTTTGAGTGATTAATCTATTTGATAACGTATTATACATATTCCATCTGCACCGGGAAAAGTATTAGGAGAATCACCGCCATGTGTTGCTCCCGACCCACTTCCTGTATTAGGAATAGTTGGAGTATTTAGATTATCTGCATTCCCGGCCTTACCGCCGCCGGCTCTTCCAGGAGCAGTTCTATTACCACCGCCGCCGCCAGCAAACCAGCCGCCGCCTTCGTCATAAATTTCTCCGGCACCCACGCGCTTCTTACCTATTTCACCATTTTCTAAACTCCATAAAGCATTCAGATCAAAACCCGTGCCACCTATTGCTGCTGTATGGCTAGGTCCCGATTGTCCTTCACCGGTAGCACCGCCGCCTCCACCACCTCTGGTTCCCCCTGAAATCTCAAAAAGAGTATCTGCTCCTTTATTTCCCAGTCCTTCGGTTTCTGTATCAGGTTGTAATCCTTCTCCGCCGCTTCTAGGAAGCTCGCTAAAGGGTCCCCCTGCTCCTCCTCCAGATCCTCCATCTAGGCCGTTTCCAGTAGGGGTAGAACTATATCTTCCTCCACCGCCACCGCCCAATGTTTCGGATACAATATTTTCTCCATCTAAAATTCTACTTGGATCACCATTATAACCTTGTCCATCAAGTGATCTGCCAGCTCCACCACCGCCGACAATTATATCAAAAGTTTTTTTAAGCATAGTAATGTTATCAGTTTTAAGTCCACCTGCGCCACCGCCTCCACATCCGCCGGTAGTGGTTTTCCCACCGCTGCCGCCACCTCCGACCAGAAGATAATCAACCTGAATGAACGGAGCATAAACATGAAAGAATCCACTCCCTTCAAAGATGTGATATCGATAACCTTCATGATCGATATAAGGTATCAAATCTCCTTTGAGATTACAAGAACGTGCCACTATCTCAGGCCATTCGGCTGGTTCTGAACTTCCTACTAATCCCAACCCTAATTTAAGTCTTGCGTTCATCACTTTTTCTTCCTCTTATCGATCTCGGCTTGAGTTCGTGCTTTTTCTCTTTCTTCCAGCTTAATTTTCTCAACCTCAAGTTGAGCGGCTTTAGCCGCGTTAGTAACCACATCGGATAATCTTGCTTTTGCTAATCCCTGGTCACGCTGCATATCTTTAGTAGTGGACTGAACATTAGCCATTTCTTTAGTTAGCGCATTATCTAATTTAGTATGGAATAATTCTCTTTCTCGTGTCTGCATATCTCCTTGCAGTTTACCAACTTGATCTTGAAGTTCTTGTACGGTTCTTTCAAGCTGTTCAATATAATCGATTCTTTGTAGAACACCTTCAATATCGAATATCTCGGTTTTCTTAAGTACTTCAACACGATCTATAAGTCCTTCTTTATATGCTTCGATATAGAAGGCAAGTTGTGCAGCACGATTAGACGGCAGCATAGAGCCACCTTGTACATATACATCATATCTTCCTATAGCGACATTATTTTCTATTGTTCCGGTAAATACTCCTGCATCATCGTAGAGTCTCCTGTTAATAGCGTATTCAGTCAGAGAGTTATTAGGAGAGAGTATCCTAAATATTTTCTCAGAGACATAAAATGTTTGAACATAGGACAAGACTATTTCACATAACCGTTCCAGTCCTCTTTCGATAGTTTCCATCTTCGGTTTAATTCTTCTTTGTCCGAATTCATCGAGCATCATAATACCGCGTGCAGTATCCGGTGCATTGTTATTAGACCCCATCATAGCTTCGAACAAACCAAACTGATATTCGATATCGTCTTTACCTTGCTGGATATTAGTATAGAGTTCATTAGGCAATGGCAATGGCTGAACAGGTTGTGGTATTCCTTCGGAGAAATCTGCTTCGATGATAGCAGATGGTTGTGCCCATTGTTGCCGTATCAATTCTACATTAGATCCTGTAGGCACAATGACCTTAACATTTGTAGCAGCCGTAGTATGTGCTATTAAAAGCGACTTCATTTTATTAATAAATCTTTGCTGATCTTTAACCAGAGACACATCGCTTATAGGATATGGACTTCCTGTGTGTCTGTTCATGATACAGACTATAGGATATTCAGTACACGGCAAGACTCTTTTGTATAGGAGCTTATCGCCTACAACTACGTGCATAACGATTCTTTGTAACGGGACAGATACGATCTCTATAAGCTCATCAGAGTTCTCATAAATATCACGCAGGTTAGTTTTGATAACTGTAGGTTCAGTTGGAGGCATAATATTTTGAGCAATCATCATTTCAGCTACTTGCGGATCCTGTTCTGCGGCTTGTAACATCTGTTCGTATTCTTGCTGTTGCTGTTGGTATTCTTGTAAAAGTTGCTGTGTTGTTTTAGCGGCTTCATTCTCTTCGGTATAGATCTCATCATTAATGATCCATGCAGGTCTTTGCATATATTCTTCAATACCGTCTTCATCGGTTTCTATTTCTCTATGCGACCATCTTTCAAATATCCTGAACTGTTTTATCCATATCTTGTCATATCTTTCATAGCCACGGATATATTCATCATCTTCTTCATGCAGTTGGTTATACGAACCTTCAAATACCGGCTCTACAACTCCAGTAACTGCGTCTGTATGTATTTCATCAGTGATTAAATCACCTGTAGCATCTTTGATTTTCGTAAAGTATTGAGGATAGATATTAAGTAATTGTCGTTTTGTATAAGTACGGGACACCATCATATATGCTGCATCTTCACAGGAATCTTCTCTGGAGTCAGGATCGATATAAACAGACAAGGGGTTTATATGTTTAACCTTAACTTCCCCTCTTCCTCCGTCTGCCGTAACATCGACATAAGCTATCATACATCCCATGCCTTTAACGACATAATCTTCGACGAGTCTAGCCAGCTGTCTTTTTCCATCTGATACTCTCCAGATATATTCTAAAAGTCCGTTAAGTGCGATAGCTATTTGATTGTCACTATCTTCAACCGGGACGACTCTGAAGGTGGGATTATTTGCTGTAAGGACTGCCTTTGCAAGTTCAACTGCTGGATCTATTCTGTTAATTACGAGAGGGAGTTGACCACGGGTTCTTAATATAGCGTCTTGTTCCGCAGTCCATTGTTTTCCAAATCTGAATTCTTCGTCTTCTCTGGCACGCTCAGCCCAGGCATGCCTCTTATCGTTGTTCAATAATTCAAAAAGTTCTATGGTATCAGTAACCATTTCTTCAGCAGTCATCTTCAACACTGACGGTGTTTCCATATCAACTCCTATTCTGTGGACATTATAAAATTTATAATACCCAGCCGTCAATAAATATTTTATCTTTTTTATCTTTTGTCTCAATTACCGTAGCGTGAGACACTGGTGCTTTTGCGAAATTAACAGCTAGCCAAAGTGCGTCTGGGATATCATCGTGACTGCCTTTGGGGAATGCTTTGAATTCTAAAGTTGCTTGGATATCTCCGGGTCTGAAGAATATCTTATGTTTAGCGAATAGTGGAACGAGTGACAGGAGTCTCTCCGACTTAGCAGTTTTATGTGTTATTTTACGTTCAATACCGGGGATATAGAATCCTTCTTCCTGCATCTTTCTACGTACATGGGCACGGCATGCTTCCTGGTATGCAATAGATTCTATAAATACTCCGTTATGTTTCCATTTCTTATATTCTTCAAGTATCATATCAGGATGTTTAGCCGGATCTGATTTAGATCTGATAATATCGAGGACATAGATATTGAATTGTCTATCTACGCCTATAGTAAGCATTACAGTAAAGTCTGCGCTTACCGACATTGATGATGCAAGGTCTACCCCCATATAAGTATTCAGAGGGATATATCTTTTTTCATCTACGAGGTGCCATCTGCCACCTAGTCGTTTAACTTCGTTTGAATAGGTTCTGAAATATTCTGGTTTAAACGGAGCTTCTTCAGGAGCTTGAGGTTGGTTCATGTATTCCTGGTACCATGCTGACAAATTACCCAGAGCTTCATATTCTTGTCTTGATGCAAGGATCTTATCCATTGGGAATTTCTCAGGCCATGACGATTCACCTTTATCGTTAATAAGGTTTTCCCAGATGATCCTCCATCTTGAATTAGGTTGTTCAGCTGCATGTTTACAGTGCATAAGGAAACAATCTTCAGAGATAATAGTTCCGATACAGAGAAGTTTTGATACTCCTTCGGTTGCGAGACAGGGCATTACAGCGGCTGTAACCCATTCTCTATTTGCGGCACGTCCTTCATCTGTCTTAGCGTTATGTTCGGATTCTATATCGTCAAGGATGAAGATATTAACGCGGTTATCTTGTTCGATAGCACCACGTATTTTTTGTCCTGTACCGCGCACCATTATCCTGAATCCGTTTCTAAGTATTATATCATCTTCTCTCCATCTTCTTGCGGTTTTCTCTCCCCAGAACCCGTAGTATTTTCTTATATGAAGGTTATATTCCAGCGCGTTCTTAATACGTGAAAGGAAGTTTACAGCCTGATCTCTTGACTCCGAGCATATGATAACGAACAGTGGTTCTTTCGATGTCAGCATAAGCCACAGGGGGAAGATGAATGACATCAGAGAGCTTTTCGCGAATCCTCTTGGCAAGACTGTGGCTAGCCGTTCTACGCTGGGATCCATTAATGCGTCATAAACATCGAGATGTATTTCCGGTGTTGCCTGTTTAAGTGTACTTGAGCAGCATATCTCCGCAAATGCGAGAACTGACATCTCCATTGCGAGTTTGAATACTTCCTCTTCAGACAGGTAAGGGAATTCTTCTTCGAGTTTATTTATCAGGTCGGCTGTTTGGATCATTTAGCATTTACAATAATTTCTTCTTTAGCTAATTTTCTTAATCTCAGTTCGTCTTTAAGGTCTTGTATTCTTCCGGCATCTTTAGCTTTCACGTTAGCTTCTATAGCTTCGACTTTTCTTGTAGTAGTTTGAGTACCTTTCATCTGTAGCATTTCAGCGAATTCTCTTACGACTTCCAGCATCATCTTCAGATTAGGTTTTGCTTTTTCATCATCGCCTTCTGCGAGTTGTAATACTGTGAGATATTTCTTAACTACATAATCTTCATCTACAGAATTTTCATTCAATACTTTTCTTAATTCATCTGTAACCATTTCTGCACACTCCTCAGTTAGAGAAAACTTTCTTATTTTAACCGCAGCACCCGAATCTGAATCGAGTCCCAGCATATTAATTATTTCCTGTCTATCCAGTCCTCTTGACATCATATGTGCGACCATTCTTTTAAGTGCTGGCGACCATATGATCTTATTCCCGTTGACAAGGTCTGTGTGAATCTTATTCTCTGGGAGAACGTTCATAGTACTTTTCTCAGGATGTCTCAGGTTAAGAGTAAATCTTCCGAACCATGTCTTATATGCTCTTACGTGTCTGTTATATACGTTACGTACATCGACAACTTCAAGAACGCAACTATCGTCAGAAAGAACTAACATGTTCTGAGTAAAGTTATCTGGTTCAACTTCTTTCCAATATACATACTTCATTTTCTTTTTATCTGCCTGTTCTTTTGAATAGACAGGATGAACTATAAGTTCTCCATTCCTATGTAAAACATTCCTTGAGATCAACATAAACTTAATATACGCATAATGCGTTTAATGTCAATAAAAAATAGTCAATACTCCGAAACCCTTTATTTGTATATGAGAGTATATATAAAATATATATACTCGAATACCTTCTTCGAATTATATAAGATCTAGAATATATATTGTATCGTCGATATTCAATAACGTTTGATCCACCCCTCTGGGGTGGATCTAACACTATAGTTATAGAATTAGTTATAGAATTAGGCTAACAGAATTCTTCGTTATAGAATAAGGGCTAACAGGATTATATAATGAATTATCGTAGTAACGTCGTAGAGATGCGTATAGCTTCATAAAAATTTTTTATAGTATGATATGTATCCCTTTGTGAGATCTGTCTGTAGAATGTTGTTTTGGTTGGTAGAATTTGATTTTATCTGGGGGTTGTACCAGGTAATTGAAAATATGTTATACTTTGTGTAAAGGGGTATATATATGTCTGCGACCCCGTCCTTTTAGATTGACCAATGACATCCCAAGTTGACGAAAATGGGTTTCGTCGTTGGCAAAAGTGATAGCCAGCACGTCTCAGGCTGGCGAGGAGGAACAATGAGACAACGAGTTAAGGACTGGATTGCCAGTATAGAATGGGTGGTTTCGGCCATCATACTCTTCTGGCTGTGTGTAGGTACCATACGCCTTGGCGTGTGGCTGTTGGAACTTATCTTCCCGATAGGGGGATAAGATGAAAGAACAAACTGGGGACAGATACGATTGCCCGATCTGTCATGAGACAAGTATGGTTCACGAATACCAGCAAGTGGACCGTATTGTAACACTATCCTATCTTTGCCACTCATGTGGTAAAGAGTGGGATACATTCGCGGCGTTTGCCGTGAGTGTTGCAGATAGAAGAAACAAATAACGAACAGTAACAACTCTCATGCCAGCAAATACAATCACAGCTGGTGTGATACAAGTAACCAAGCCATAGGAGGATATCATGGCACAAGCAAAAGGAACAATCAAGACTCACGTTGAGGATTTAACTCAACCATTACCGCGAACATTTAACCCAAAGACAGGAGCACCTAACCCTCAGAAATTCAAATGGACTGAGGCAGAGGAAGGTCTTTCTCCCGATGTAGAGTTTGACCTTAGTGAATATAACCCAGAGACGGAGAAGGTAGTGGTCATTATCGACCATGCGGAAGACGCTGCTGTCTTTCAGAAGACCAATCCGCAATTCAAAGTTCGTACTACGAAGTTCGGATGGACGTTCTGGCATGGAGGACCAGATGTCGTAGAACTAAAGCCTCTAAGAGGCATTAAACGTTAACGTGTTCGGAGGTGTGTCGAAAGATGCACCTCCTTTTCTTTCTCTTTTTTAAAAGCCTTATACAAGTAACGAATACGAAATATCCACTGCGTGGCTCCCTATAGTGTAGTTACGATAGTACGCAGTCGTAGCCAAGTACGAATTCGTTTACGAATAGTTACGCCGTTAGTTTCCGTGTTGAGTGCACGACGTCATAACGAAGTATGTAACGTTTGTAACCATTAGTATAGTACACGTAGGTGAAGAGATACACGTGCACATATGCGTATAAAATAACATATCAAGAAAGGAGACGAAACAATGAAAGCACAAGACGCTAAGCCAGGAATAGTTTATATACGTGAAGTATCACGAAAAGTTGCAGGATTCGATCCCCGAACAGGACAACCACTAACACGATTTCGTTGGGAAGCCGCAGTTGAAGGAACCCCGAACAGTGAATTAAACTTCGATGTAGTAGAAGAAGGTAATATCATACAAGCGTACACCGTTAACGAAGCCGATGCAGTGAAATTCTGCAAAAAGAATCCGTCGATGTCTTACGCGAAAGCAAAGACAGTAGATGGGTATCAGATATTCCAGCAGACTCCAGTTCCAGAGAAGAAAACTCTGCTGAAATAACCTTCGAACACGTTTCGGGAATGGATTACGACCCGTATGTATCTCCGTAGTCCATTTCCGTTTTTTGATAGATATTGACAAGTAATGAATAAGGGGGGGATAACGACGAATTGCAGGATCAAAGTGCACGGCTAAGTCGCCCCTCTTTTTATAACAATGCCCAGAGTGGCGGATGTGTACGCTAAAGCATGATAATGCTCTGAAGGGTGACATGGGATGCTATATGCAAGTTGTATATACAGACATTTACCGATTCCCTCAACCATTATATGTGGAAGAGACAGTAATCCCGAAGCTTCCGAGTCTCTAAACGGGTTCGAATCCTGTCTTGGGGCACAATTTAAGGAGGTAACCAATATGGTTAAGATAAAATATGACATTCCACAAGTTCGGAATAGGAGCTTTCAAGAGGTTGACCAGGGATATTTTACTGGAAGAATCCTGAGTCAAGTGGGATTGTGGCTTAAGTCTGGACATAACATTGTCTCCATGGAATCATTTGGAACTATTTATAGAATAGATAAAGAAATCAAGGATCATTTGGTTTGTGATTATGTTCCGGTGGAAGTGGAGATAACTGTTGTTGATGTTCGGAAACAAAAAAAAGGCTAAGGCCAAACACTGAAGAGAAACTGTAAACAATGTCCAGGGTGGCGGAACTTTAAGACGCAGAGATGTCCTATGTATTTAGGAGAGAAGGTCGGATGAGATGGTGTGAAGTCGGCAGACCGTTAATCGGCACCACAATACGGCGTGCATGGGTGAAAGTCCTATGCCCCTGGGCATAATATTTGAGGAAGAGAAAATGAAAGCTTTAAAAATAATGAAATCACCAACATTGTATTATATCTTCACTTATGTTGGGCACGCGGAGAAACTGTATAAGGATATTAAAGGTCTGATGAGAGAACAATTGAGTAGTATATCTGTTATGGGAGAAGAAAATACCACCATAATGATAACCTATAAGTATCATGGAGATATGACACGATGTGAAGAAGTTCGCCAAGGCCAAATAATAGCATGTACTGAGAATTCGCTGGAAGTATATAGCCCAGCTGAGTACAGACTGGCGTTTCAGGAATATGAAAACGAAGAGGACAAAAGTCCTTTAAACATAGCTAAGGAAAGAAGGAAGTATTTAGAAAAAGGAAGTCAGATATATAGCACAGGATGTTTTCTGATATGGAACCGCAACACTTTTGAATTGGTATCCCTGGAAGAAGCCAGCTATATCGATGGCAAGAAGGTTTTCTTTGATGATGATAATGTAACCTCTACTGGAGAGCCAAGACCATATATAAAAGTTTAGGAAACAGAAAAATGAATTAACAATAGTGCCCAGAGTGGCGGAGGTCTTTATCGTTTTCTTGCTGATCACAAGAAGACGAGGGTGGAAACGCACGCTGACGAGTGTATTACGGGTTCGAATCCCGTCTCTGGGCACCAATTTGGAGGAGCAAGAATGAAAACATATAATAAACGCATTACGAAATGCGAAGAATGCCCTAATTTTTATGAGGCAACAGACGCAACTGGCTATTTTGAGACAGAATATTTTTGTACTAAACTCAGTACAAAGGGAACTCCATTAGAAAAGAGGCAATCTTATGTATCTGTTAGTCCAAATAAGATACCACAAAATTGTCCATTACAAGAGTTCAAGAAGATGAAATGAACGCAATAATTTATAACGACAAAGTCTGGATTGAAATTAACAAACCAAGATAAGAAAAAGGATAGAAGGAGAATAACATGAGTAAAATAACAGAAGAATTAGACACAAGTTTTCAACCTTTAGAAACAAAAGATTATACAGAAGAAATGGTACGTGAACAGGAAAAATATCGTGAACGGAAATATAAATGTATCTTCTGTAGTGCACTAATGAGATTAGTAACAACAGACCATCCTACTGACAGATGTATCGTAATAGAATTTCATTGGTGCAAGCAATGTGGCACATTATTAGAGATAGAGATCCCTAACCATATAGGATACAAGGACTCTAAACGTTACATTGGTAAGATATGGGATATTCCGTATAGTTAAGGAGCTATAATGTACAAAACGCTAAACAAAAAGGTCTTAAGGAGGATCGGAATGTATAGAATAATTACTAAAACTGTCACCGCAGGAATGGTAATCAAATGGGAGAGATTAACGGAAGAAGAATTACTGGTTTTACTGACGAAAACAGCATTCCATCTGAATTTGTTTACATTACCAGAAGGTGCGACACTAAAGAAGACTTCGGAAGGATTGGAGATATTCTTTACAGACAATCCTGAGTCAGATTTTATTGTAAAACCAGGGCATTGTTTAATAATATTAGATGAGTATGAAGGACTATTAGATACGGAAAAGGACTTTGACAAGATTGAGTGGGATACTATACCGGATATATTATACGGAGAAAAATAACTCCGGAGATCTTATGGTAATAATACAAGCATCAATAAAAAAGACAATTCAATTAGCTAAAGAGAAGATGAAGAAGAAAGACAATGACTGGAATATTGAAGTTAATTCTCAAAAAGCTAAAGACATTCTTATAGAAGCCGGAATACCAGCTAATAAGATATCCATGATAAACTATGACAAAATCCTAAGGAGGAAAAATGGGAGCGTCATTTGATACACATATGATAGTCGCTAAGACACATAAAGAACTGCGAGAAAAGTATAATGAACATCTTGATAATTTAGAATATGAATACGGTCATCAAGGTTATTCAGGCACTCTGAAAGAGTGCGGTGGCCTGGTAATAAAAGAAAGAACTTTCGATACTGAAGAAGAAGCAGTTAAATACATCGAAGATACACATCAAAAATGGAACGCGGCAATAGCCGTTAGATTAACAGGTACTGATATATATATTATCGGTGGCTGGTGTTCAATATAACAAGGAGGAAAACATGGAAACTTATCTTACCGTTATTAGATATCTTAACTCTATTTTGCTAATAGTGCTCGTATTGTACTTGTTTCAATTAAAAGCAAAGTATCGCCGTGCAATAACCTTTATGAAAACTATGTTTAATCTGGACTATGAACAGGTCGATAAATCAATGAAAAAACTTCGTAACCATCCTTATCTAAAAGCACTTCGTAAAAATATATCGTGTTATAAAAAAGGCAATGTTATTAGTATTGAATTACGACAAAAACCTGGAAGAAAAGTCTCAGAAATACTAAAGGAACAAGAAGATCATGAAAGAGAAAATAACGATAGTGTTTGATAGGTATGATGAAACTGATAGAAGTACTTATCCTGAAACTGACGATCTGTATTTAGTGTTATTGATCTCAGATGATGGAAATGATCTGCATATGGCAGTAGATACATTTACAACAAGAGGATGGCAAATCTATAATGGAATCGAAGAAGTTCTGGGTTATGCTCCAACGAAAGTCGGTAAAATGCCGGCAAGGATATTATTCACATGAAACCAATAAGAATAGACTTAAGAGATTTAAATATCGTTGTTAAGAGGTACTATATCCTTGACAAGGCTATTTCTATATCAGATCCTATAGAATTCTGTAAGATATTCTCTTGTACAAATGACTTCATAAAAGAATTCGGTATCGAACCATCAGAAGCATGTGACTATAACATATTCGATGTCGGTTTCTATGAAATTATGTTTAAGAAATATATTGACGACAGTAATACGATATACTTCACTGTTAAAAATCCTGAGACGCTTCAATTTGATATCTACTATGTAGCATCTTATATATAGGAGAATATATGCCTGAAGAATTCGCAGTAAAAGATAAGAATTCCGGAACTATACTCTATATAGGTACTTATGAAAAGTGTCTGGAAATGATTAAAGATAACAGTCTCGAAGACTGTATAATAATACCAGTATAACAATCGGCAAGGAATAACGGGAATTATCAACATTGTCGCAGCATTACTCAACGCGGAGTCTTGTCTGTGAACAGTCACTGATAATCGAGTCAATCCGTATTATCTAAGGTGGGAGGCTGGAGTATTCACTATATACTCACACCTGATCGAGCATGAGGTCAGATTATTTTCTTTATTATATTATACAAGATCATAACAAAAGACTGGGCATCGAGGATCAGAAAAATGTTTATGTATTTGAATACTGAATCAAGATAATTGAATACGGAAAAGGTGGGTGGATTTTTCT
>Ga0114946_10001775_pt1 | contig 14879 bp, 15 predicted proteins | sample WalLakDeSediment_FD_88676 | JGI IMG/M metagenome (GOLD analysis project Ga0114946, IMG submission 88676) | Lake sediment microbial communities from Walker lake, Nevada to study Microbial Dark Matter (Phase II) - Walker Lake 11/02/13 Deep Sediment | ecosystem: Environmental > Aquatic >... | reverse complement strand
GCCGACTTGCAACGACTGCTGCAACCGACGCTCGTTCAGGTCGCGACCGGCGCTTGAGCATGGACGCGCTATCCTTCCTCGCCACCGGCCCGGCCGGGATCGAACCGCTGCTGTCGGCGGAACTGGCCGAACTGGGAGCCACCGCGTCCGAACCGACGCGCGGCGGCATTCGCTTTCAGGGACCGCTGGAACTGGCCTATCGCGCTTGCCTGTGGTCGCGCACCGCCAGCCGGATTCTATTGCCGCTGGTCGAGTTTCCCGCCGCCGACGTCGAGGCGCTTTACGTCGGCCTGTACGATCTTCCCTGGGAGGAACATCTGGCGGTGAACGGCACGCTCGCCGTGGACTTCAGCGGCGGCGGTCCCGGCGTCGATCACACCCACTTCGGCGCGCAACGGGTCAAGGACGCCATCGTGGATCGATTCCGGGCGCGCGTCGGCCAACGGCCGGGCGTGGATCCCCGCCGACCGGACCTGCGCCTCCACGCGCGCTGGCAGCGCGGCCAAGTCATGATTGGCATCGATCTGTCCGGCGACAGCCTGCACCGGCGCGGCTATCGCGAGGCGACCGTGATCGCGCCCCTGAAGGAGACGCTGGCCGCCGCCCTGCTGCTGAAAGCCGGCTGGCCGGTCATCGCCAGCGGCGGCGGTCCCCTGCTCGATCCGCTGTGCGGCTCTGGAACCTTGGCCATCGAAGCCGCCTGGATGGCCGGCGACCATGCGCCGGGTCTATTGCGGGAGTATTGGGGCTTCAACGGCTGGCTGGGCCATATTCCGGCGCTGTGGAAGCGGCTGCTGGCGGAAGCCCGCGACCGGCGCGAAACGGGACGGGCGCGCATCCCGCCGATTCTGGCCAGCGACCGCGACCCGAAGGCGGTCCGCGCGACGTCGACCAACGCCGGGCGGGCCGGGGTCGCCGGCCACATCCGCATCGAACGCCGGGATTGGAGCGCCGTCGCGCCGCCGTCGGGACCGCCCGGATTGCTGATCGCCAATCCGCCTTACGGCGAGCGACTGGGCGAAGCGGACGAACTCGACGCCCTGTACGCGCAGTTGGGCGACCGGTTGAAATCCCATTTCCAGAGCTGGCGCGCGGCGCTGTTCACCGGCAATCCCGCGCAGGGCAAGCGCATGGGCTTGCGCGCCGTTAAATCCCATGTCTTCCATAACGGTCCGCTGGAATGCCGGCTGCTGCAGTTCCGGGTCGAACCGGAATTTTTCGTGGACCGGGACGCCGCCGACCGGCGCGCCCGCGCGGCTGGATTGGAACGGGCGCTGGCGACGGGCGCCGAGAGTTTCGTCAATCGCCTGCGCAAGAACCTGCGCCATCTCGGCCGCTGGGCGGAGCGGGAAGGCGTGACCTGCTATCGGCTGTACGACGCGGACCTGCCGGAGTATGCGGTGGCGGTGGACCGCTACGAGAAATGGCTGCACGTGCAGGAATACGCGCCACCGCCCAGCGTGGACGCCGAGCGCGCCCGCGAGCGGCTGGAGCAGGCGCTGGCGGTGTTGCCGGCGGTGTTGGAGGTTCCGCCGGAGCAGATCTTCCTGAAGGTGCGCCAGCGCCAGCGTGGCCCCAGCCAGTACCAGAAGCAGGACTCTCGGGGTCGGTTCCACGAAGTTCGCGAGGGACCGGCCCGTCTGCTGGTCAATTTCACCGATTATCTCGACACCGGGCTGTTTCTCGACCATCGCCCGACCCGACGTCTGCTGCGGGATCTGGCGACCGGCCGGCGTTTCCTGAATCTCTTCGGCTACACCGGAACGGCCACCGTCCACGCCGCGCTGGGCGGAGCGACTCATACCACCACGGTCGATCTGTCGGCGACCTATCTGGACTGGGCTCGTCGCAATCTGGAACTGAACGGCTGCTCCGGTTCCCGGCACGAACTGATTCAGGCCGACTGCCGGGAATGGCTGGTTTGGGCGCGGGGTCAATACGATTTGATCTTCCTCGACCCGCCGACCTTCTCCAACTCCAGGCGGTTGCATGAAACGCTGGACGTGCAGCGGGATCACGTCGACCTGTTGCGGCAAACCCTGCGCCTGCTGGCGCCGGGCGGCGTCCTGATTTTTTCCACCAACCACCGCCGCTTCCGCCTGGATCGTGAAGCGTTGACCGATCTGGACATCGAGGACTGGAGTCGGCGCACCCTGCCGCTCGACTTTGCCCGCGATCCGAAAATTCATCAGTGCTGGCGCATGACGCGGCGCTGAACCGAGCGTAATGGCACTATAATTAATGTGTCTACCATTATCGGTCGCGTGTAATTCATCGATCCGCGCGACTGGAGGATCGCCATGAAAGCCCAAACGCCCAGCGAACCCATCTCCTCCTCCGCCCGTTCCTGGCTCGACCCCTTCGACATCATCGGTTCCAGCCTGACGATCCAGCAGGCCTGGCTGCGACAACCGGAACGGCTGGCCGCGACCTTACAGGGGTTGGCGCTGGACGCCAGTCGGGTTCACGAGCGGTTCGCCCAGGGCAACCTCGGCGTTCCCAGCGAACCGGTCGTGCCCGCCGTGATCCACGACCAGCGCTTTCAGGATCCGGACTGGACCGAGCAACCCGGATTCGCCTACCTCAAGGAGATGTACCTGCTTTACAGCCGCTGGCTCGAAGATACGATTTACACCACCGAAGGCATCGATCCGGTTCGACGGCAACGGGCGGCGTTCTGGGTCCGGCAGTGGCTCGACGCCATCGCCCCCAGCAATTTCTTCTGGACCAATCCCGAAGCCCTGCGGCGCGGTCTCGCCACTCACGGGTACAGCGTATTGTGGGGTCTACAAAACTGGCTGCGCGACGCCGCCGCCGGCGACGTGCGAATGGTGGAGCCAGACGCCTTCACGGTCGGTCGCGACCTGGCCATCACCCCCGGGCAGGTGGTGTTGCGCAACGAGTTGCTGGAACTGATCCAGTACGCGCCCACCACCGGGCAAGTCCGCGCCATGCCGATCGTGCTGGTCGCGCCCTGGATCAACAAGTACTACATCATGGACCTCAGTCCCCGGAATAGCCTGGTCCGCTATCTGGTCGACCAGGGCTTCACCGTCTTCGCCACCAGTTGGAAAAACCCCGGTCTCGAAGCGCGGGAGCTAACGCTGGACGATTATCTGTTAAAGGGAGTACGGCCGGCTCTGGAAGCGGCCCGCGCCATTTGCGGCGTCTCCCAGGTTCACGCCACGGGGTACTGCCTGGGCGGTACGGCTCTGGCGATGCTGCTGGCCTGGTACAACGCCGATCCCGCCGACCGCGCCGCCAATCCGGTCGCGCACTGGACCGCTTTCACCACCCTTGTGGACTTCAGCGATCCCGGCGAAATCGGCGTCTTTCTGAGCGAGGACAGCTTCGAATTTCTGAAGCAGCGCATGAGCGCCGAAGGCTATCTGGACGGCGCCGACATGGCCAAGGCCTTTCGAGCGCTGCGGCCCAACAACCTGATCTGGCATTACGTGATGCACAGCTACCTGTACGGCGAAGAGTTGCCGCCCAGCGACGTGCTGTTCTGGAATTGCGACACCACCAGGATGCCGGCGGCGATGCATGAGTTTTACCTGCGGGAACTGTATCTCAACAACCGCCTGGTCGAGCCCGGTGGGTTGGAGATCGCCGGACGACGACTGGATTTAGGCGCGATCCAGCAAGCGCTGTACGCGGTCGGCGCGGAACAGGATCACATCGCGCCCTGGAAGCAAACCTTCCGGCTGTGCGGGTTGATCGGCGGTCCGGCGCGCTACGTGCTGGCCACCTCCGGCCACATCCTCGGCATCATCAACCCGCCGGTGACGCCGCCCAAGCGGCGCTACTGGGTGGGCGACGCCAGCGACCGGTTTTATCCCGAAGCCTGGCGGGACGGCACCGGCAAGGTTCCCGGGTCGTGGTGGGAAGACTGGGTCCACTGGTTGAACGAACGTTGCGGACCCATGACCGATCCACCCTCCATGGGCAACGCGCGGCATCCGTCCCTGGAAGCCGCGCCGGGGCGGTATGTTCTAGAGAAATGAGCTTCAGGCCCGCTTCGGATTGCGCCAAAGCACCTCGAGACCGCCTTCGTCCCGAGCCAGAATCCGGCACAACACAAACAACAAATCCGAAAGCCGGTTCAGATACACCCGAACCGGCTCGCCGACCTCCTCCTCGCGCGCCAGCGACACCACCCGCCGCTCGGCGCGCCGACAGATGGCGCGCGCCATGTGGCAATCCGCCGCCGCCCGGCCGCCGCCCGGCAAAATAAACTCCTTGAGCGGCGGCAATTGAGCGTTGAACTCGTTCAAAGCGGCTTCCAGCGCCGCCACGTCTTCCTCCTTGATCGCCTGATAGCCGGGAATACTCAGTTCTCCGCCGAGATCGAATAGCTTGTGCTGGGCGCCCCGCAGGCAGTCCAGAATCGCGGGGCGCAGGTCGTGCGCCAGCACCCGGCCGATGGCGCAATTCAACTCATCGACCGCGCCGATCGCCTCGATTCGCGGACAGTCCTTCGCGACCCGCGCGCCGTCGCCCAGCCCGGTCGTACCGTCATCGCCGGTGCGGGTAAAGATTTTGGAAAGCCGGTTGCCCATTCGTAATCCTCATCTCGATGGTCCAGTCGTCGAACGGCCATGGTCGCCACCGCAACCCTGCCGGATGATGCCCCCCTCAAGCGGGCCGGTTTTCATTTTACTCTTCTCGGCCATGCGCCGCGCGTTAAACCTCTTCCCCTCGCAACCGTTCTCCACAAAGTTTTTCATAATAAAAAATTTATTTATTATCAATTAGTTATTTTGATAAATGTATCAAGTTGGACATGCAAATTTACATTCATTAACTTATTGATATAAAAGTAAAAAACCAGAAATGAGTTGTCCGCCCGCAGGCCAGCAGCCCATCGAAGCTTCCAATGGCTCCTTCGCCAGAAATCGCGCTAATTTCGACAAAACGTAAAAAAAAAATTAACAATTTGTTTTTATTGGTTTTTTAAAAAAGCCGTCCTAAAGAAAAAAATAAATTTATCTTTTTGATTTATAATGAAAATATCTAAAACTGACTGGTGTTATAAACTAATTTTTAGGATACAAAAAAATATTATTTTGGCAATTAGAAACTTGCAAAGTATTTTCTTTTCATGTTTTCATGTCCTCGAAATGCTGTATTGCAGTACGTTCCTCAGGGGGCCACTCAACCTGCCAAGCCGGCCCCAGGAACCTCAGGCGACACCGGCGTCCGGACTGGCAGGTCCGTCACCGGAGTTGCTTTGGTCGGACCCGCGGCAGCCGGAGCCATCCGCGCCAGGTCCAGGGAAGGTCCCTTGCCCACCAGGACACGGGTTCATCGAGCACTATCCGTTCGTGCTGAACAACTGTATGGAGGTCTTTGTATGGGATTCACGGAATCCGTCAAGGAAAGACTGGCTCTGACCCTGAAGTCTGGTTTGCTGTGCATGGTCGTCTTCGCACCACCGGCAACGCTGGCCCAATCGCCGGAGACCATCCGTGGCGACGCGCTCGTAACCGCCTCAATAACTCCGCCGGCGCGCATTGCCAACCAGCGCCGGATCGATCAACTCTCCCGCCACATCCAGCGCAAGTATCGCGTTTCCGAATCCAAGGCGCGGCGCATCGTGGTTGAAGCCATCCATAACGGCCAACGCCATCAATTGGAGCCGGAACTGATCCTGGCCGTCATTGCCATCGAGTCCACCTTCAACGAGCGTGCGGTCAGCCGAGTCGGAGCCCGTGGCCTGATGCAGGTGATGCCCCGCTATCATCCCAACAAGGTTCGGGAAATCGGCGGCGCCCATGCTCTGTTCGATCCGGTCAAGAACATCCATACCGGCTCCCGGATTCTGGCGCAATACCGCGCCCAACAATCTGGCAATCTGCGTCGCGCGTTGCTCAAGTACAACGGCAGCCTCCATCTGCGTCGTTCCAGCTATGCCGACAAGGTCATGCGCGTTTATCGCGACCTACAGCGGGTCACCGTCGAGGGCTAAGACGATCGCTCGCCTCGGCTTGCCGCGGGATAGCCTGAGCGCCTGGATGCGCTTGGATACGATCCCCTAACTTTCCCAGCCCTCTCCCCGTGGGGAGAGGGTTTTGAATTCACCCCCCTCCCCCAGGCGCTCGGGACATCCTGGTCTGAAGCGCCCACGGCTTGGATACTCTCCCCTCGGGGTCGTTATCATTCATAATAGGTTCAGGATATCTATATATGAGTGTTTCGACCGACCGTGACGCCCAAAGCCATGCCGACCCCCCGGTCCGATCTCGCCAATCTGACGAACCAACTGCCAGCCGAGCGGCCGCTACCGCCCGTCGAACGCTGGAATCCGCCGCTCAGCGGCGAGATGAACCTGCGCATCGCCCGCGATGGCGTCTGGCATCATGAAGGCGCGCCCATCCAACGCGAGGCGCTGGTGCGATTGTTCGCCTCCATCCTGCGCCATGACGAGGACGGTCATTACTACCTGGTCACTCCCGTCGAAAAGTGGCGCATCCAGGTCGACGACGCGCCCTTTCTGGCGGTACGGCTCGACGCCACCGGCGCCGGCCGCGACCAGATTCTTACCTTTACCACCAACGTGGGCGACACCATCATCGCTGGCCTCGATCATCCACTGAGCGTCGAATACCGCGCGCCGAACGGCGAACCCTCCCCCTATCTGCACGTGCGCGGCCGATTACGCGCCCTGCTGACCCGAGCGGTCTTCCTGGAACTGGCCGAACTGGGCGAGGAGCGGCGCACGGCTCAGGGCCGTGATTACGGCGTCTGGAGTCGGAACCAGTACTTCAGCCTTGGCTCGCTGGACGATCCGGACTGAGCCGAGACCCCCCCGTGCGCCATCCATTGCTGTCTTTGCTGCGTGCGCTCGTCCTGCTGCCGTCCTACACCCTGGTTCTGCTGGTCCGGTTGCTGAAATGGTCGATCGCTCCGCTGGCCCTGCTGTTGCAACTGTTGTTCGGCGTGCCGCTGGTCCTGCTGCGAGTCCGGCAACCCCTCCGGCCGCGGTTCCTCCCGCTCCAGGAAATCGATCTGCCCGACGCCGCCTGGCTCGAACTCACCGATGCTTCCGATATCCTGTCCGCCGAGGGCTTCGTCCATTACGGTGATTTCCGCTGCGATGATCTCATTCAGGGCGGGACGCTCTGGCTGCGACTCCTGGGCCAGCCCGACCAGGGCATCGGCGCGGTGGCGGCGCATGTCGAACTCGCCAAGGGCATCCGTCCATCCCGGAGCTTCGTCCAATTCGCCACCGAGTTCGACGACGGCCGAATGCTGACCACCACCAATATGGACCTGCCCTACAGCCTGCCCGCGCCCCTGTTTCAGGCCCGCTTGCAACTCAAGGATGTCTGGGATCCACGCGCGTTGTTCATCTTGCACCGCGACTTGGTGACGGCCCTGGCCCGATCGATCGACCGGTCCAGATTCGAGCGCGCCGCCCACGACCCCATCGGTTTGCTGGCTGATGGCTATGCTCGGGAAATTCAGGCCCTGATCGCGCAGGGGTGGTTGCGACCCGACGCGGACGGTCGCTCGCTCCGCCTGAGTCCTTGGGGCGCTCTGATCGGCATCTGGCGTCAGGCCTGGCCGCTGGCCAGCCTGCATCTCCGCGCCGCCGACCGGCGCGCCCGCCGGCTGTTGGCCGAACACGATCTCGACGTCGAAGCTTTCACCGGCGGCGCCCCGCAGATCCTGGTCGCCCATCAGCCCCTGCCGCCGGGGATCGTCGTCGACACCGTCCGCGCCGGGTACGAGCAGGTTCGGCCGTTGGCTCGACAAACCGACCCCCAGGCCGTCCTGGAAGCGGTGGTGATAAACCTGGACCTCGACGATGCGGACGTGCCGCGGCCTCGCGAATTTCGCTACACTTTCCGCGCCTGCGAAGATTATCGTTCGCGGCGGATTCGCCGGATTCGCGGCTTCGACATCGTGCTGGATCGGGAGGCCGCCCGGCTGGCGGTAACCGCGATGGACCGGGAATTCGAGCAGGCGGTCGACGATGCCGAATGGGAAGAACTGACCGAGGACAATCCTCTGGCTCCCTTGCGGCTCGGACCGTGGCTGCGCGACCTGGATCAGATATTGCCGGCGGCCTGGTCGTCGTTGGCCGCGCATCCCGACGGGCAAAAACCCTGGCCCGACTCCGCTTCGCTGTACCCGGATGAGGATGGGGCGGCATACTGGCAAATCGTCGCCTGGGGCGAGAGTGACCAGCCGTTGTATGTCACGTTGGATGGGCGCTCGGGGGCTGAGATTAAAGGCTAAAGGCTATTCTTTTAAGGAGTCGATCATGCTGGAAGGTTTTTCCGCGTTCGTCGTCGCGGTGGCGATTTTCGCCATCATCCTGGTGTTCCTGGGCGTCAAGTCGGTGGCGCAGGGCATGGAGTACACGGTCGAGCGCTTCGGCCGCTATACCGAGACCCTAACCCCGGGCTTGAACTTCATCGTGCCGATCATCGACCGCATCGGTCACAAGATCAACATGATGGAGACGGTGCTGGACGTACCCTCGCAGGAAATCATCACCAAGGACAACGCCATGGTGCGGGTGGACGGCGTGGTGTTTTATCAGGTGCTGGACGCCGCCAAGGCCGCCTACGAAGTCAATAATCTGGAGTTCGCCACTCTGAATCTGACCATGACCAACATCCGCACCGTGATGGGCTCGATGGACCTCGACGAGTTGCTGTCCAAGCGCGACGAGATCAACGCCCGGCTGCTGGGCGTGGTGGATGAGGCGACCACGCCGTGGGGCGTCAAGGTCACCCGCATCGAGATCAAGGACATCGCTCCACCCAAGGATCTGGTGGATTCCATGGCCCGGCAGATGAAGGCGGAACGCGACAAGCGGGCGTCGATCCTGACCGCCGAAGGCGAGCGGCAGGCGGAAATCCTGAAGGCCGAAGGCGAGAAGCAGGCGGCGATTCTGGAAGCGGAAGGGCGCAAGGAAGCGGCCTTCCGCGACGCCGAAGCCCGGGAGCGCCTGGCTCAGGCCGAGGCCCGCGCCACCTTGATGGTGTCGGAGGCGATCAGCAAGGGCAACGTGCAGGCGATCAACTATTTCGTGGCGCAGAAATACGTGGAGGCCATCACCCAGTTGGCGGCGGCCCCGAATCAGAAGGTGCTGCTGATGCCGCTGGAGACCTCGGGATTGGTCGGAACCCTGGCTGGGGTGGCCGAACTGACGCGCCAAGCGTTGACGAAGACCGGAACCCAACCGTGAACGCCTGGCTGCTGGAACCGGTCTACTGGAATTGGTGGCTGTTGGGCGTGGCGCTGATGGCCGCCGAAGCCATTGTCCCCGGTTATTTCTTCCTGTGGATGGGCGTGGCGGCGCTGCTGGTGGGGCTGACCCTGACCGTGATGTCGGATCTGGCCTGGACTTACCAAATCCTGTGGTTCGCGCTGCTGTCGGTGGGATCGATCGTGGGGTGGCGGTTGCGGCTGCGCCGGCATCCAACTCGCTCCGCCGACCCCTTGCTCAACCGCCGTGGCCATCAATACGTCGGCCGAGTGTTTACCCTGGACGCTCCCGTGGTCAACGGCCACGGCAAGATCCGCGTGGATGACAGCACCTGGAAAGTCGTGGTGGACCAGGATTGTCCGGCCGGCGTCCGGCTGCGGATCGTCGGGGTGGACGGAGTACTCCTCAAGGGCGAGATTGAAAATCCGGAATGAGGAAGAGCGCCGATGCGTGAAATCATTCACTTATCCAGCCAGCGCCGTGACGAACTGATCGACATCACCGCGCAAGTCGCCGCCGTGGTCAAGCAGAGCGGCGTGCGCCACGGTCTGGTGGCGGTTTACGCCCAGGGCGCGACGGCGGCGATCATGATCCAGGAAAACTGGGACGAGAGCGTGCAAACCGATGTCATCAACCTCCTGAGCAAGTTGATTCCGCGCGGGGTGTGGCTGCACGATCAGCAGGACGGCAACGGCGACTCGCACTTGAAAGCCGGTCTGGTGGGACCTTCGGAGACCGTGCCTATCATTGATGGGGCGCTGGGCCTGTCCCGCTGGCAAAATCTGTTCTTCTGCGAATTCGACGGCCCGCGCCGGGATCGACGGGTCATCTGCACGGTGCTGGCGGATACTACAGCCCAGGCGTCCTGAATCCTCTCATTCGCTCCCTATCCACCGCGGGCGGGAGAGGTGATGTAGGGCGGGTTAGGCGCCAGCCGTAACCCGCCGTCAAGGGAATCGCGGGGATGGCGGGTTACGCTACGCTAACCCGCCCTACGCTGTTTCAGAAAAACGCAACAACGGCACACAATAGACTTTGGATTTTACGAGAGCCGCCATGTCATCAATCGCCTTCATCACCGGCGCCACCTCCGGATTCGGCGCCGCCTGCGCCCGCCGCTTCGCCGCCTACGGCTGGCGGCTCATTCTATGCGGACGGCGCCAGGACCGGCTGGACGCCCTGCGCGCCGAACTGGTCGCGAGCGTACCCGTGCATGCCTTTCCGCTCGACGTGCGCGACGAGACCGCCGTCAACGCCGCCGTCGCCGCCCTGCCCGCCGAGTTCGCCGCCGTGGACCTGCTGGTCAACAACGCCGGGCTGGCGCTCGGTTTGGAACCCGCGCACCGCTGCCCCATGGACGACTGGGAGCGGATGATCGACACCAACATCAAGGGGCTGATCTATTGCACCCGGGCCATTCTGCCCGGCATGGTCGAGCGCGACCGCGGCCATGTCATCAACATCGGCTCGGTCGCTGGCACTTATCCTTATCCTGGCGGCAATGTGTACGGCGCCACCAAGGCTTTCGTCAAACAATTCTCGCTCAATTTACGCGCCGACCTGCTCGGCGCCCAGGTCCGAGTCACCAACATCGAGCCGGGGTTGTCGGAGAGTGAATTTTCGCTGGTCCGCTTCAAGGGCGACGCGGATCAGGCCGCGCGGGTCTACCAGAACGTCCAGCCTCTGCGACCGGACGACATCGCCGATCTCGTCCACTGGGCCGCGACCCGCCCGGCCCATGTCAACATCAACCGGATCGAAGTGATGCCGGTGTGTCAGGCCTCCGCGCCGTTCGCCATCAGCCGTAAGGATTAAAATCCCGGACTCCTCACGCCTCCCCGATCGCCCCGCCCGCCCTCAAACTCCAGCCCCACCACCGAATCGCACACCATGTTCACCGGCATCATCACCGCCATCGGCGCCATCACCACTCTCCAGCCGCGCGGCGGCGACGTCCGCCTGCGCGTCGCCACCGGCAAGCTGGACCTGGAGGACGTGCGACTCGGCGACAGCATCGCCGTCAGCGGCGTCTGTCTGACCGCCGTCGAACTCCCCGGCGATGGTTTTTGGGCCGACGCCTCGCGCGAGACCCTGGAACGCACCATCCTCGACGCGGCGACGCCCGGGATGAAGGTCAATCTGGAAAAGGCCCTGACCCCCACGACCCGACTCGGCGGCCATCTGGTCAGCGGCCACGTGGACGGCATCGGCGTCGTCACCGAATGGCGTCCGGACGGTCGCTCCTGGCGGCTGCGCATCCAGGCTCCAGACCCGCTGGCGCGGTACATCGCCGAAAAAGGCTCCATCTGCGTGGACGGGGTCAGCCTGACCGTGAACCGGGTCGATGGCGCGGCTTTCGAACTGAATATCATTCCCCAGACCCTGGCCGAAACCACGCTGGCGGATTTTCACGCAGGCCGGCGGGTCAATCTGGAAGTCGATTTGATCGCCCGATATCTGGAGCGGCTGCTGCTGGGCGACCGCGCCGCGCGGCCAGGCAGCGGCGGTCTGACCGAGGATATGCTGCGCGAACACGGATTCTGGAAATAGATCATGGCGCTCAACACCATCGACGAAATCCTCCCCGATCTCCGGCAGGGTCGGATGGTCATCATCATGGACGACGAGGACCGGGAAAACGAAGGCGACCTGCTGATGGCCGCATCGCTGACGCGTCCCGAGGATATCAACTTCATGGCTCGCTACGGGCGTGGCCTGGTCTGCCTGACCCTGACCCGCGAACGCTGCCAGCAGTTGCGCCTGCCGCTGATGGTGCAGGACAACGCCACCCCGTATTCCACCAACTTCACCGTCTCCATCGAAGCCGCCCAGGGCGTCACCACCGGCATTTCCGCCTACGACCGCGCCCACACCATCCGCACCGCCGTGCGCCCCGACGCTCGACCCGAGGATCTGGTGCAACCCGGCCATATCTTCCCGCTGATGGCCCAGCCGGGCGGCGTCCTGACCCGCGCCGGACACACCGAGGCCGGCTGCGACCTGACCCGCCTGGCCGGTTTGGAGCCGGCGGCGGTCATCGTCGAAATACTCAACGAGGACGGCGGCATGGCGCGGCGTCCCGAACTGGAACGCTTCGCCGAACAACACGGCCTGAAAATCGGCACCATCGCCGCCCTGATCCGCTACCGGATGCAGAATGAAAAAACCGTCGAACGGGTCGCGGACGCCACCATGAACACGGAATTCGGACCCTTCCGGGTGTTGACCTATCAGGATGTGGTCAGCCGGCAGGTCCATTTCGCCCTGGTCAAGGGCGAGATTCACCCCGAACAACCGGTGCTGGTGCGCGTCCACGTCAAGCATCTGCTCGGCGACCTGCTGACCCTGCAGCTCCCCGACAGCGGCTGGCCGCTGCGCGATGCGCTGCAACGGGTGGCGCGGGAACCGGCCGGCGTGTTGGTCTTCCTGTATCGGCCCGAGGATCCAGCGGCGCTCATCCGGCGGATGCGCGGTTATCAGTTCGGCGCGACCGAACCCCCGCAGACCGCCGACCCTGGCGCCGAACTGCGCACCTACGGCATCGGCGCGCAGATTCTGCTCGACATCGGCGTGCGGAAGATGCGGGTTCTGAGCGCGCCCAAACGCATCACCGGCTTGTCCGGCTTCAATCTGGAAGTCGTGGAATACGTCTCCTGAACTCCACTCTTCACTCACCGTCACGGAAATCTCCCATGCAACCGATCAATACGATTGAAGGCGACTTTACTCCGCTCCAGGACGCCCGATTCGCCCTGGTAGCGGCCCGCTATAACAGTTTCATCGTACAGAATCTCGTCAACGGCGCGCTGGACGCCCTGCACCGTCACGGCGTTCCCGACTCGCAAATCGACCTGGTCTGGACGCCCGGTTCGTTCGAATTGCCGCTGGCCGCGCAACGGCTGGCCGTCAGCGAACGCTACGATGGCATCATCGCCCTCGGCGCGGTGATTCGCGGCGGCACTCCGCACTTCGAGTATGTCGCCAGCGAATGCGTCAAGGGACTGGCGAGCGTTTCGTTGGAATACAACCTTCCGGTCGGCTTCGGCGTTCTGACCGTGGACACCATCGACCAGGCGGTGGAACGGGCCGGAACCAAGGCCGGCAACAAGGGCGCCGAGGCGGCCCTGTCGGTGCTGGAAATGGTCAGCCTGCTGCGGCGGCTGGAAGGTTGAGCGTGGCCGGCGCCGTTCGCAAAAAAAATCAGCCGGGCAAGCGCGCGTGGGCGCGGCGCTGCGCCGCCCAGGCGTTGTATCAATGGCAGATGACCGGCCAGGACCCGAGCCAGATCGCGGCGCAATTCCTGGCGGACGAGGATTTGCCCAAGGCCGACCCGGACTTCTTCCAGGAGCTGGTGCATCAGGTTCCCGCGCGCGCGGCGGAACTCGACGCCGCGCTGGAACCGTTCCTGGATCGGCCGCTGGCGCAAGTCGACCCGGTGGAGCACGCCATTCTCCGAATTGGGAGCTACGAACTGCTGCACTGTCCCGAACTCGCCTACCGGATCGTCATTAACGAGGCGGTGGAACTGGCCAAGCTGTTCGGCGCCGAGCAGGGCCACCGCTTCGTCAACGGCGTGCTCGATCGCCTGGCCCGCGCGGCGCGGCCGGGCGAGTCTTCCAAGACGTAATACCCATTCCCGGTAGATTTTAATCTCCCATGTAGGGCCGGTTAGCGAAGCGTAACCCGCCGAAATCGCCGCCAAATCGGCGGGTTACGGGCTGGCGCCCTAACCCGCCCTACAACTGCGACTCTGAATCATAAAATCCATCGAGCAATGGTATAACGATTGAATCTCTACTCCCTCAGGCAAATCCCTGCCCTCGGCCCCCACTCAAGGATCTGGCTGGAATGACCTCTCAAGCTCCCGGCGCCGGACCCTCGGCGTCGACCCGATTGGTCGCCTACAGCGTGGCCCTGGCGGCGCTGGCGGTCGCGCTGTCGCCGCTGAGCATTCCGATCGGCATCGCCAAGGCATCGCCCACCCAGCATTTCGTCAACGTCATCGCCGGGGCGCTGGTCGGCCCCTGGTGGGGGCTGGGAGTCGCGGTCGTCACCTCGCTGGTGCGCAACGCCCTGGGTCTGGGTACGCCCCTGGCCTTTCCCGGCAGCGTGTTCGGCGTGGTGCTGGCCGGATTGGCGTTTCGTTATACCCGCAACGTCTATTTCACCGCGCTCGGCGAAGTGCTCGGCACCGGCCTGATCGGCGCGACGGTCGGCGCGCTGCTGGTCGCCCCTTACCTGATGGGCCGGGAAATCGCCCTGACCGTCCTGATCCTGCCGTTCCTGCTGTCGTCGTTCGTCGGCGCGGTGCTGGGCGTCATCGGACTGCGGGTGCTGCGCCAGCTCGGTTACCTGCGCTGACGCGGCCCGGATCGCGATCGACGATGAGCGAGGCGCTGATCGACTGCCAGGGTTTGAGCTATCGCTATCCGGCCGCCGGCGCCCCGACGCTGCGCGAGCTGGATTTCCGGATCGACGCCGGCGCGTTCGTGCTGCTGGCCGGGGCCAGCGGTTCCGGCAAGTCCACCCTGTGCCGGCTGTTGAACGGCCTGATTCCCCACCTGCACGGCGGCGAGGTCAGCGGCGTCCTCACCGTCGCCGGCGCCGATCCACGCCTGACCCCGCCGCGCCGGATGAGCCGCGCGGTCGGTCT
>Ga0114946_10001774_pt1 | contig 14879 bp, 17 predicted proteins | sample WalLakDeSediment_FD_88676 | JGI IMG/M metagenome (GOLD analysis project Ga0114946, IMG submission 88676) | Lake sediment microbial communities from Walker lake, Nevada to study Microbial Dark Matter (Phase II) - Walker Lake 11/02/13 Deep Sediment | ecosystem: Environmental > Aquatic >... | reverse complement strand
GTACGTGCCATGATCGAGGTCGAGCAGCGTTCCCTGCGCGCCCTCGAAGAGCACCCACTGGTCGGCGTCGAGCGCCTTGTTGATCACGAGCGACGTGTCTTCGATGTGCGGCGAGAGCCGCGCGGCGTACGCGAGATACTCCTCGGCGATCTCATCGACGGTGTAGGTAGGCAGCCCGTAGATCTTCTCCAGCACGTCGTTCTTCTCGTGCAGAGCCGCCTCGACCTTCTTGCGGAAGATGTGCTCGTCGGTGAGGTCCTGGACGCGCAGGCCCATGCGAGAGGCCTTGTCCATGTAGGCCGGGCCGATACCGCGGCGCGTGGTGCCGATCTCGAGCTTGCCCAGTCTCCGCTCGCTCGCACCGTCCAGATCGCGGTGGTAGGGCATGATGAGGTGTGCGTTGCCGCTGATGAGCAGGCGGTGGGTGGAAAGCCCGTCTGCCTCGAGCCCGTCCATCTCCTCCAGCAGCACCTTGGGATCGATGACGCATCCGTTGCCGATGACCGGCGTGATGTTCGGGTACATGATGCCGCTCGGAATGAGGTGCAGCTTCAGCGTGCGGCCGGCGTGGATGACGGTGTGGCCCGCGTTGTTGCCGCCTTGGAAGCGGACGACGTAGTCGAAGTCGTCCGCGATCAGATCGGTGATCTTGCCCTTGCCTTCGTCGCCCCACTGGGCGCCGACCAAGACGATACCAGCCACGTACGTCCCCGCTCTATCGGTGATGCGCGTCCGCGGTCGGGACGCAGGAGTGCCTCGCGGGCGTTATGCCCGAACGAGTATGCCCGAGAAGGCCGAAATGCGCTAGTCGCAGGGGGTCTCGCCGACCTCCATCGCCCCCCTCAGAACCTCCTCTGCCTCGGCCCGGCACGCCGGGCATCCCTCGAGCGGCTCGGCGACATCCAGCAGGTGCCGGTCGCACCAGCACTCGGCATGGACGGCCCGCGCCACGCCGAACGGCAGCGCACGGATCGCGATGCGCACGCCGAGGTCGGGGCTCCCGGCCCGGTGGAGGATCTCCGGAACGGGGCACCGTTCGCAGTCCGAGGGGCGCCACGCAAGACTGCCCGGGGCAGTGACCGCGCGACACTCTCTGCGCGTTGCGCCGCGGTGCAGGTCCTCGTAGTAGAACCCGCACTCCGTGCCTGCAGGCGTACGCACCTGCGCCTCCTCCCCGCGTCCGACGCCTATGCGAACAGCAGCGGCACCCGGCTCTCCCGCAGAAGCGAGAGGGCGACGCTGCCGAAGACGAGCCTGCCGATGAGCCCGTGGCGCCGCGGCGCAAGCACGATCAAGCTCGCTCCGGCCGCCTGACTCTCGGCGGCGATGACCTCGGCCGGATCCTTGCTCTCGACGACCACCACCTCGGCACCGCGCAGAGGCGTTCGCATGATCACCGCATCGATGAACGCGTGCGCCTGCTCGACGTCGGCTCCCGGCGCCGCAACGTGCAAGATCCGTGCGGTCTCAACGCCGGGAAGTCGTCCCGCGACCTTGGCGATCCGCTCGAGCGTCTCGTCAAGGTCGGCGGCCACGAGCGGATGCGCGAACGGTGAGCCCTCGCCGAGACGACACCACGCGGCATCGCGCTCCTCCACCCGCACGACCAGCACCGGGCACTCCCCGGCCTGCGCTATCCGCTCGGCCGTGCTGCCGAGGATCCGTCCGGCCGCGCCTCCCTTGCCGCGGTCGGTCACTACGATGAGGTCCGCGTCTATGTCGGCCGCGACGCTCTGGACGACTTCGACAGCCATTCCCTGCTCGACGCGGAAGTCCGTCGTGAACCCTGCGCCACCCAGTGTCGCAGCCTCCTCGGCGAGCCGCTTCTCTGACCACTCGATGGCCTCCGTGATCGACCCGCCGGCCATGTAGTGATCGAGCTCGATGGCGTGCACGAGCATCACCCCGTCGAACAGCTCGGGGTTGCAGCCGATGAGTGCCTCGATCGAGAGCAGACCTGCATCGGACAGGTCGGTCGCTACCAGTACCCGCATCACCCGACACCTCCTTCAGGGACGAGCGCCGCGCGCGTTTCGAACGCGCTGCGCCCTGTCGTAGCTCATTCATGTCCCTTCTAGTAGAACCTACCCATCACAGGTGCCCGGCCTATACGTGCTTGCACTGCCAGCTTCGTCGGGGAACGCGCCGAGATGATGCTGCCTGAGGGCGCAACGGGCGGAGGGACTCCATCGCCAGGTCACGGCTGGGCCGCGAGACACCACCTGTCAGGCGCCGGGCGCCGATGCCTGAGCTGGGGCGGGTAGGGGGCCGAAGACGCGATCCGTGAGCCGCACGTACCACGCGGCGGCCTGTACCTGCACGATGTAGCCGGCGGCAAGCACGAGGGCGGCCTCCGGGCCGAAGCTCGTGATGGCGATGCCGAGCGCAATCGAGAGGTTGCGCATGACGGTACCGTACACGAGCGCGATGGCATCGCCCCGGACGAACAGCGCCCGGCCCACGAGAGTCGAGAGCGCGAAGTTGGCGAGGTAGAAGGCGAGCACCGGCACAGCGATGGCGAGAAGCAGCGCGGGCTGGGAGACGATCATCTGGGCCTTGAGTCCAACCGCGACGAACACGATGCCGAGCACGCCGAGCACGCTGATGCCGGGAAGGACCGGTGCAATGGCGGAGCCGAACCGCTCCGGCCCGTACCGGCGCACGAGAACGACGCGGGTGAGCTGCGCGGCGGCGAGCGGGACGGCGACGACGAGGACGACGGTCATGAGCACGCCCATCAGGTCGACCGGCACGACACGCCCCGCCAGGATCTTGAGATAGACGGGCGCCAGCAGCGACGCGGCGATCAAACCGATGACCGTCATCTTGATGGCGGCGGCCACATTGCCCTTCGCGAAGCCGGTCCTCGAGATCGTCATGCCGCTCGTAGGGAAGAGGCCGGCGAGCACCATGCCCACGAACAGGCCGGGCTCGTCGGCAAAGAACGTGCGCGCGAGCAGCCACGCAACTACCGGCAGCAGTACGAAGTTCATCAGCATCGCCACGCCGACGACCCGCGCGTCGGCGAGACCGAACGCCGCGCGCATCTTCACGTTCACGAGCATCGGATACACCATGAGCATCGTCAGCGGCAGCACGAGGGCCTTGAGAGGCTCGAGGTCGACCATTACACCGGTGACGAGGCCGGCGAGCATGGCAAGCGGGATCGCCCATACGAGCGAAGCGGAAAGCCGCTTCGCGGCGCGCACGACACCGGAAACCTGTCTAACCTGGCCTTCCTTCACTGCACGACCTCCGCAATCCCTGCTACTCTGTATACCCCAAGGGGTATCCTAGCAGGCGACTACATGCCGGGCAAGCACCCCGGCTCGTGCGCGAGGGCGCTACCCGCGCTCGCGCACGACAGAGCGGGCCGCGACGATACCGCTCGCTCCGGACTGCACGAGCCCCCGCGTCACGCCGGCCCCATCGCCGATCGCGTAGAGTCCGCGTACGGGCGTCTGCAGGTCGGCATCGAGCTCGAGGCGCGAGGAGTAGAACTTCACCTCCACACCGTAGAGCAGCGTAGAGGGCGCATTCACCCCGGGCGCGAGAACGTCCATCGCCTCGAGAAACTCGAGGATGTCGGTGAGATGCCGGTAGGGCAGCACCGAGGAGAGGTCGCCGGGGGTCGCACTGGGCATCGTCGGTCGCACGATCGATTCGGCGAGGCGCCCCGGTGTCGAACGTCGGCCTGCCTTCAGGTCACCGAGCCGCTGGACTAAGATGCCCTCTCCGAGCAGGTTCGCCAGACGAGCGATCGAGCGGCCGTACGTGATCGGCTCGCGGAAGGGCTGCGTGAAAGATTGGCTCACGAGGACAGCGAAGTTCGTGTACGGCGTGCGCTTCTCGGCGTACGAGTGCCCGTTCACGGTGACGATGTCGCCGTACGATTCCGTGGTGACCACGCCGTAGGGGTTCATGCAGAACGTGCGCACGCGGTCTCCGAACCGACGCGAGAAGTAGGTAAGTTTCGCCTCATAGAGCTCGTCGGTGAGCGGCTCCATGACCGGCGCGGGCGTCTCGACACGAACGCCGATGTCGACCTGGTTGTTCGTGAGCGCGATGCCGAGTGCCGCTGCCTGCGCGGCGAGCCACTCCGCACCCTCACGGCCCGGCGCTGCGACGACCGCCGGCGCGCGAAACGCGCGTCCGTCGTCGAGCGTCACTCCCGTCACCCGTCCGTCCTCCGCCGTGATGGCTGCTGCACCGGTTCCGGTGAGCACGGTGACGCCACGTGACACCAGGTAGTCGTGCATCGCTCCGAGCACCCTCGGCGACCTGTCCGTGCCGAGGTGGCGTATGGGCATCGGCGTGAGCGTCATGCCCGCCAGCGTCGCCTGGCGCTCGAGCCGCGCCGCTGCGTCCTGGTCCGGCCCGTACACATGCTCGTCCGCTCCGAACTCGAGCCAGATCTTGTCCGAGTACCCGATGAGCGACTCGAGCTCTCCGGTCCCGACGTAGTCGGCCAGCCAGCCGCCTACCTCACCCGTGAGCGTGAGCTTGCCATCGGAGAATGCGCCGGCGCCGCCCCAGCCGGACATGATGTCGCAGCGGGCACAGCGCACGCAGCCCTGCTCGTGGACCGGGCAGCGCCGCGCATCGATGGGCTTGCCCTTCTCGACGATCACGATGTCGCCGACGTCCGAGCGCAGCAACTCCACCGCCGCAAAGATCCCGGCAGGCCCGGCTCCAACGATGATGACGTCGAAATCCTCGCGCATTCCGCTCTCCGTCCACTCACTTGCGCGGCCAGGGGTAATGTTCCCGCGAGCGGGGCCTGCCTCACGGTGTCGACCGCGAGGGCCGGCAGCGGGTAGACTCGGACGCATCGGAGGAGCGAGTATGCGCGCGCAGGCAAAGAAGGTCACGCTCTACACAACGCCCACGTGCCCCTGGTGCCAGGTTGCCAAGCGATACCTGACCGAGCACGAGGTTGGATTCGCCGAGGTCGATGTCTCGGCCGATCGCGCCGGCCTGCGCGAGATGGTGCTCATGACAGCGCAGCACGGGGTGCCGGTGCTGCGAATCGGGGAGAAGGCGCTGGTGGGCTGGAACGCCGAGGAGTTCGAGCGCCTCTACGGAACGTAACGTGCGCCCCTACACCTTCTTGGTGAAGCTTACGAACTTCGTGTACCGCTCGTTGAAGACGAGGTCGACCGATCCCGTAGGCCCGTTGCGGTGCTTGGCGACGATGATCTCCGCCATCCCCTTCTGCGGGCGGTCGCCCTCGTCGTCCTCGGCGCGGGGATCGGTGTTGCGGTCGATGAACATGACGACGTCCGCGTCCTGCTCGATGGCGCCCGACTCGCGCAGATCGGACAGTTGCGGACGCTTGCCGGCACGCTGCTCGACCGCGCGGGAGAGCTGCGATAGCGCAAGGACCGGCACGCTCAGCTCCTTGGCGAGGATCTTCAGGCCACGGCTGATCTCCGCGATCTCGGTCTGACGGTTCTCCGAGCGCCGGTTCTGGGGCTGCATCAGCTGCAGGTAGTCGACGATTATCAGACCGTTGGGTTTGTCGCGCAGCAGACGGCGCGCCTTCGCGCGGACCTCCAGGATCGAGATCGAAGGCGTGTCGTCGACGTAGAAGTCGAGGTTGGCGAGCTGCCCCATCGCACGGTGGATGCTCGACCAGTCGGCGTCCTTGATGCGCCCGGTGCGCACGTCCTGCGAGTTGATGCGGGCCTCGGAGCAGAGAACGCGCTGGATGAGCTGCTCGGCCGCCATCTCCAGGCTGAACAGCGCCACCGGTGAGCCCGCCTTGGCCGCATTCACCGCGATGTTGAGGGCGAACGCCGTCTTACCGACCGAGGGCCGCGCTGCAAGGATGAGGAGATCTCCCCGGTGCATGCCGGCGAGCAGCTTGTCGAGGTCTTCGAAGCCGGTGGGCACACCGCTGATGTGCTCCTGGCGCTCGAAGAGCTCCTCGAGCTGCTTGAAGCTCACCTGCAGCAGCTCCTCCATGCCCTGGAAGTTGCTGCTCACGCGCTTGTTCGTTACCTCGAAGAGCGTGCGCTCGGCCTGCTCGACGACCTCCTGCATGTCGTCGGGCGCCTCGTAGCCGAGGGAGGCGATCTGACCGGCGGCGGCGATGAGGTCGCGCAACATCGAGGTGCGCTGCACGATCTCGGCATAGCGGGCCGCGTTGGCCGCTGTGGGCACCACCCCGGTGACGTCGAGCAGGTAAGCCTTGCCGCCGACCTGCTCCAGCGCGTTGACCGAATCGAGGCGGTCGGCCACGCTCAGCTGATCGATCGGGACGGATCGCCCGTAGAGGTACTGGATAGCCTCGAATATCCTCTGGTGGCTCGGGCGGTAGAAGTCGTCCTTTGCGATGGCGGCGACCCCCACCTCGACCGCCTCAGAGGACAGGAACATGGAGCCGAGCAGCGCCTGCTCGGCCTCTACGTTATGGGGCGGGACGCGCAGCTGCATAGCCGACGGCGCAAGTGTCCCACGAAACTCGCTCATGTCCCCTCCACTGTCACGCGCCATCACTCGATGTCGACCGGGCCCACTCCTGGCCGGGACGCACCGATGATAGCGGAGTGGTCTGACATCCGGACGGCTCGACCACCGCTGTCCACAGCGCGGCGCGCGGCACACCTGAGTGGATGCGAGTTATCCCCGGTATCCACAGATTCCTGACTTGTTAGCGGAGGGTAAAAGCAGAAGCGCCACCCACTGAGGGGCGGCGCCTCGGCACGAGTCTTTGTGGAGAACTACTCGACCGGTTCCTCGGCCTCGTCCTCGTCTGCCTCGGCGACCTCATCGGCGACCTCGTAGGTAACCTCGGCCCCATCGGCAACGGGCTCCTCCGCAACCTCGGCCTCCTCGGCGTCGACCGCGGCGATGACCTGCTCGACCGTCGGCTCGGCCACGGGCGCGCCGCCCTCGGGCACCACCACCACGACGACCTCGGTCTTGATGTCGCGGTAGACCTGCACCGTGACGGTATGCTCACCGAGAGTCTTGATCTGACCGTGCACGTCGACCTTGCGGCGGTCCACCTCAGCATCGAGCTGAGTGGCGATCGCATCGACGATCATCGGCGAGGTGACCGAACCGAACAGACGGCCTTCCTCACCGGCCTTGGCCTCGATGGTCACGCGTCCGCCCTCGAGACGCTCAGCGAGCGTGCGGGCCTCGCCGATGCGCGTCTCTTCGCGCTTGAGAATGTTGCCCTTGCGGGCGTCGAGCTGCTTGAGGTTGCCGGGCGTCGCCTCGATGGCGAGCTTGCGCGGCAGCAGGTAGTTCACTGCGTAGCCACGGGCCACGTCGACGACGTCGCCTTCACCGCCCTTACCCTTCAGCTCCTGTGTCAGGATGACCTTCATCACGTACTCCTTGTCCGTCGCCGGCTCATCTGCGCCGGCACGAGCGTGCTTATGACTCTAATCCCCGCCGGGTTCGTCCTCAAGCCTCTCGGCCACAGACGAGTCCTCTCGGGGCAACTTCCTGAAGTTGGCCCAGAAATCGATCAGTCCAACCATGCTCACAAGGGGCAGCACCGTGTCGGCCACTACGAGCAGCACGTAGCCGATACCACGCAACGCACCTCCGAGCCCGATCCGCCGGTAGAACGCCGACGCCACTCCCAATCCCTGCGCCAGAAGCAGCATGCGCACCCCGAGCAGCAGGTTCAGCCCTATCGTCGTCGCTATCGTCCACTCGTCTACGGCCCGGCCCGCCGCAAGGAACGCGAAGGCGCCGATGAACGGCCAGAGCACGTGCGGACTCAGGTCGAGAACGTCGAGCCTGGGCAGCCTCCGGACCGTGACTCCGCTCCGTTCGGCCGCCCATCCGGCCACGGCTACCGTGACGACCGCCGTGAGCAGCGCGCTCACGAAGTAGTCGACCGGCCACAACCGCGCCATCAGATCGATCAGCATCTCGGGGTCGATCCCGAGGACCGTCCCGTCACCGCCTGCGCTGCTCGCCGCATTCACGAACGAGTCGACAGCCCGCTCGATGCCTTCCTGCGTCAGTGCCAGGAACGTCGTACCCTGCAACCACGCCACCAGTGCCGTTCGCGCGAGCGCTCCTACTGCGAACGCGGCCGTCAGAAGTGCGACGTTCGCGAGCGCCGAGCGCCGCTGCATGCCTCCGATGGCGAAGAGCAGTGCCACGAACGCCGGCGTCAGCAAACCCGCGTCGACCGGCGCCATGAACGTGCCGAGCGCCACCGCGAGGCCCGCCGTGAACGCGGCCGCCACAACCCTCCCGCGGAAGATCAGGCCCGCCAGCCCGGCTGCGGCCAGCGGGAACCCTATCAGGGGCAGAAGTGGTGCTGCGAGCCCTCCGAGGACGACCGAGCCGGAGAGCAGCACCGTGTCCCTCGTATGGGAGAGGTTGGGCACCCGGGCTACCTGCCGCGGCGGCCGTCGACCTTGCCGCTGACCACCGGAACGGTGTAGGGCACGAGCGCCATCTCGCGTGCGCGCTTGACCGCGATGGAGAGCTGGTGCTGGTGCTGGGCGCAGTTGCCCGTGACCCGACGCGGCTTGATCTTCGCGCGGTCGGTCATGAACTTCCGTAGCATCTGAGCGTCTTTGTAGTCGATGTACTCGACCTTGTCCTTGCAGAAGGCGCAGTACTTGCGCCTCGGCTTGCGTACGTATTCGGACACGTCCGATCCTCCTTTCGCCTCTCTCGAAGCGACGCTTCTCACATTACGCGGACCGGGCGGGAGGGTACCGCTCCGGACCGCTCGTCGTTCCTAGAACGGGATCTCGTCATCGCTCGGGAGATCCGCGGCCTGCGGGGCCTCGAACGTACGACCGCCACCGCCACCGCCCTCGCCGCGCGAGGACATGAACTCGATCTCGTCCACCAGCACCTCTACCTTCGAGCGCTTCTCGCCCTGCTGGCTCTCCCACTGGCTGTAGCTGAGCTTGCCCTCGATGGCGACCTTCTGCCCCTTGGTGAGGTACTGCGCCAGCGCATCGGCGCGCTTGCCAAACATCACGCAGTTGATGAAGTTCGCGTACTCTTCCCACTCGCCGGTCTGCTGGTTCTTGCGGCGATCGTTGACAGCCACGCCGAAGTTCAGCACGGATGTCCCGCCTGCGGTCGCGCGCAGTTCCGGATCGCGGGTAAGATTCCCGCTGATCATGACTCGATTGATACTCATCTCAAACCACCACCTGATTCTCTAAGCGAACACCGGCCACACCGCTCCGGTGAACCGCCGTCTCAATGCGTGCCTCTAATCGCGATCGTCGCGACGGAGTAGCATGTAGCGGAACACCGGGTCAGTGATGTGCAGCACGCGGTCAATCTCGGCGATCGCATCGGGGGTGTGGTGGAAGCCCACCAGGACATAGTCGCCGTCGGTGACATCGTTGATCTCGTAAGCAAGACGACGCTTGCCCCACGAGTCGACGTTATCGACAGCGCCCCCCTCGGCGGTGATGAGTCCCTGCACCTTCTCGAGAACGCCCTCACGGGCCTCCTCGTCCAGGCTGGGATCGAGCAAGAGCAACATTTCGTAAGCCTTCATTGGTCACCTCCTCTGGGCTTAAGGCCCCGGGACTGTGAAGGCAGCTGCCCGGAGCAGGAAAATGAGCCCTCGCAGTGTATCACCGAGATACCACTGCGGCAACATCCTCTCGTTCGGGTATGACGGGCACGCTCAGGCAGGGGGTCGCCCGCCACAAAGGCCACAGGAGTGCCGCAGCCAGCGCGGCCGCTGCGGCGGCGATCCCGCCCACCGGCAGTGCGTCCCCGGCGGCGATCCTCTCCCGGCGGTCCACCGCGAGAGCTGCCCGTGCGGGTTCAGGCAGCACCGCAATCGCACGCAAGACCGCGGGCGCACTCCCCGCCGCGGAAGGCACCCGCTCATCTCCCGTCGCTGCACGCACGCCGGCGGCAGGCTCCGGGGTGGTCACGGAGGCCACCGGGGCGCTCGAGCCGCTCGCGACCGGAGCCGCCTGGGCCGGCGAGGGCACCAGCGAGCCCGGAACGGCTGCGGCTTGCGCACCGGCAGCGGGCGCAGCCGAAGGGGACGCGGCAGGAGCCGGAGACACGGCCGTGAGCGCGGGCGCGGCAGGAGCTGGTGAGGGTGCCGTGACCGCCTCGGCCTCGCCGACCGCGCCGGCCACCGGCGCCAGCAGAAACGGCATGGGATCGATGTAGAGCGTCCCGCGGCGGGCGCTCAGGTGCAGATGGGGTTCCGGGTGGGACCGGTCGCCGGTCTCCGCGAGCATCCCCAGCCTGCTGCCGGCGTCGACGTCCTCCCCCGCGCCCACGGAGATCTCCGAGAGCGGCGAGTACGTCAGGCGGACGTCTCCGCTCTCGACGGTGACCGCGAGCGTCGTGGCGCCCTCTCCTGCCGGCACCCGGCCCGCAAAGGTCACCGTACCCGGGAGCACGCCGCCGACAGCCGTACCGGATGCCGCGGCCAGATCGATGCCCCGGTGCACGATGGACGATCCGTCGGCAGCGGCATAGCGCTCACCGAATCCGAGCACCATCGGTGCGGGTCCGGCAAACGGCCAGCCCGGTTCGAGCGAACCTGCCGCAGCGCCCGGCGATATCGCGGACACGACGAACTGCACGGCCAGCAGCACGGCCACCAGGCCGCACGAATGTCTCCTCATCACGCACCTCCCACTCGGTCTGAGCCACGCAGGAGGTGAGGGGGCGCGGCGCTCTTACGAACAGGTGTTCGACACCGATGGCAGGATTCCTGCCCGGATGACGCAGATTTCCGGAAATCGAAACGGCCGCCCGGAGGCGGCCGAATGTGCGCGTGGAGCGGGCAACGGGTCTCGAACCCGCGACCTACAGCTTGGGAAGCTGTCGCTCTACCAACTGAGCTATGCCCGCATAGCGTCGGTCATTGTACGTCAGCCCAGCGAGGGCGGGCAAATCTACCTACGGGCCGGTGAGCGCCTTCTTCAGCGTCTTCTCGTGCTCGACCGCGGTGAACGCGATGACCTGGTCGCCGGGCTGGAGCAGCGTGTCTCCGTGAACCGTTACCACCTCGTCCTCCCCGCGCACCAGAGCCACGAGGATGCAGTCGACCGGCAGGTCGAGTTCGGACACTGCTTTGTTGCACACCACGCACCGGTCGGTCGGCAGTTCGATCTCGACGATCGCCATGTTGCCCTTGCGCAGCGCGATCAGCGTCCTGATGTCGCCGACCGTGGCCTCCTCCTCGATCATCCGGGAGATGATCGTGGTCGACGAGATGGCCTCGATACCGAGCGCGTTGAAGATGTGCTCGTTCTTGGGGTTGTTCACCCGGGCGATCGCCCTCGGCAAGCCGAACGCGACCTTGGCAAGCTGGCATGCGACGAGGTTGTCGTCGTCGTCGCCGGTAGTGGCCACAAAGACCTCGGCGCGACCGACCCCCGCGTCCTCCTGGAACGCGGCATCGCATCCGTCGCCGTGGATGAGAAGCACGCGCCCGGGAAGCTCGCTGACGAGCTTCTCGACGATCTCTGCACGTTTCTCGATGAGCGCGACGTCGTGGCCCGACTCCAGCATCGTCCTTGCGAGATAGGAGCCGACCTTGCCACCGCCGTTGATGACGATGTACATGCCCTCACTCCTCCATGTAGCGCTCGATCTTGCCGAACGCCTCTTCTTTGACCGATGCCATCACGATGTCGCCTGCGTGCAGCACGGCGTCCGACTCGGGAACGAACATCTCGTCACCGCGCGAGACGGCCGCGATTCGGAATCGCCGCGCGATCTCGATGTCGCCGACACGCTTGCCCTCGACCGCCGCGCTCGCCTTGAACTGCACGACCTCGACATCGCCGAGGGCGGAGACGTGATGTCCGTGCCCGGCCTTGATCTTGTCGAGCAGCACCTCGGCTACGAGCGTCGTGCCGCACACGTAGTCCAGGCCGAGCTGCTGGTACGTGCGCTCTCGCAGCGGGTTGTAGAGGCGTGCGACGACGTGCTCGACGTCGAAGAGCTTGCGCGCGACCTCGGCCGCCATGAGGTTGGTGTTGTCGAGGTTGGTGACGGCCGCAAAAGCGTGCGCCTCGCGGATGCCGGCCTCCTCGAGCACGTCCTCGTCAAAGCCGAGACCCTTGATGGTCACGCCGTTGAAGATGGTGCCGAGCCGGCGGAACGCATCGGCGCTCTTATCGATGACGACGACGTTGTGACCTTCGATGGATAGCAGCGTTGCGAGCTGTGATCCGACTCGTCCGCACCCCACCACGATGACGTTCATCTGCGCTCCCTGCCTCCGCCTGCCGCGTGGCACCGTTCCAGCACCGATTATCGGACGCTACTCCCTCGGCCGGGGGGTGTCAACAGACGCCCGGCCGGGCCTTGAGCGCGTCGTCGCCCGGGTAGCACGGCGGGCGCCGGAGAAGCCCCCGGCGCCCGCTCGATCACACCCTGAAACAGGCGGTTACTTGCCGATCCTGAACATCTTGGTGCCGCACTCGGGGCAGACACCCTGGGTCGCCGGGCGACCGTTCTTCATCGTAATCGCCTGGGCGTCCTTCATCTCCCGCTTGTCCTTGCACTTCACGCAGTACCCTTCCTTGGCGGCCATGCAGTGCTCCTCTCAAACCGTTGTGGACATGCCTCAGGCCGCGCGTCGCGACGACCGTACAGCCAGATGACCCCCTCGGGCGTGGTGACCATCGCCCTACAAGAGTGTACACCTCTTCATCCCGTTGTCATGGCCCCTGGCGCACTGCTCCGGGTCGCATGCTTCTGCCGAGCACACCGAGCACGGCTGCACCCGCGAGCGCGAGCCCGCCCCACGAAGCCCCGGAGGCGGCCCAGAACGGCTCGGGGAACAGCCGGATGAGCAGGGCGTCCGCGGGGAACTGCCACGTGCCGGCCTCGAAGAACAGCCCGTGGAAGGCGGTGAAGAACCAGTCGAAGTCGGTGAGTGCCACGAGCGCGGCGAGCGCCACGACTCCCACCACGATCCACGCGGCGGTCGTCAATGATGATGCAAGCGCGCGGACATGCCCCCTGCGGTATGCCCAGAGCGCCCACGTCCCGGCGGCGATGGCTGCGAGGAGCGTCGCGAGGCGCGCGGCGTGGAGCACCTTCCGCACGTCATCGAGGTGCGCGACCGCCTTGGCGTCGAACGCGGGCCGGCCGTCGTGGAGCGTCTCGGGCAGGGTCGCTCCGCGGGCACCGCCGACGAACGCGCGCACCTGTTCAGCAACGGCTTGCGTCTCTTCGACATCGAGGTCGGCGAGCGCAGGCGCATCGACCCGCACGACGAGCACCGCCGTGTAGGGGGGAGTCATGAGCAGCAGCAGGGGGAGTCCGAGCGCGACGAGGGAGAGAGCGGTCGCGGCGGCGGTCGCGGCCACCCGCCAGCCGGCTGTCACGGTCCCGTCTCCGCGAGTCTCACGCAGTTGCCCCCGGCCGTGAGCGCCCGGTGCAGGGCCTCGTCGGCGGCGGAGAGGGCGGTGTCGACAGTGGGGCCGTTCTGCGGGTAGACCGCCACCCCGGCGCTCACCGTCACGCTCGCGTCCTCGAGCCGCGTCTGTTCGATTGCTCCGCGGAGCGCCTCGGCTACCGCGAACGCGTCGTCCGGATCGGGCGGGCCGGCGGTGCCCTCGACGAGCAGCACGGCGAACTCCTCGCCTCCGAACCGGCTGATCACGTTGCTCTCGAACGAACCCGCCGCACAGCACTCCTCCAGCGTGCGCGAGAGCGTGTCGGCCACCGCACGTATCATGTCGTCGCCCCGAGCGAGGCCGAACACGCGGTTGAAGCGCGCGAACTCGTCGATGTCCATCATCAGGACGGCGAACGGGCGGCCGTCGCGCTCGGCGCGCATGACCTCGCTCGAAAGCGAGCGCAGGAAGTACTTGCGGTCGTACAGGCCGGTCTTCTCGTCGACGATGGATGCCTCCGCCAGCTGCTCCTCGCGTGCTCTCAGCTGGGACGTCATCAGCGTCGCGATCATCGCCACACCGCCAAGCATCGTGAGCTGCCACAGGTACCGCACGCTCACGTACGTCAGGTTGTGGTGCAGGTCGCCGGAGGTGAACGGGACCTCGATGTGGTCGAGCACGCCGAAGTACTCGCCCCACACGACCGCGCCGTAGGCCACCGCACTGAAGGCCGCCACGATGGACGCATCGCGGGGCTTGGGAAGGATGAACGCCGCCTCCAGCACGAACAGGGCGTACATCGCATAGAACCACGAGTTGACGCCACCCGAGTAGTACACGAGCACCGAGACGACGATGACGTCGAAGAGCAGCTGCGCGTGGTTGAGGAACGCGATGTTGCCGAGGCGGTGGTAGGTCAGATGGTAGTAGGTGTTGTAGAGGCACACGAACACCACCGCAAGTGCCGGCACCCGGATGTTCGGCGCGAGCTCGGACCAGGGCACTTCGGACCCGTAGATCCAGACGCCGAGCAGGGTGAATACGCTCAGCACGGCGACGAGCGCCCAGCGGACGCGGATGACGAGGCCGACCCTCTCGATGTTCGCCTGGAGAGCCTCGATGTCGTAACGGGTAGGCCGCTCGCGCCACGAGACCTTCGCGCGACGCATGAGCGACTTGGTGAACCGATTCGGGCTTACCACACAAGCTCCCAGGCAGCGGTGCTGGACGGCATCCGAGTTTCATGCACAGTATACTGGAGGAACGCGATGCCACGGAGTCGATGCCCATGAACCCCGCCGCGATTCAGGCGGAGATAGCACAGCTCGTCAGCACACTCGGCGCGATCGGCGCGCCGCTGCAGGCTCTCCTCCCGGCAGCGGCGGTAATCCTGGTCGCGCTCGCGGTGGTGCCGGCCTGGCGCCCCCTCCTCGGAACCGCGGTCGGCGTGAGCGCGTTCATCCTGCTTCTCGGGGAGTTCGTCCTCGCGTGGTTCCACTGGCGCCTCTACGACCTCGCGGTGGTGTTCAGTCCCGACACCGG
>Ga0114946_10001773_pt1 | contig 14881 bp, 12 predicted proteins | sample WalLakDeSediment_FD_88676 | JGI IMG/M metagenome (GOLD analysis project Ga0114946, IMG submission 88676) | Lake sediment microbial communities from Walker lake, Nevada to study Microbial Dark Matter (Phase II) - Walker Lake 11/02/13 Deep Sediment | ecosystem: Environmental > Aquatic >... | reverse complement strand
TGAGAACGGAAGCCAGCCCGTCCACCCACTGCAAAGGCGGGTAGACGGGCTGGCGGATTCCCCTTTCCGACCCGAACCTTCTCCCTACCTCAGCCGCCCGGCCTCCCGCAGGAGCCTCCGGAAGGGCTCGTCGTCGGTGGCGAACTCCCGAGCCGCCTCACCGGCCCGGATGATGCGGACGGTGCGGATCTCGTCCCCTGCGGCTAGATCGGCCAGCCGGTGGGCGCCGGCGACGACCTCTCCCAGGGCGGTATGGCGCGAGTCCAGGTCCGGCCGAGCCTGGAGGGTGAGGTAGAAGCTGCCGGACCCCGAGAGGCCGAGCACACCCGGCCGATCGTGCTTCACGCCGGGATTGGGGGCCAGGGGTACCTCTGGCAGCCCTGCCAAGCCCGCGGCCCTCTGGCGCTCCGACTCCACCAGGGCCCTCACCATCCCCCCCTCCACCTCCTGGATCCTGCCCACCGAAACCTGGCGTCCGCCGGGGCCGCCGGGGCCCATGGCGGGAGGGCTAGCTCCCTCGAACAAGCGAACGAAGTAGGCGGCCTGGAGGGGAGCATTCTCGAAGTCCAGGGACGCCATGACCCGGGCTCCGGAGGCGGTGGTGATGTCCGCGTAGAGACCGTCCTCCAGGAAGACGCCCTCACGGGGGAGGGGCTCGTCCAGGTTCGCGGCGCCGTAGGCCAGCACGGCCAGGGCAACGGCCGAGTGCTCCTGGTGCTCGGTGTAGGGAACCAGCTCGCTGTAGACGTCGTACAGGGTGTGCCAGGCCCTGTTGTAGACGTAGTCGGTCTGGTTCCTCATGCTCAGGATCGGAATCCCCAGCATGGCGAAGGACGAGTGATCCGAGCCCCCGGGACGGTCGGGCCTGGCGCCAGGATAGTCGTTCTGACTCAAGGAGAAGGGCCAGCGGGAATCCAGGTCCTCGAGGGGGGCTGTGATCTTCCGGAAATCTTCCATCCACCCCGGTGGAACCGTGGCCCCGGTGATGGCGCCGGGGCTCCCGTCCCTGTTCATCATGACCACGATCCTGGAGTGGAGGTCCGGGTTCCTGGCGAGCCACGACTGAGAGCCCACCAGGCCGATCTCCTCGGCGGCGAAGAGGATCGCAACGATGGACCGCTTCGGGCCCCCCCCGGCCTCCTGGATGAGCCGCATAGCTTCCATCACCGGGGAGGTTCCGGACACGTTGTCCACACCACCCGTGCCTCCGTCGAAGGAGTCGTAGTGGCCCCCCAGGACGACGTACTCGTCGGGGTGCGTGGTGCCGGGGATGACAGCCACCACGTTGTGGTACTTCACCGGTCCCATCTTGAACCAGTTCCGGATGTCGAACTCCAGCTCCACCGCCTCCCCCCGCTCCACCAGGGCGCGGATCTCGTCGTACTGGAGGTCCAGGAGCTTGATGTCCGGTAGCTCCGGCAGCTCGGCCCAGGAGTCGGCGAAGCCGTCCAGGATCCGCATGGGATCCCCGGCCCTCTGGATGGTGCCCAGAGCACCGGCATCCAGCAGGGCCCGGGTCAGGGGGGGCATGAGCTGGGCATCGGAATACTCCGGGGTGTCACGCCGCCCGTCCCGGGCGAAGCCGGTGCTCTGCCCGGCGATGAGGACCCAGGCGCCGCTGAATCTGGAGGGGTCGCCCCTCACCTCAGCCAGGGCGGCCTCCACCGCCGCCGCCTTGTTCTCGACGTCTTCGGGAGTGGGATTCCGCCCCGGAACGGAAAAGGGATCCGCCTTGAGGACCGTCACCGGCCCCCTCTGCACCCCTTTTGTGCCGGCGGTGAAGGAGGGGGTGCCGAAGTAGAGGGACTTCTCCGCAGGCGAGACCATCTTGCCGAACCACGGTCCACGGTTGAAACCGACCGGGACTTCGCCCACTTCATCCAACTCGGCCTGGATCCCCCACTCCCGGAACTGCCACACGGCCCAGTCCGTGGCGTTGCTGTAAGCGTCGGAGCCCGTGAGGCGGCCCCCGAAGCGGTTGGTGGCGTAGTCGGCCCACACCATGACTTGGTTGTCGCTGGTTCCCAGCTCGATGATCCTCCGCACCACCGGGTCTTCCTGGGCCGACAGGGGCACATGGAGAGCGGCGGCGACCAAGGCCAGGAGTCCCACACCCAGCAAGGACCTGGCGGATCTCGGAAAGCGGACAGCGGGCCCGCTGGAATTCTTCATTATGGATTCCCATGGTCTCAGAGGACAGCGCCCCGGAGCGCGTGCGGAGTCGACCCGGGGCAAGGGTGCACAGACGAGGAGGATACGACGGCTGCGGGGTGCTGACAATCGGGGAGCGGATCGGTGTCTCTCCCTCGATCCCCACCCTCCTCATGGCTCCACCGTAGCCATCAACGACCTCAGGCCCCAGGCAGCTGGTCCAGGAGCCAGTTCACCACATCCTCCAGGACCGCCCCCACCACCAATGTATGGCCGTACCCGGGGATGACCCGATATTCCACGTGGAAACCTGCCTCCTGCCCTTGGCGGACGGCGGCCTCCATGCGAGAGGGAGCCGAGATGGGATCGAGTTCCCCCGCCACCACCAGGAGCGGGGGGCGGCCCGGGCGTTCTCCACCGGACTCCGTCCCCCCAGGCGCTCCGCACGCCCCGGCCACGCACGCCACCGCACCGATGGACTCGCTGAACCTCCCAGCCAGCCGCCAGGCCGCCCCCGCACCCATGGAATGACCCAACAGCGCCACGCGGCTCCGGTCGATGGGGAACTCGCCCTCCGCCGCCGCCAGAAGTCCGGGCAGCGCCTCCGGGGACATGGCAAGGGCTGAAGTGGAGGGCGAGATCACCACGAACCCCCGTTCCTCCGCCAGCACCCGAAGCCGGCCGGCACCGTAGGCCTCCAGGAACATATGCTCGTTCCCTCCCGCCCCGTGGAGAGCCACAAGCACCGGGAAGGGCCCGGCTGCATGGGGAGGAGGGCCGTGGAGGCGGTAGGGGATGGGGGGATGATCACCTTCCAGGGCCCGGGTCTTGGAGTCCAGCCCATCCAGGATCCGCTCCGCATCCTCCCTCTGCCGGGCTCGGGCGCCGGCGTCCGGCTCCACAGCCTTTGCCAAGGAGTCCAGTGCCGTGACCACCGCCTCCTCCCTGCCGGCGAAGAAGGCCAGGGTGGCCCGATCAAAGGCCAGGTTCACCTCCCGCACGGCTTCCGGTGCCGGCGGGCGTCCCTTCAACGCGTACTCCACCCGGAGGAGGGCACCCGCCAGGGCACGGGTCTCAGGGGTCTCCTGGCCCTCCGACACCGCCGGAGACCCGAGAAACAAGAAAACGGCGAACCCCGTAGCCGCCGAAGCCCTTCTCCAAGCACTGAACCCCTTCTGGAATGCGAGCATCGTATCTCTTCTCCGAGCAGGTATGCCTCGTGGAGGCGCCCATGACCATCACCGGAAGATCCGGGGTGGACCACGACCAGACTCGTGCGACAGCACCGGCGCCAACCTTCCTCCGGCGTCGCGGACGCTGGCCGCCGTCACGCCGCCTCGCCACCCCGAACTCTGGTAGACCAGCTCACCGCAGTGCCCACCGCAACCACCACCATCGCCCCCACCACATTGTAGTACAGCCAGGAGATCTCCGTGCCGAGGGAGACCAGAAAGACCGACCCCATGCCGGCCAGCAGGCCGACGGTGGCCCCGGTGCCGTTGGCCGCTCTTACGAAGAAGGCCAGGAGGAAGACCCCCAGCAGCGAGCCGTAGAAGAAGGAGCCGATCTTGTTCACGGCCTCGATGAGGGAGCCCAGCTGCCCCGCGTACAGAGCCACGCCGAAAGCGAAGAGTCCCCAGAACATGGTGGCCAGCCGGGACACCAGGAGGTAGTGGGCGTCCGAGGCCCCTTGCCGGAACCATCGCCGATAGAAGTCCATGACGGTGGCACTGGACAGGGCCGTGATCTCAGAGTCCAGGGAGGACATGGCGGCGGCGAAGATCACCGCCATCAAGAGACCCAGGAGCCCCACCGGAATGTACTGGACGATATAGGTGGGAAAGACGTAGTTCACATCGTTGGACGCCCTTCCCCGGACCTCCGCCACCAGGCCCTTCGCCCCGGACCGAAGCTCCCGCAGCCGCTCGTCGTATCCCTTGATGACGGACCTCCACTCCTCCACGTCGGCCCCCTGGTGCCGCTCCTCCAGGAGCTGCCGGGTGGCCGCGAGGCGGTCCCCGTGGACCTGGGCGTGCTCCTCCTGCAGGGCACGGAGCTCCCCGGCCAGGGGGCTCGCCTCCACCACCGCCACCTCCGCCGGACTGAACACCAGGGGCGGCTGCTCGAAATGGTAGAAGACGAAGAGGAGAACGCCGATGGAGAGGATGAGGACCTGCATCGGCACCTTCAGGAACGCATTGAAGATCAGGGAGAGTCGGCTGTCCTTGAGGGAGGCGGCGGTGAGGTAGCGTTGGACCTGGCTCTGGTCGGTACCGAAGTAGGCCAGGAAGAGGAAGAGCCCCCCCAGGAGCCCCGACCAGAGAGTGTAGGTGCTGGTGGGATCCAAGGAAAAATCCACACTCCGCCACATCTCCTGAATTCCCCCGATGTAGACCACGTCCCCCACCCCCACCCCGTCCGGGAGGTTGGCGAAGAGGGCCAGGAGGGCCACGGCGATCCCCCCGAAGACCATGAGCATCTGCACCACGTCGGTCCAGATGACGGCGGTGATCCCCCCCACCATGGTGTAGGCCACCGTCACCAGGGCCATGACCAGGATGGTGAGGCGCTCGTCCCACCCCAGGATCACCGAGAGGACGATGGCCGGCGCATAGAGGATGATGCCTGCCCCCATCCCTCGGGAGAGGAGGAAGAGGAAGCCGGCCAAGGCCCTGGTCTTGGCATCGAACCGACCCTCCAGGTACTCGTAGGCCGTGAAGACCCGAGCCCGGTAGAAGAAGGGAACGAAGACGATGCAGAGGATCACCATGGCGAAGGGAAGGGCCAGGTAGAACTGGATGAACCGCATGCCGTCGTCGAAGGCCTGGCCCGTGGTCCCGATGAAGGTGATGGCACTGGCCTGGGTGGCCATGACGGAGAGGCCGATGGCCCACCAGGGAACCCGGCGGTTGGCCAGGAAGTATCCCTCCACCCCCACGTTGCGCCGGCTCTGGTAGAGGGCGAAGGAGACGACGCCAACGAAGTAGAGGGCGAAGAGGCCCCAGTCGAGATGGGTCATGGGCTGAAGCTCACAGCGCCGACCCGGGATCCAGGACCCTGGTGAGGATAACCAGCAGACCGATCACCAGGATCCCGTACACGATCACCGTCCCGTACACCCAGGCCCAGCTGGGAAAGGGGCCCACAGGTTCCCTTTCCAGCCGGTCAGCCTCCCGCATGGCGGCCCAGATTCCCTGGGATCCCGGCACCTCGCGTCCCGGTACCTCGCCGGCCGGCCTCTCGCTCCCGGACCTTCCGGCACCGCCATGATCTCCGGGCGCCTGCTCCCGGGCTGCACCCCTGGCCTCCGGGGGCTCAGGCTTCCCTGCATCACGGCCCATGAAGCTGACTCCCCTTGAGGGACACGAGGTTCGCGAACAGTCGGTGGGCCCCCGGCACTCCCCTCGGGAACTGACGGAAGAGAGCCAGCCCGGTGTAGACGTAGGCTCCGTCCCCCACCTTGGCCACGAGCAGGCCACCCCTCTGGCCCGGCTCTCCGGGATCCGCCATCTCCAGGAGCGGCGTGAACCGCCCGTCCCAACTCCTCAAGAAGTAGAGCCCCCGCTCCTGCACCCACCCGTCGAAGTCCCCGGGGCCGATGGGATTCGGGTGCCGGACCACCGGGTGCTCCGGTACCAGGATCCTCACGGGGGCCGACTTGTCCGTGACCCGGTCGTGGGGCCTGGCCATGGTCACGGGATAGGGAGCGAACCCCCCGGCGGGAAACTCATACTTGTTGTATTGCACGATGACCGTGCCCCCTGACCGGGCATACTCCAGGAGCCGCTCGTTGGCCGCCACAAGGTCGGGCCGGGTCTCATAGGCCCGGATACCCAGGACCACCGCTTGGAACCCCTGGTAGGCCCCGGCTCGCACCGCCTCGGCGCCCAGGAGCTCCACGGTGGCCCCCATCTGGCGGAGGGCTTCGGCGCCTGCATCCCCGGACCCCATGACGTACCCGACCCGAAGATCCCCCTCCATCTCAACGGGGAAGACCGAGACCATGGTCTCGGCGGGCGGGAAGAGGGCTGAACGAGGGATGTGTGGGTAGTCCACCAGGACCAGCCCCTCCCGGTACTCCCTCCCGTCCGGACTCCGGGCGCTGGCCCGGAAGTGATAGGTGCCTTCCGCGAGCCGGGGGGGAGGGTTGACCGTGAAGGAGAACGAGGCCTCGGCACCGGGCTCGGCCAGGGCCAGCACGTGCTCCGGGGGGCTCACGCCCCAGCCGGGAGGGGGCTCCAGCCGGACGGTCCCCCCCTTCCCATCGACGGCATGATTCCGGACACGGACCCTGAACTCCCGGGGCTCCGTCATCCCCAAAGGCCACACCATGTTCGACGGGTCCAGATGCACCGAAAGGGCCGGAACGACCAGCAGCGGCTTCGAGTACTCGCCGGTGGTCTTGTCCACCCCCCGGTAGCGGCCCGTCCTGAGGACGCTCACGGGCGCCGCCCCTTCCACATCCAGGCTCAGCCTCGCACGAAGGAGGTCCCGATTCCCCGGACTCCCCGGAACGCCGGCACTCGCCCCCGCCGGCCACCGGTACATCTCTCCATCCCTGGGTTCTTCCAGATAATAGAGACGCGACGGATCCGCCCCCGGTGGCACATGGACACGCATAACCCATCGGGCCAGGTCTCCCGGCCCCACATCCCGGCCTTCCGGGGTTTCCCCCCCATTCCCCCCTTCCACCCACCACCCCATTGGCAGATCCAGCTCGGCCCGGAGTCCGGCGAGACGCAAAGGACCTCCATTCCAGACCTCCACCGTGACGTCCACCGTCTCTCCGGGAACCAGCAGCTCTGCCTCCGCCCGGACGTCCACCACCACACCCGCCGACTTCAGGAGGGCCTCCTGGAGAAGGGTGAGACGGCCTTCCAAGACCCTCCAGAACTCCATGGCATCCGGTGTGGGCGGTCCCTGGTACCCCGGACTCCTGAGTCGCTCCAGGGCTCGTCCGAGAGCCTCCACCCCACGGCCCAGGTGAGGAGCGGCCTCCCATGGATCCTCCGGGGTCATCCCCCGGAGGGCCAGGGCCAGGGCCTCCCGATAGGTCTCCAGAGCCTCCCGCACCTCCCGTCCATCGGGCTCCGGCAGGTCCCGGGCCAGGCCCAGGAGGCTGGTGTCCGCCCCGGCGAAGATCCGGTCCGGGCCCGCCACCTCTACCCTGGACTCCAACAGTGCGAGAGTTGACCGGCGGGGGCCCAGAGGCTGGGCAGCCCCCATGTCCTGGGAACGGTGCTGGCTCCGGCTCTCCATGGCTACCTGGAAGTGGGACCGTCCCAAGACCGGATCGAAGGTCCCGGTCTCCACAACTGTGGAGCCCGCCGAAGGATCCCGTCGTGCCAGACGGTAGAGCTTGAGGGGCGCCCAGGGCGCCATCCCCTCTGTCAGCTGGTCCGGGAAGCGAGCAGGGTCTCCAGCGGCGTGGAAGGCATCCCGGGCTACGAGCCCCGCCACGTGGTGGTGCCCGTGGCCGTCCAACTCCGTTCCGGAGAACACGGAGACCACCACCTGAGGCCTGAAGCTCCGCACCACCCAGGTCACGTCCCTGAGTAGCTCTTCCCGGGGCCACAAGCGGAAGGTTTCCGCTGCCGACTTCGAGTAGCCGAAATCGAAGGCCCGGGTGAAGTATTGGGCCCCGCCGTCCAGGGCCCGGGCCGCCTGGAGCTCTCCGGTCCGCAAGAGACCGAGCCCCTCGTCCATCTCCGGCCCAAGGAGGTTCTGTCCCCCCTCGCCGCGGCTAAGGGAGAGGTAAGCGGTCTCCGCGCCCATGCCCCGGGCCAGGGCGGTGAGGAGGGCCGTGTCCTCGTCGTCGGGATGCGCTCCGATCATGAGGACCCGTTTCACCCCGTCCAACTGCCGAAGGAGGAGGCTGGCGCCCACACTCCCGCTGCCCCAGGGATCTTCCTGGGCGCCGAGGACGGCCTTCTCCCTCTCCAGGCACGGAAAGGCCGCCGTGGCAGGTAGAAGCGCCAGGACGGCCAGAATCAGGGGGTTCACCGAAGCCTTCCGCATTGAGCCTCTGTCGTCCCGGAAACGTCAATGATAGGGGTCTCGCCGATCGCGGCTACTTCGCAAAGTCCGAGCCATCGGAACCGGCTACCCCGCGAACATGGAGCCGTCAGCCTCGGCTCCCTCCGTAGCCAGGGCCCTCCAGGCCGAACCAGGACGCCGACGCTGCACGGCAACAGGGGGGAGAACCCTGAAGTCCGTCCTGAGGTTCCCCCCTCCAAGACCCTCCGCCCCGCCATGAGCAGGAGAGCTTCGCACTATGCCCGCTCGGCCCTGACCCGGCAAGTCCCCCAGGTGCCCACGACATCTTGCAGCGACCCTCAGCCGAACCCCGGAGACCCCTTCTTCGCTTAGCCTCAACACTTCCCATCCCGCCATGGGAGCGCCCCGGGTTCATGCCGACCATAGTGGCCAACGACATCGCTGCCATGGGCGGCAGCGGTCATGCGAAGGACCCCAGGGAGCCCGGGCCCAAAGGCTCGCCCCTTCGAAGGCTACGGCCAGCCGGCCCAGAGCCGAGGGCGCACGGCCAGCAAGGCAGCCAGCCGGTTCGGAAGTGATGGCCCGCCCACCCGTTCAGCGCAACGCAGGGCCAAAGACGGCTCAGTGCCACGCAGGGCCCCAGGCGGCTCAGTGCCACGCAGGGCCCCAGGCGGCTCAGCGCAACGCAGGGCCAAAGACGGCTCGGTGCCACGCAGGGCCCCAGGCGGCTCAGTGCCACGCAGGGAGCGCCGGACGCGGTACACAAACTGACATTGGAGCCCGCGCATAGGCGAACGAGCGCGTTTCCCTACCCCAGAGGTATACAAAACAGAAAGCGAGCCGGGAGCCTGATGGACAGAAGTAGGATTCTGCACCGTGGAGGGAGAAAGACTCGAAACGCACCTCTCCGCGCACCACGCTTCTCAATTTGACCACCGTGCGACCCTCCTTCGAAGTCCTCATCAGCGATCTGGCCGGCCGCCAGCTTGGTGTCGTCACTCGAGCGCAACTCCTCGGCGTCGGTCTCACAGACCGGGTCCTGAGCAGGCGGTTCAGACAGCAGCGTCTGAGAAGGATCCACCGAGGCGTCTATCTGGTGGGGCCCCTAACGGCGCCACACGCCCCGGAGATGGCCGCCGTCCTCGCCTCCGGCCGCGGGGCGGTAGTCAGCCACCGGAGCGCCGCTGCCCTCTGGAGCTTGCTCCGCCATCCGGGACAAGCTGGACCAGTGGACGTGACCGTACCCGGTGGCACCCGGGGCAACCGCCCGGGTGTCCGTGCCCGAAGAGTCATCCGCCTCGAGCCGGATGAGACGACGACGTGGAAGGCCATTCCCATCACCACACCGGCCAGAACTCTCCTGGACCTGGCAGGGGACCTGGTAAGAGAAGGACGAGCCCGGGAGTTTGAACGGGTTCTGGCTACAGCCCAACGGAGCAACCTCATCGCTCGCACGGAACTCCTCTCCCTCCTGGTCCGGCACCAGCGGCGGCCAGGGGCCTCTCTTGTCAGGGAGTTGATGGAAAACCGAACCGGGCCCGCTCTCACCCGTTCAGAGGCGGAGGAGCGGCTCCTGGCCCTGATCAGGGACGGGAGGCTCCCCGAGCCCCGAGTGAACGCCATGGTAGCGGAGTACGAGGTGGACTTCCTTTGGGCTGGGCAGCGGCTGGTGGTGGAGGTGGACGGTTACGAGTTCCACTCGGGCCGGAGCAGCTTCGAGGGTGATCGGCGGCGGGATGCGGATCTAGCGGCGCTCGGCTTCCGCGTGCTCCGCGTGACCTGGCGCCAGCTCAACGAAGAACGTCAAGTAGTGCTGGCCCTCATCGCTCGCGTGTTGGGGCAAGGAGAAGGCCGCTGACCCGTTCCAACGTGCCCTGAACCCGGGACCGCCTACCGCCGATGAACGACATGGGGTGTTTTCCCGTATGGGAGGATAGGTTGTGGTGCAGCACAGGGCTCATGCCTTGACCCTCCGGACCCGCAAAAACAGGTTCAGGATCCACTCGGCCACTATGGGAGCAGCATGGCATCCAAAGATTTCCAGCCAGATCCGCGCCTATTCCCCTTCGAGTCCCACTGGTTCCGCAGTCCCGCAGGCAAGATCCACTACCTGGACGAAGGACAGGGTCCTCCCATCCTTTTCCTCCACGGAAACCCAACCTGGAGCTTCCTTTACCGGGGCATCATCATTCGCCTGCGAAAGCGGTTCCGCTGCATAGCTCCGGATTACCCGGGGTTCGGCCTCTCCGAGCACCCGGCCACCTACCGCTACACCCCCGAGGAGCACGCCCAGGTAGTCCGGGCTCTCGTGGCGGAGTTGGACCTCAGAGACCTCACGATCATGGGACACGACTGGGGTGGCCCCATCGCCATGCGGCTGGCCCTGGACCAGGTGGATCGCGTCCGTTCCCTGGTCATGGGCAACACGTGGTACTGGCCCACGGACGCTCTTCACCTGAGGGCCTTCGGCTGGCTCATGTCCACCGGGTACGTCCAGGGGCTCATCCACCGCAAGAACATGTTCGTCGAGCGCATCCTTCCCCTGGGGGTCAAGCATTCCCTGGCCGAAGAGGTGCTGGAGCACTACCGGGGACCCTTTCCCACGGTGGACAGTCGGGCCGGCGTCGCGGAGTTGGCCCGCCAGTTGGGCCGGTCGGCCAACTGGCTCGCAGACGTTGAGATGGGAGTCCACACCCGCCTCGGCGATCTTCCCGTGCTCCTGACCTGGGGGATGGACGACCTGGCTTTTACCCCACCCTTCATGGACACGTTCAGGAGGGATTTCAAGCAGGTGCGGGTGGTGCGCCTGGACGCCAAACACTTCATCCAGGAGGACACCCCCGGGGAGGTGAGTAGAGCCATCCAGGAGTTCCTGGGAGGAGGATGAAGCCAGCGTGCGGATGCAAGCGGACAGTGGCCGGCGACCGGATCTGCTGGGCAGTGACCGGTCGCCGGACCTACGGAACCGCAGTGTGCATGGCAAGGAAGGAAAGGCCTTGAAAAAGAAGATCCGGCCCTTAAGCCGGATCTCCATGGCCGCTGCTGGACTCGAACCAGCGACCCCTACGATGTGAGCGTAGTGCTCTGCCAACTGAGCTAAGCGGCCGCCATGGCTACGTGGCCGGGAACGCCGGCCGGTGGGGGCCATGGGCGTTCTGGGCCATTTTTCAGTACCCCCACGGGGAATCGAACCCCGGTCTCCTGGCTGAGAACCAGGTATCCTTGGCCACTAGACGATGGGGGCGGCAAGCTCCATCCGCCATTCCAGGGCGGCCCTAAAAGTACCGAAAGGGAAAGTGCCTCTCAACCCCCTCCAGATCCGCTTGCTGAAATCGTTATCTTTCTCTTCCAGTTTCTTCGGAGGAAGCCGAGGAGGATGATGAGCGAGACGTTGAATCAGGAATCCGTCCAGGGATGGCTGGAAAAGCATCCTGGCTGGAAGATCAAGGAGGATGCGTTGGCGAAGGAGTTCCGCTTCAAGTCCTTCCGCGACACCATCGTCTTTGTCAATCGAGTCGCCAGCCTGGCGGACGAGTCGGGCAACCGGCCCAACATCGACATCCGCAAAGACCTTGTGCGCCTCAGCCTTTCCACTCCCGGCGCGGACGGAATCACCCAGACCGACATCGAGATGGCCCAGCGGATCGATTTCGCCACCTCCGCCCGCTGAGGACCGCCGAACGTCCACTCGTCCGCTCCCGATCCGGCCCTGCACAAATAGATCGGGGTGACTTCGCTCCCACTCCACTCTGCACGAAGAAGTCCAGCGTGACTCAGTTCCCTCTCCGGCCCTGCACGAAGAAGTCCAGCGTGACTCAGTTCCCTCTCCGGCCCTTCAAGAGGAAGTCCCGGGCGACGCGGTAGGTTTCCTCGTGGTCAAGCAGTCCCTGGTGGGTAGGGCAGCAGACCACCCTGTCTCCCAAGCCCGGAAGGGTGGCCCCATACCCCGGCACGACGTTCAGATCCAGGGGTGTCCGGATGGTGAGGGCCTCCACCCATTCCTGCGGCTGCCCTCCCGACTGGAGCCGTTCCAGGAATTCGCTGCCCGGCCGCATCTCCCGCCCCCCCGCACCCCAAGCCAAGTGGGCTACCACGGTCCCCTGGAGAGGCGACGCCAGAAAGACCACTCGACGGATGGGGATGAGATGGCCCTTTTCCTGGAGGAGAAGCCACACCGCCAGCCCACCCATGGAATGCGCCACGATGTCAACTTCTCCCGCCCCCGTTTTGGCCAGGAGTACCTGAACGGCCTCCTCCAGCTCCCGTGAGTTCTCCAGGTTGCTGCCCACAGGGTCCGTGAACTCCAGGGCCAGTACCTCCCATTCCGCCCAGCCGTCCCGAACGAACCTATCCCGTAGGGCTCCGAGTTCCCATAGCCTCCCCGACCACCCAGGCACCAAGATCACCGGGCGGGGATCCTGGATTCTCTCCAGAAGGAGATTCGGGGAGCCGGCCGGGAGAAGCAGGGCACCGACACCCTCCTGCCACGGAGCCAGGTCGCCGACCCGGGGAATCCCGGCGACGGACCCGAGGAACCCCCCGACAAAGAGGATCACCGCCCCCAGCGTCTTTGCCTTCACCGGGCTCTCCCGTATCTTGCTGGGTCGGCGAGGCCAGAGAACCCGGGCGGCTTTCTCTTCTCATTCATTCGGAGCAGGTGGGAATGCCGGAAGACATTGGCAAGAGACGGTGGGCCCTCATCCTGGGCGCATCCAGCGGCTTTGGCGAAGCATGCGCCCGCGCCCTGGCTGAAGCGTCCTACGACCTCTTCGGTGTTCATCTTGATCGCCGAGCCGGTCTGGAGCATGTGCAACACCTCAAAGCTGATCTGGAAGCGATCGGCCGCAGAGCCCATTTCTTCAACATCAACGCCGCCGACCCCGAGAAGATGGAAGACGCCCTTGACCAGATGAAGGGCCTCATGGCTGAAGGGGAGGACGTGGGGGTCCTCATGCACTCCCTGGCCTTCGGCACTCTGCGCCCCTACGTAGGCGAGGCCGCCGTTTCTTCAAGCCAGATGGACATGACCCTCCGGGTCATGGCCCACTCTCTGGTAGACTGGACCCAGGCGGCCATCCGAAGGGAGATGATGGGAAGCGGAGGAAGGATCTTCGCCATGACTTCCTCCGGCTCCAATCGGATCATCCCCAGCTACGGCCCTGTTTCCGCCGCCAAGTCCGCCCTGGAGAGCCACTGCCGCCAGTTGGCCTTCGAGCTCGCCCCCAGAGGCATCACCGTGAACGCATTGCGTGGTGGGGTTACCGACACCCCGGCCCTCCGGAAGATCCCTGGAAACCACCTCCTCATCGACGGAGCCGCCGCCAAGAACCCATCAGGCCGACTCACAACTCCCCAGGACGTGGCCGATGCCGTGGTGGCCCTCTGCTCGCCCGGTACCCGTTGGATCACGGGCAATGTCATCAACGTGGACGGCGGCGAGGAGATCGTGGCTTAGCACCAAACCTGACAAGCGATGCAGCGCTCTCAATCGCTGGTCAGGTTGGGCGCATATGGACCCCCCAAGTTGACAGCGGACCCTACGCGCCATCGTCGCCCGGCGGGTTAGGGGCGTATACAACCCCCAAACTGACAACCGCTGGCCGGCCTTGTCTCGCGTGTCAGGTTGGGGGCGCGTCCCCAGCCCTTTCGGGAGCCGCCGCGAGCGAAACGGAGCCGCCAGGGTCGCATGCCTGCCGTCCGAGGGCGGATGCGCGCCTCAACGGCCGAGCGGGTGCCCCTTCCGATCCCTGCTGAACGTCTTGCCGGGGCCCGCCGGGGGAACCGCCTCCACTGTCAGACCGCCAGCACGGTTTCCATCACCACGGCAAGTCTCGCCGCGGCCCACCTGAGCTGCTCCTCCGTAACCACCAGGGGCGGCGAAAGCTCGAGAACGTGTCCTCGCTCCCCGGCCGGTAACACAAGGATACCTTCCTTCAGGGCCGCCTCGGCTACCCTGACCGCCGCCCCTTCGGCGGGGCCGCCGGACTCCGGGTCCGCCATCTCCAGACCCACAAAGAGGCCCCGGCCCCTGGCTGAGACCCTTTCCTTCAGGTGTGCAAACTGTCCCTCCAGCATTTCCAGCAGCTTCGCCCCCAGGACCCTGGAACGGGCCACCAGGCCACCCACCTCCAGCTCCTCGAACAGGGCCAGGCCGGCGGCACAGGCCAGGGGGTTGCCCAGAAAGGTGCTGGTATGGATGGCCTCCCCTGTGGAAGGTGGCCATGCGTCCATGATCGATGCGGGCCCAAGGCAGGCACTCAGGGGCAAGCCTCCGCCGAGCCCCTTACCCAGGCAGAGGAGATCCGGGAGCACCCCCTCGTGGAGGCATGCGAAGAGATCACCCGTCCGTCCCAGACCGGTGAAGATTTCGTCGAAGATGAGGAGCGCCCCGGCATTTCTGGTCTCGGCCGCTAGCTCCCCCAGGAAGCCCAAAGGCGGAATCCGAACCCCCGCCCTCCCCTGGATGGGCTCGATGATGACGGCACCAACCTCCCCTTTACCATCCTCGTTGCGGAGGAGCCGGCCTACCTGCTCCAGGCTCCGGACGGCTCCTTCCTCCCCGGAGCCATGGGCAGCTGCAGTGGGCGCCAACCCGGAGCCGGGGAGGGGCGCCAACCCGGAGCCGGGGAGGGGCGCCAACCCGGAGCCGGGGAGGGGCGCGAACCCGGAGCCGGGGAAGGGCGCGAACCGGGCGCCCGCAAAGATGCGGGAGGCGAAGGGAGCCCTGAAGTCC
>Ga0114946_10001772_pt1 | contig 14889 bp, 17 predicted proteins | sample WalLakDeSediment_FD_88676 | JGI IMG/M metagenome (GOLD analysis project Ga0114946, IMG submission 88676) | Lake sediment microbial communities from Walker lake, Nevada to study Microbial Dark Matter (Phase II) - Walker Lake 11/02/13 Deep Sediment | ecosystem: Environmental > Aquatic >... | reverse complement strand
TTCCCCTCGAGAGCAGCGCTACTGGCTGATTGAGCGGCGCTGCAAGGACCTGTGCCTCTACCTGGACGTACTCACGCGCAACATGCCGCGCTACGAGAAGTACGTCCTTAGCGCCAAGATGCGGGAGATCGGCTACCTCTGCCTGGAGCTGGCCATTGCCGCCAACAAGAAGGTCCACAAGAAAACCGACCTCACCCGCTTCAACGTGCAGCACGAATATCTGCGGCAACTGATCAACCTGGCGGTGGAGGCTAAGCACATCGACAACAGGCGCCATCGCGTTGCTTCAGAGAAGGTGGATGAAGTTGGCAAGTTGCTCGGGGGCTGGCTACGATCAGAGCTCAGGGCGGACTCCTGAGATGCTGCCGCGTGTGGGCGGTGGCTGGAGCAGCGGCGCTGATGCGGGTTCCTTTGCAGTGGTTCTGAACAGCGCTTCCGGCAACGCGACCCAGAGCGTCGGCGTCCGGGCCGTCCGTTTTCTCTCCGTTTAGGTTGCGGTAGCAACCAAATCTTATGAGCACAACATTAACCCGTAAAACCGACCAGTATCTCCTCTGCGAGAAGAGATGTCGCGACCTTTGCATCTACCTAAACGCTGTCACCCGTAACATGCCCAGGTACGAGAAATATGTGTTATCCGCCAGGATCCGAGACTGCGGCTATAAAATGATCGAGTTTGCTGTCGGTGCTCACATGAAATTCTACAAAAAGACCGACTTAACTAAGTTAAATATTCAGACTCAAGTGTTAAAGCAATATCTCCAAATCAGTTTCGATTGTGGACATATTAATCGAACCCGATATCGCCGTTCCCTCATCCTGCTCAATGATGTCGGGAAGCAGCTTAGCTGCCTCCTGTCAACCGGCGAGTGAGGCAGAACCCAATGCTTCCGCATGTAGGCGGTAACTGGAACAACGGCGCTAATGCGGGTTCCTTTGCAGTGAATCTGAACAACGATTCCAGCAACACGAACCAGAACGTCGGCGTCCGGGCCGTCCGATTTCAGCACATCCCACTCCCAGACGACGGAGGACTATTTAATCCGTCGCGTGCAGTGCTGAAAGGTGGGTTTCTGTCTCGGGCGCTTTGCGTCCGAACTATGCAGGTGTGGGGATTCTAGTAGCTATGCGACCGTCTCCCTATGCCACAAAAAATTAACCACACCTGGGAGAGAATTTGTACGTTCGAGTCACTACACACCGCGTGGCGGGAGGTGAAGAGGGGAAAGTCGGACCGAGGCATCGTCTTACGATACGAAGACGATATTGTTCCTAATCTAGAGCGTGTACTTAAATCGCTGAGAGACGGCTCTTACCGCCCCCAACCTCACTACGAATTCGTCCTTCACGATAGTAAAGACCGGCTGATCCAAGCTCCGTGTCTTGAAGACCGCATTGTACAACACGCCGTCTGTAACGCGATTAGGATGCCAGTCCAGAACAGGTTAATTCACCAGACTTACTCATGCCTGATCGGTCGCGGTGTCCATAAATGCTCGCAGCAGTTACAACAATATCTTCGAACAGGAAAATACACTTATTACCTAAAAGCCGATGTTAGCAAGTTTTTTTACAGCATTGACCATGATATTTTGATGGCCGAGGTAAAGAGGATGTTTAAATGTCAACGGACTATCATGCTCCTTGACATGTTCGTTCGCATTAACAATACTGCGGGTCGGGGGATTCCTATAGGAGCGAGTACAAGCCAGATACTTGCGAACATTTCCCTAAACCAGCTTGATCACCACGCAAAACGTGACCTGAAGATGTCTACATATCTCCGGTACTGCGATGACATGGTTGCGGTATTCACTACTCGACAAGAGGCGGAGCAGTCACTGGAGGGAATTGGTAAATCTTTAGGCCTCTTCGGCTTTTCACTAAATCCGTCTTCACATACCGGACCAGTGTCTCACGGTATTGATTGGGTAGGCTATCGGCACTGGCCGAGATACAGGCTGATTAGAAAGTCAACAATCCGGAGGATAAAGGCCCGTCTACCGCTAGACCACGACGCTCTCGCATCGTACCTTAGCCACGCTAAGGGTACGGCGAGTATGCCGTATATCGCCCGCCTCTGCTCGAAATGTCGAAGTACATCGGTTAGCCGGTGGCTTCTGAACAATTCCGTTGAAAGCAGGGTATAGGGTAGTCACCCGCCATGTCAAATGCCAGAACCAACTTCACCAAGTCCCAAATCGCTGCATGGCAGTCCTGGGCCAGAAGACAGCAGCAGCAGCAGCAGCAAGGGCAAGAGCTCCGGGAGCAAAGCGTCCCCCGCCGTCCAGCCGGCTTCTCCGCAACCGGAACCGGTTCCTGCCGTAGCTGCGGACGTTTCCGCTGAGCCCCGGACCCGCCCCGGGTTCCGTTCCGGCCAGGTCTTTCTGTCCCCCACCGACTACAAGCTCAGCCGTCACATGACCCGGGCCATCGCCAAGCATATCGGTCTCGATCCCGACTCGAATTCCAGATCCGTACGTGTTTAACACCGAAGCCGAGAAAAAGCTCCTTACCCAGTCTCTCCTGAACACGGAAGACGTGGGGTCGGTGATCGACTCCCTGCACTACGTGTCGCAGAACCATACCCCCTTCGCCCTGTACATCGCGACGGCGGACCGGTCCTCATGCATGTGGATTTTCGACCCCCCGACCGTCTACGATATGCTGGGCGGCGAAGATATTCACGACAAGACGTTCAGGTCGGTATTTACCGACGAAATCGAACGGGATAACGGCATACTGTTCTACGTGATGCGGAAAATCGGTCCCGTAATCGTCGTCCGTCTCGGCGAAGAAACCATCCTGTCCGTAATCGACTCGTTACAGGGTGATGTATCGCATCTCGACGCCAACTCGCGTAGTTAGACCGCTCTGATTCACGACCCTCACGTACACGGTACGTGACGTACCGTACCCGATCACTGCCGGAGCGTACTGGATGGTCAAGTTACCGACCGTCGTCACAGCGTCGGCGATCACTCCCACCCCCGCCTCGGTCTCATCGCTCCGGCTATCAGCTTCCCTCGCTTCCGGTGAGGTATAAAACGTCACCCAAGCCGGCGTATTAGTACTGACATAGAGCAGGGCGTAATACCGCTGAGCCGTTGTCTCTATCGACGCAGTCGCCGCGTCATCAAGCACGGGCGTGGTGAATGTAGCGATACTCTCCTGTGTGAGGAGATTGGATTCGGCAATGATCTGTTCTGTGGCCATAACCCTACCGGCCAGTGTCGATACCTGGTCCTCCAGAACAGCATCGGATTCGGCGAAAGCGGTTAGCCGATCATCGAATACCGCGATCGTCCGATCCGTCTGATCGATGAAGTCGGCTAGCTGAGTCCGGTACCCTTGCACATCGCTTTCCAGCGACTCAAACGCTCCCTCGAACGTCGTGATCGTCTCGCCCACCGACTCGGAGAGGGCGGCCTGCGCCGAAGCCAGGGCGGTTGAGAAAGTCTTGAGATCCCGAATCTTCGCGTATGTCCGGTCGGCATACCGGACGTTCACGACGCCCGTGTCGGTAACGGGGTCGATCGACTCGGCCAGTGCCGACCCGAGCCTCAGTCCACTCTTCACGCCCCGACCGTCTTCGACGAATAACGTATCGTCACTCAGAAACCCGTCCTGTGCCAGTACTTCTCCCGTACTGCTCAGAGACTGCCGGGAGACGTTCAAAAGGCCGCCGGCATAGTCTTCTATAAATCTCGCCCGGAGGTCAGCCATACTACCTGGTCACTACTCTGCTTTCAACGGGCACGGAGTAAAGCCGGATGGGTACGATGTCGGCGGGTGGTGCTTGATCCCACTTCACCGCCCAGTTATTACAGAGGAGGAGGCGGATCTTACTGGCGATATTTCGATTCGACCAGTCGACATCGTTTCCGCGAAGATCCAGAAGGGTCGTACTTGTTTTCCGGAACATCCCGACACCGGCCACGTTCGCGCTAGCAGTGATTACTGGCCGGAAGTCCCGCAGTACCTGCTCGAGAACCGGGCCGGACAGACCACAGCCGTTCAAGCTGAGTTTTGTGATCGACCGGTTAATCCCCAGGGAGACGTGCCGTAGCGACACGCAGCCGGACAGATCGAGCTCGGTTAGTTCGGGAGCTTCGTGGATGTACAGATGGCTGAGGTTTTTATTCCCCTCCAGGCTAAGGGTTTTCAGGCCGAGCCGGGGCGTGTTCATGTTCACGTATACCAGCTCGTTTCGCTGTAGATTCATGTGCCGGATGAGCGGATCGATAATCGTATTATCCCTCGCATCGATCCAATGATCGTCCCAGGTCAAAACGGACTGATTAGTCAACTTAAACACGTTAATGGGGCCATGCGTCTTCCCATTCTGTTCTACCCGGACTTCGTACGAGTCCCTAAGCTGCCTTCGAAGACTCGAGCGAAACACGGTCTCGCATCGCGTGCCATTAAACTCCGGGCCATTACCGAACTCGATCTGATTCGTCAGGCCAGCCGTCTTAAAGTACGATAGTATCGTATTAGTCTCGATCATATCCGTATTCTCCCCCCGTGCAGGGTTGTCGGGCAGAACGGCAAGCTATACTTACCCGCGTATGGCGGCTTAAACTTTTTACACTTAAGCAGAGACATGCACGCGCCGTATTCGAACGGGTCGGTTAGTGACGCGCAGAGCATCTCGCTGTCCTTCATAACTCCCTGTCTCCGCGTCGACTCGGTCAGACCGAACCGCCCGAACAGGTACTCCGGATCGCTCGTGCCCGTACGATTGAACGTCCGCGACCTGCTAATCCTCGAGCCCAACGGCCTGTCCACAGCCACGGACGGGTCATCGGACTGCTGACCGTACCCCTGCTCGGCGAACAACGCTTTACTGAACGGTTTCTCACACAACGATCCGGGGTCGTACCCGATCTCGGTGCAATTCGTGCCACCAAACCTCCGGCACGAGGCGATCGGGTCGAAGGTGGTCGGTGAGGTCAGTGGTAGAGCAGGGTCGACGGGAACGGCCGGGCTATAGGTGTCGGTAAAATCCCCCGCCCGCTGCGGTTGGGGGCCTGAGGTGGGCGGTGTCGGAGGCGACACTTCACCCTCCAGACTCCGTAACTCGCTTTCCGACATCCTGACCGAGCTCAGGAGGTTTGAGACTGCGAATCGGATGTAACTACTACTCTCTTCCCGACCCGCTCGTTCTGAGAACAGGCCCAGGCTAGCGGCTTGCGGGGCGATGATGGCCGATTCCTCCGGGGTCAGGGAGTTGTCGATCCGCAAGCCATTCGCTATTCGCGAATTGCCTATGCCCGGGGACTCGGCGATAGCGGAGTTCCCCAGGCCGTCGATCTGACCTGCCACGAGCGCGGTGAACGCGCTGAACGTTTTGTTCTGTACGGCTAGTAACGGTACATCACCGCCAGCCGGGGCGCCCAAGTCCGATTCGAGCAAGATCGCCGAGAACTTCATGCGCTCCGACAGCTTCTCTACCGTCGCAATAAGCTCTACCATTAGCCCGTAGTCCTTCACGTCGTTATTCACGAGCTGACCGGAGTTCCGGTAAGGCGAGAGTGAGTAGAGCAAGCCGAACAAATTGCAGTAGCGTAGCAGGCTGGTCAAGTTGCCTCCCCGGACGCCGTCCATAAGCTGCCCCAGAGGCGATGTACTTGACGGCCGATTAAGCAGACTATTTAACTCCTCGGGAACGATACCATCCGCGGTAAGGTATAAACCGTTCAGATCGCGTCTGGCCGCGTTACCCGCCGACTCGGAGATGAGCCGGTTCCAGAGCGGCTTCTGACTCTCATACCCCGACATATCCGAAGTGACCATCTGGGCCGCGACGGCCCCGAGCATGTCAACGTCTCCCTTCCCCTTGATCACAGTATCCGTCCCCTGCTGGACGAGTAAGGAGATCGATTCGAACAGGTTTAAATTGTTCCGGACAAGGATCTGATTGAGTCGGGAGAGCTCGGCGGGATTTACGGCGTAGGTCAGAGTGATCACATAGCCGATAAGTTTCGAGTACTGACTGCCCACGACTTTAGAGGCCGACGATCTCCCGCGATCGAGGAACCCGAGCATCCGGATCAAAGATCGGGTCGGATCGTCCACCCCGTATAGGAAGTCGGTGCACGCGTCGATCGATTCCTGTCCCCCAAACTCATACAGGAGTTTAGTGAGCTCATAGGCTCGGAAGAAGGATATAATGTCCTGCGAATCGGTTACGGGGGCGAAACTCTCCACCAGCTCGGTGAAGGTCTTCGCGGACATGATCAGATCGATTTCCGGCCCGTTGAACCCGAGCCGCTCGAGATTTTCCCGGATCCGCACCCGAGACGGCTCGTGATATGTCAGGGAGAGGGAGGGTACGGGGCTCCCCGCCTTAAACCCTATGCCCTTCACCGTCTGGGCGAAGTCGGACAGCACCGAGCTCAGGGAGGTAAGGGGGCCCTGAATACCCGAGAGGTCCGGCTCGGTACCGAACAGGGCGAATAGTTTTCGATACGAGACGAGAAGTTTGTAGACTCCACCTGTCACCCCTTTGTCCCGTCCCAGGCCGTCGAGGGATGGCGGGAACACATTCTGCAGTACCGAGAGCACGTAGGTGGTGTCACCGATCCCGGGCAGCGGCCGATTAATCAGTGACTGGATCGTATCCCCTACCTTCAGACATTCGATATAAACCGACTCGAGTATCAGTGAGCCGAAATTCGTCCCAGGTCTACGCTCGGGACTTTCGTACCGATCGGTCACCCCGTTCCCGTACCGTTCGGCTACAGGGTACACCTCGGACACGGATTGGCTCCCTGACCGGGTCTGGTACAGGGGTTCAAGGAACTTCAGGCCAGCCACCCTCTCCGGGAGGGACTTATCCCCATAGATCCGGTCAAATCGGCCAAAATCTCCGCCCAGCAGGCCGGCGGGCAACCGCTTCCCGTAGGACATCGCCATGAGGTATTCGCTATACGATGCGAGGTACTCCGCTGAGCCGCTAACCGAGCCCTGGTACCCACCAAATGCCGCGGCGGAATTAAACAATCTGACCACATCGGCGTAAATGCTCTTACCACCTCCAGCAAACGTGTCGGATAAAAGATCAGTGTCTACGGACTCGGGGACGTCAAAATTCACCCTCGAATCCGAAGTAATCGCGTTAATGTCCTCGGCCGATGCGGAGACGATCTGCGCGTACTCCGAGACCTTGCGGTTATAGACCGTTTCAAACCGTCTCGTGCCCAGTCTTGACCGGAATCCGTCGGTGACCGGCGCCCTGTTCTCCTTTATCAGTCTCGACCCGGTCCTGCCCAGGTCGACCCGGAGCTCGGAACGTCCGTACTCCTCAAGCCCGCCCACATACTCGACAATATCCGTCCGGATCAGGCTGTCCAGGTCGTTAATGGCTTCGGCGAGTAGGTCGGCGTACCTCTGATACACACGTACCGTGTCCGGATCGACGAAACCCTGCGACTCGATTTCGGCGAAAACGCTTTTCGCTACGAGATCGAACACCTTCTCGATCACGGTCTTGTCGAATCCGAACACGAACAGGCTGGCCAATAGCCGCTCCTTCACCGGGACTATTGAGATGACGTCATCGCGCTCGATCCGGTCATTAACGATAAGCAGGATCTCTACCGACGTCTCAAAAAACTGTCTTTTCTCCTCCTCAGTATTGAAGTACCCGTACGCGTCAAAGGCCCGAGTTACGATAATACTCACCCTCTCCCGGACAAGTTCGGCAATGCTCACGGAATTTCTGCGGTCTCTACTGAGCTTTCAACCGGTCCGTAAGTCCGGAAATCGCGGTGAAAGGAAATAAGAAGCTCTGATACCCAATGGCAAAAATCGCCCTACTCTACACCGGACGTTCCGGGTCCGAACGTGACCTAGCCGCCATGACCGACCGGCTCGAGACCGAACTCGGCGCCCTGGACGGCACTGAGACAGATCGCGTCGTCCTCGACTCCTCCCCCGTCCCCTACAGCCAGTACGATCTACTCGTCTTCTGCGGCTACGACCACGTCACCCTCGCCCACATCCATCTCGCCATGGACTCGGGCGCCAAACTGATCATCTTTGACGAGCCGGGCAAGTCGATCGAACGCGAGCTCAACTCCGTGCTATTCTCGGGCATGGACGCAGGCCGTTTGCCCCCGTCCTCTTTGGGACTGATCACCCACTCCTGGAATCACAAGGACATTGTCGGAATCGCAAAGCTCCTTCCCCGAACTTCTGGCCCGGATCGTCCAGGACCTGATCGAGCACGACAGGTGGAAAGTTCTGGAAAATCACCGGCACGAAAAGGAACTGGCACTGCTGGGAGCAGGGGTTCATCGAAATCCGTCACAGCCGGATCAGTTTAACTCTGAGACGTCCGGGGGCGAGTGTGGTCCGGCTCAGGAGGGTTTGATCGCTAGGACGAAGGTCGCGGCCGGAGCGGCCCGGGAGTCCGGGGCGGACCCGATTCAAACCGTCCTTCTCACCGCGTCCTGGTGCGGGAAGAGGTTGGGTAGGTGGCCATCGGCCAAGGACTCGGCCAAAGCGATTCAAGCGGTCCGGGATGACTTCGAGAAGGCGGTTAAGGAGCACGGAGTTTCCGCGGTGCTAGAGGCCGTTGATAGCATGGGTGGAGGAGATTTCCGTATCGTCGCGGGATCGATCGAGAGGCTCCGTGAGCTCCGGGATCGGAGCGTTACCCGGTCACCGTTGTTCGTGGAATTCGCCAAATTCTACCCCCACATCGACCTCGATCAGCTTGAAGGGGCGTATAATGGGCAGGGTGGGAATTTCGTGGCAGCGGCGATATACGTCCTTCGTCGGGAGTTTAAGAAGCAGCCGCCATCCGACCTTGATATCGACTCTACCCACTGGCTGAAAAGCTGGTCCCAACATCTACCGAGGTATCTCGAATTATGGCAAAAAGAACTGAGGGTAATAGAGAAACGGATGAGAATAGCTCAAAAGGCATGGGAGGCATCAACATTCTGACCGATGCGAAGTATGGGGTTTTTGTAGACGGTGCGGAAGAGGTTATAGACTTGTACGAGAAGGGTGAAATCGATCAATCCGATCTGCTTAACGCCGTACTGGACCTGGACGTTGTGTACCGATCTTCCGAGGCGATTGGCGAATAAGGTCAGAGACCTTATCGGCAAACGAAGCAAAGGGCGTTGAAAGCTCAGTAGATAGTGTGGCATTGTGAGCGATTCTCCAAAACGTGTCGTCAAAACAGGATACAATGACCGACTGTACGGACTCGGCCTGTCTCAAGGCCAGCTAGCAGGGTTAAGGGGAGACCCTTATACCTTCGGCGGCTTACCGTCGGCAATCGCAGGCACCATCCTCCCACGAAGGGACGATATCCTCATAGAAGAGGGAGGTGGCGGTCCCCGGGCAATCGAGCATTATACCCGGCTCTTTAACGATAGTGCGGTAATCAGTGCGTGGGAAAAGCTTGTTTCTGAAATTACCCAGAGGAAGTGGGAGGTTTTCGCCGCCTCGGACTCCGACCGTGACGAGGAAGTAGCGGAATTCGTTCGTCAAGTCATTTACCATATGGGGTCGAATTCCCGGCAGAGCCGTGGCCGCGATATGCTCGTATCATCGAACTCCGGCTTCGACTCTTTCATCCGCGGGATGTGCGAAAGCCTAATTCTCGGCATTAGTGTCGGCGAGATATGCTGGATGAGGCAGGGAAGTTATATCGTTCCGTCAGAGATTAAGATACGAGACCCCCGACGATTCCAGTTCGTTCTTAACGAAGACGGCTCCTTGAGTCCTCGGGTCATCACGATTCAGTCGCCGGTCGAAGGCCTCCCGCTACCACTGCGGTCGATGGTGATCCATAGGCACTGGTCCTACAGCTCCACCATGGACCCGTACGGCTCGGGTCTTGGCCGTCAACTTTACAGCCTAGTCGAATTTCGCCGCACACTGATGTCTTTCTGGCTTCAGTATGCCGATAAGCACACTACTCCGACCGCGGTAGGCACGTTTAGCCTGGGAACACCGGAGGAAGAGGTAAAGTCGCTATTTTCCGCCCTACAGCGGTTAGGGCAGGAGACGGCGATCGTCATCCCCGACGAAATGGATATCAAATGGCTGGAGGGAGGAGCTGGTCGTCCCGAGCTCTACGAGAACCTCGTCGGTTATATCGACCAGCAGATATCCTTCCTCATTAACGGTGAGTCGACTGTCGGGCAGGACACCGGGTCCGTGGGTTCGTACGCCCGGGACAGCGTGGCGGACAGCGTCCGAATGCGGAAGGCCAAGGCCTTCAGCCAGCAGATCGATGAGACGATTAACGCTACACTGATTCGCTGGATCGTCGAACTAAATTATCCCGGGGCGGCAGTACCGCGCCTTCGTCGGAACTTCGAGGACCTTGAGCAGCGTGAGGATCCGGTAAAAGTCGTGCAGATGCTCACGCAGTTACAGGCCATTGGCTACGAGGTTACCGATCTCGACTGGATCCGCGACAAGCTGGAAATCCCCTCCCTCAGGAAGGGCGAGATGCCCCAGGTACCGGGCATGGCGGAGAGGACAGCGGATGCCGGGGAGCCGGTTATGGGCGAAAGGGCGATCGGCAAGCTACTTACCGAGAGTGCTACGGTCTCCGGATCGGAGAATCTCGACTTCACCGAATTCGATGAGCAGGGTGATCTTAAGGACAAGACGGCCAGGGACCGGGTCGCCAAGACCATTGCCGAACGGTTCAATTCGGGCGGTATGGACGAAATCGGCTGGGAGAGGTTGTCTGCGGGTATCAGTAGCACGGATTCCGAAACCTCCAGAGTCGTGATTGACGAATATACTTCGCCTGGCGACATCGTGTACGTGACAAAACGCCTTCTCGACGAGATCAAGATGATCCCGGCTCCGTGCCGGGAGTACTGTGACATGGCAAATCGTCTCCGGATGGATCTGGTCCAGCAGGAGATGACCGTTCTCCGCGGAGAAGACCTTACGGCCGAAGGAGTAAAACAGCTTACCCGTAACTACACCCGGTCCTACCGCCTAAACCGAGTCGCTGTACATAATGAATGTGTTGTACTTGATCCCGAATCAGCGGGTTACTGGTCTCATTTCGCTCCCTACTACTGTTGAGTGTTGAAAGCTGTGTAGGGATATCGCCTACTTTATAGCCATGATCCAAATTCGTCCATCAACACAATCCGCCTTCTACGTGCAGTGTTCGGTGTGGAGTCACTACTTCACCTCGTTCTCTGGCATTAGGGATACCGCGGCTACCTCGCAATACGCTGACGGCATCCGTCAACGGGTCTACCAACTCAAAGGTGTTAAGACACTACAGGAGGCGACTATCGCTACTCCTTTCGACCCCCTGGTCCACTACGATATGGTGGATTTCTGGAAGTCCCACGGTTGTGAGTTTGTCACCGTAGCTGTGACTCCGGTAACCTGTGGCGAAGATCCTCAGCCCCTCGGTTCCCGGGCCATTATCATTCCCGACGCTCAGTTCACCTCTCTCTCCTTCGGCACGGTTGATCGCACCAGCGGCAATCCTAGCACGATTGAGATGACTTTCGTAATGGATAACTTCACCTTTAACTGATGGCTCTTCGCCCGTTCGCAGGTAGTTGTTTGACACCCGAGCAGCTCGACGCGATTGGCGATGCTGGCCTCGGGACGGAGGATGTTGTCGACCTGTCTTGTCGGCAGGTTAATACGTGCGGGCGAGACGGGACTGACGTACTCGCTGACCCGGACCTGGACCTCTACGACCCGGGCAGAGGCATTTATGGGAAGTGGGGCGATATCCCCCTGCCCTGGGAGGATGAGTCTCTTGACCCGAGGTGGCAGGTAGCCCTGTACCGGGACGATTACAGTTACAGGGTCGGCGACCGGGTTATCCAGCTAGCCGACAACGGCTACCTGATCATCGTGTACGAGGCGATTGCGGATCTGCCCGTTCCGCCTGGCGCTTTCAATTCGTCCCTCTGGACCGAAGTCTGCAGAGTTCAAACGTCTGATCCGATCGGAATACCCAGTTACAGCGAGCTGCTTAGCCTTTATCCGTATTACGACCCACGTCAGTACCTGACTCGCTGGGGAGAATTTGACTCGGGCTGGGAGGATGACCTGACCGAGCCCGATTCGGACGAGTGGAGCAAAGCCCGGATCCTGAAGGGATTCTTTTATCTCGGCGGCGATATCGTACTGTACGACGCGGTTTGTGACAACTTTACCTGCGCGTATGTCGCGACTGACGATATGCCCGCTGACCCGGCCCTGATCGTACCCGGACCTCCTCCAGCCGCGTACTGGCGAAGACTTTACTGTGTCGAGAATGGCAGACCGGACAAATGTGTCAAGAGGCTGGAATGTGACCTTCCGAACCGGAAAATTGTCTCTCTATCTGACGGATTTGAGGATCTGGTATGCGTTCCCGTTGAAAGCAGAGTAGGGGTAAAACGGTAATGTCTACAAATCTTTACGGGGCATCCTGTACTCCGAATCTCGGCGGCGTTAGCGATTTCTACACGAAAGCGGAGGTAAATAAACTTCTCGGAGCTAAAGCCGGAACCAGTACGACTTATACCCGGACGTACCTCGATTCCGCTCTGAGCACCCTAACGTCCGCGGTTACCAGTCTCGACGTCAATAAGGTCAGTACGGACGACCTGGACACTGCGCTAATCGGTCTGGAAAGCGATATCCTGACCGAAGTCGCCTCCCTGTACGCGTTAAAGACCGAGACGTACACGATCACTGAGATCGACACGCTGCTGTCCGGCCTATCCATCGATCCGGGCGACTTTATCCGTTTAGCGCCGACCACGACCGCGGAGAACACGGTGTTCCCCGGCACGGTTAATGCCGTACCCCTGACTCTGCGCGGTTCGAGTACGAACCCGATCGTTCAGGAATGGCTGAGTAATGCCGGGGACCGTATCGGCATTGTATCGAATGACGGATCGGTAAGGTATGAACGAACTGTCGATATCGGCCGACTTGTGTCCACTGGCGGTATCGGCCTGACCCTAAACGCTCGCCGAATCTCCCAAGTCGGAGTCCCGCTACTCGGCAGCGATGCCGTTCCCCTCTCCTACATGCAGAGTTACGTTCTCGACACGATAGAGGATGTTACACGGGGAGATCAGGAATTCTACAACCTAGACGCGGGAGTGTATTAAACCATGGCAAGAGATACTTATCGTCACATACGTAGCGCGGTTTTTTCGAAAAGACCTCTCTCCGCTTCTGTCTTAGACGGAGAGTTAGCCGTTGCGTACCATACCGACGAGGTCGGAGTATATCTCCGGGACACTCTGGGCAAGGTCAGGAAGATCGGGCCGGCCTATGTCGGAACTAGCGCACCCAGCCCGACCGGCTATACCGATCTGAGTAATGGCGAACTCTGGATCGATACGTCTGGGACTACTCCGGTTCTCCGGTACTATGACGAGTCCTTGGGCACGTGGGTGAGCTCGGGTATCCTAGACTCGCCCCTCGAAACCGATCACATCGTCGTCGGCAATTCGTCGGGCTTCGCCGACAAGTACCTGCTCGATCCGACATCGTTTTTCGTTGACAACACGGTGGGGGCGCTGGAGGTCCGGATCGCGAACAGCCCGGAATTCGGGTCGTTCGGGTTTATTAGCGAGACGGGTGTCGGCACCCGGAGCAAAGCGTTTACTCATACCGTCGGATCCGCCGAAACCGATTGGGTCGAAATCGAGGCGTTTGACGTCACGGTGTATAGGTCGGCGAAATATATCGTCGAGGTACGGGTCGGTGCGGAGACGTCGGTAACCGAGATCCTGCTCGCCCATAACGGAACCGACGCGTATTTTACGGAGTACGGCGCGGTTACGACCGGGGCTTCTCCTAACCCCCTCGGATCGTTCCAAGCGTTGATAGCTACGGTAGGGGGTGATGATATCGTTTCCCTGCAGTTTAAACGATCAGTCGGTGTTGTTGGCAATATCGTCATTCGTTCTCTCCAAACCTCACTGATCTGATATGCCGACACCCAGAGCGTTGAATACGAGGCACGGGGTCAGCGTAGGCACGAAGAGTGTCATTGGTGCTGATGGCATCCTGGTCGATGTGGGGGATCTTTCCTCCCTGACCACTACGAGTAAGACGAGTATCGTCTCGGCCGTTAACGAGGTCAAGGGGAATTTTACGGGCATTACTACGGCCGACGTAGCCGAGAATTCCGGATTCCTTTACTTCACGACGGCTCGGGCTCGAGAGTCCATATCCGTTACGGATACGGGCGGCGATGGATCGCTCAGCTACGACACGTTGACCGGTGTCCTGACCTATACCGGCCCTAGCGCGGCTGAGGTCCGAGCACATTTTAGTGGCGGTACGGGTGTTACGATCACCAGTGGGGTTGTGGCTATCGGTCAGCCGGTCGGCACGACCGACAACGTTACGTTTAACGACACCACGCTGACCGGCGTGCTGTACGGTCCGGCAAACTTCGTAATCGACCCAGCCGAGCCAGGTGACAATACGGGCAAAGTGATCATTCTCGGCGACCTCGAGGTCAAGGGGGTCACGACGACAATCGATTCGGTAACCGTTGCGATTGGGGATAAAAACCTGCTCCTGGCCAAGGATGCTACGTCCTCCGCTCAAGCCGATGGCGGTGGTATTACTCTGGCCGGCGCGAATGCGTCGTTTAACTACTCGTCTGTAACGGATTCATGGAACCCGAACAAAACGGTTAAGGGGATTGCGGGCGAAGCCGTTTCCCCCACGTATTCGTTCTCGGCCGACCCTGACACCGGCCTGTACAGTTCCGGGGCGAACTCGATCTCCATCGCCACGGGCGGTGTCGAACGGGTCCGGGTGATCAGTGGCGGTAACACGACGCTGTTCGGGGGGAATTTGATATTCGATAGGACGTCTTTCTCATCCACCCTGGGTACCGTATCGTTAACG
>Ga0114946_10001770_pt1 | contig 14898 bp, 29 predicted proteins | sample WalLakDeSediment_FD_88676 | JGI IMG/M metagenome (GOLD analysis project Ga0114946, IMG submission 88676) | Lake sediment microbial communities from Walker lake, Nevada to study Microbial Dark Matter (Phase II) - Walker Lake 11/02/13 Deep Sediment | ecosystem: Environmental > Aquatic >... | reverse complement strand
CAACTTCCACCGATGATATAGAAAGTCGTGACCTTCAATCATGCCCAGGATTTTGTGGGACGTTCAATCACTTCAGGTGTGATATTCAATGACCTTGATTATGTTAGTATTATATCACACTTTGCACCTCTTTGTACACTAAAAAGTGAGGAAAAATGCGTATTATTGCTAAACCCTTAAGCATCAACGGTTTAGAGGAAAATGCGTACTTTACGTATCAGAACAACCCAAAGGTGATGGACCCCGACATTATCTCAAATTTGGCCATTAGAACCCCAATGCCTAGGCACTCAAAATCTGCTTAACTGCTGTGAGCAGCGGTTCTCAGGGATAGGATGTATGACTAATCGGATTCTTTCTGCCGACACTTCCACCGATGATTTAAATCATGCCCAGGATTTTGTGGGACGTCTCGTGTTTTTATTAGGTACAGATTCAACAAACCTATGAATATTTATAAAATGAAAAGGTGGGGATTTTTATTTCCCCACCCGACTGTTTAAAATTTAAGCAATCTTTTATTGTGGGGGGAAGAATGGAGTCGCGGTTGATTCAGTGTTTGATCTAGTTTGATCACTTGTTCCGGTGGATCCATCTCCAGTAATGATTGTAATGTTTATCGGGGATTCTTCACCTCTTGTATTGGCATTTACGATAACTCCGCCGCTTGACCCTGGATCATTGCTGCCACCACCACTCCCGCTACTTAAAACTCCAAAACCATCAATACCTCCGCCTTCCCAATAATCCAGTAGCAAAATACTACCTATTGTTACAAGCGTGCTGCGAATTGGGTGTTCCTCATACTGCTGTGCAATAAAGCTCCCGGTTCTTTGCATTGTTTCTTTGGTTCTTGCCATAAATCCAGGTTGTTCTGGTTCGCTTGTAGATTCAACGTCGGAAATTGTGTCACCGACTTCAGCAACTCTTGTCATATATTCCTTATAAAGCTGCTTATTCAAAAGGTGATTTTCTCTCCAAGCCAAGAGATCAACCGCGATCTTAACCTCAAAACCTTCTTCGGATAGGGAAACGTTTCCGTATAGTTCTCTGGCGTAATTTGTTTCGGCGATATCTCCAAGAACTGGAGTTAATCTATCTGCAAATGTGTCTGGAGTTAAGTATTTTCCATAATGATTTACATCAACTAGTTCTTCTATATATGAACCGTCTGACATGGTTCTACCAAAAACAGCAGATTGACCACAGTCCAGTATATCAAATTTTACTTCTTGTCCAAAAAGCATTGTTCCGAGAAACATTATTAGTATTGCGATATAGTTTTTCATTATACTTTTATTTATACAAGTTTTATTTTTCTCGCTGTTCTTTTTTTCAATATTTTTCCATAATGGACAAGCGTCGTATTTTCCCTTATCACAAGGTCTAGGCTTGTCACCCTTCCCCGCTCCAGCACTATTTGATGGCATAATATTTTCTCCGCTGCTCTGCGTAAAATTTAGCATCTTCAATATCTATGGCAATTCTTTGTTGTTCCTTTAGTTTATCTAATTCCAGCTGCAGTTTATTAATTTTTTCTGTTATTTCTTTATATGTTAATTCCATTATATACTCCAAAAACATTAAAAGAGTTTTTGATACGCAGAACTCTAACTGCGGGTCTATGGAAACAATCAAAGGGCAACCAAGCCTAGGAATTTTAAAATATTTATCTAATCAATTTTACATTAAAAAATGCACATTTAAATCACCGAATTAAACTGAAGACGTGGGTTTGCTAATCATGTGGACTGCGCTACCTCTACCAAATCTTGGGTTCATGGGCTTCCATACTTCTTTATATGTATCCTCGCTCATAATGTGAATGGTTGGTGCGGTCTTATTTTCAAAAATCATGGCACCGCGGACTTTCTTTGTGCCCATACCCATCGCGGCTAATCTTTGGGCGCAAGCAGAACATTTATCGCTTTTAAGAACATTTACGCGATAGGCTTCAATAAATTTTCCACATCTACAAATTGACATATGTTTCCTTTGAATATGATATTTTAATTATAATTATAAACACCTTTTGCGCTATACGACCCCATCCTATGCATTTCATCGAGTGTATCAAAAAGTTTGCAAAGAGCAACGGTCACCCCACTCTTATTATACTCTACGTCATCTACTACAAAGTCACAGAGCAGTCGGCTATCAACAGCCTTCGCCTGGTCCACCATCCCCTCATAATAGGTCTTGGCGACCGCCTCATAGTTGATAAGAGAGGTGCTCTTGTGCTCTGTCTCAAGCACCTCCTTGAAGTGTTGATTGCCACAATCATCTGTAAAGTATAAGGTGAGTTTCATTATATATCCTTTGTTTTGTTCTGCGCTGGATTATCTTTGTTCGGATAACATCCACTTCAGTTCAGTTAATTCCTTCTTCAATCGTTCTATCTCTTTCTTCTGTTCGTCTTCTTCATCGGCAAGGGGAAGGAGAGTCATGCGAGCAGAGGGATAACCATACTCGTCTCTATCATACAATGTATGTGAAAGGACCTTATAACGTTTACCATCTAAGTGTAGGATATTCATATTATTTTCCTTGGTTGAGGTTGATTGTTTCCATATAAGTATTATATCACACTTTGCACCTCTTTGTACACAAAAAAGTGCAAAAAATGCACTTTTTATAAACCCTTGATGCTCATATGCTTAGACAATTTCTATCTGTAGGAGCTCCAAACCGGCTTCGGCACAGTATGATTTCGAGTACTCAAATGAATTTAACCATTTTGGGTTAATATCTCCCCAGTATGAAATCTCGGGTATGATTACCTTACTAAACCCAGCCTGTATGATACCCTTCGTACAATCCAAGCATGGCGGCAATCCATATATGTACAAATATGATCCACGCAATTTTATGCCGTTAAATCCTGCATTGAAGATAACGTTCATCTCGGCGTGAACTATAAGGGGGTATTTGGTTTCTTTGTGATTCAATCTCTCATCGTCGGATATACCACGAGGAAATCCATTGTAACCCACAGCAAGAATATTTCGGTTGGTTGGATCAATTGCACAAGCGCCAACAGCCGTTGATGGATCTTTGCTCCAGGTCGACACTAAGTTGGCCAAATCTAAAAATCTCCGATGCCATTTATCATCAACTGAAGAAATCATTTAGAGCACCTTGTTGTTTTTTCTCCCACATCTTAAATGCTTTGTTCCAATGAATACGAGTTTTTCCAGTATCTCTATATCCTCCACTTCTGATTTTAGAATTTACATCATATAGAATTTCATAAATTCCAGGAAATTCTTTTGCTAAAAATATGTGATCTTGTGTCACAATATCTGAAGTAATATTGTCCCACAGCGTAGAGTTCATTGATAGCAGATTATAGCTTCTATTGTCAACTGCAAACTCAGTTGAAATTCTATTTTGTCTTCCGTTATTTAATAATTTCAAAATGAAATAAACATCTTCAGAAACCGACAAAACCGAAAAGTCAGTATTCTCCACAATATCAAGAATCTTGGGTCCGTCTATCCAATATGCGGAGGATATGGATGCATTATCTCGAAATGGAGTTGATCCCGGAGGGTTATTTGTCTGTGAACAGCTACAAAATGCAATGTTCGGATCATCGAGCCATGTATCAAAGAGCACAAACATCTCATCGACCTCGCTTGGATCACAAATTTTTGCACTAGTATCCATATTGGAGACTCCAGTCCAATACTTAGAGTTCCGCCGCTTGAATCTTAGGTCGTCATCAAGAATGGCATATCTCAGGTTTTTTGCGTGATTATAAATCACCTGTCTGGTTTTGGCGACAGCACGACTATCCGTATAGTGTATTGATTCAGGTAGAACCAAATATTCACAATCGAGTTTATATTGTGGTCGCTCCCAAGCTTGAACCACCAGTACAACTTTGCTTTTTAGGTTATCCGAAAGTTGATTATACGTGATCTGATTATCTACTCGGTTACACGTTAAGATGTATATTTTATCAAATTTCATCAGTTTGGTCTAGCCTCACCATCGGGTAAATCTGTATCTTCATCCATCCATCTCAGCAAAGAGTTTCTGGTTTGATCTAAAGCGGGATACCAAATGGCTTTAGTTTTATTAGAAACGGATTGTTCTAACAATTTAGCAAAAGCTATGACGTCTTCTTCGTTTCGAAACCTTACATTAAGTGTGTGATAGGCCTCAAACTCCTCTTGTTTATATGCCGGCATATCATCCCAATCATATGGTGTTTTTTGTTCTTCGTCACCCAACAGCGCGAAAATATTATTTGTTGATTTGTCTATATTGTTTGCTTTTTTTCTCATGATTCGATCCTTTTTAATTTCACACCATACTCGTTTGTTCCCTTTGGAATTTTACCAATGAGTTCGGGTTTTAGTTTTAATTGTTGTCTAAATGCGGTATAATCCACGTTATGATGCCATCTGCCCCACTTCCAAGTTAATTCAACGACATCGGGGTGCTGTTGTACTAACCCCTCAGCAAATTTCTTGCGCTTATCGTATTCATCCGACCCCGCCTTATAAACTTCATCGGTGTTACCCCCCTTCATCGAGTGTGTTGTCATTTTACCACAGAGAAGGTGATTGAATAGTATCGTGCAGTGGCCTTCTTTCATAATCCGAATGGATAAATCTGTATCTTCATTGTATGGGCCAGTTGGACTTACTCGCCATCTTAAATCTAAATCTGTTGGTAACCAGATAAAAGAGTAACACCGAGTGTTCAGATAGTATGGTGGTCGTTTGCTGTGTGCTGGTGCAAAGAATGCATAATTCAATCCAGCCATTTTCACGTTTTCATATCTGTCAATAAAATCTTCAGCAGATCTAAGCAAATATGGAGTTGTAACTGCGATCTTTGTATTATCATATAATCTATATAGGTGTCTAATGTTATCGTCGACAACCCAGTAACCTTTATGGCCCGCAGCCTTTGCGTGCTCCCACACAAAATTTCTGACGGGAATACTACCCTTGCCAAGATTTGAGAAATCTGTCACTACGATCTTGCTTGGATCGATATTTTTTGCATAAGCCTCATATTCTTGCGGCTCAATTACAATGTGATATGGTAGACCTATCTCCTCAAAGGTCTTGCTTGTATATCTACTGTCTGCTCTACCCTTACTGATAATATAATAAGGATATTTTGGCATTAACTCAGGTTTTAGTTTTTCATTATATTTTGTCATAATTTTATTTATAGTTACAGGGGTAATACCCAAGGGTGATTAACGCAACGATATTGTATGTTCAAGGATGATGCATTCACGCAAACACATGATGTGTTTTCACTTAATTTATGATTGTATATTCCATAGCATTCGTGGATGTGGCCAAATATGTGGTACTCTAAATTGGGTAAAGCATATAACCGAGATCTGAGATCATAACATCCAACCTCATTAATTGTAACCACGCCTGATATAACTTGGGGTATTGCACCCCCCAGATTTGGACCAGGCGGGCCGTGAGTAATTAAGATATTTGTTTCAACTGGAATTTGTGCCCACTTTTTGCTAATTTCTTCTCCTCTTTGCAAGTTGAATGCCCAATTGTGAAACCATGGTTGCCACGGTGAACCATAAAATACTTTACCGTTGATTGTTATCGCCTCATCAAACAAATACGTCACACCATTTTGTCGTAATATATCTTCGGCCAATCCTCGTCGCTCATCTTGAAAACAAAAATCGTGGTTTCCCGCTATAGTAATTATGTGTTCGTAAGGCAAATCTTTAGCCCAATGCGCAAAATTTTGTATGGTGGCTATTTCCCCTCTACGAGTAATATCGCCAGCATGAACCAAAATGTCTCCGGGTTTATGTGGAGGTAAATTTACCTCATAATGTTTTCCGTGTGTATCAGATATTGCTATTATTCTCATCGTGTTTATTCAATTCAATATCCTGACTATAAGCCAAAAGCGTAACACCAATATCGCGGGCATCTTCGGGCGTTAATCTAATTCTAGTGCCCCTCTGAAAAAGACACTCATCAGACTCAAGGTGCAAGAGTATAACATTGTCATCTTCGGCGAGTGTTGAAACACCCCAACGATATTGATCGCCACTTTCACAATTGTGTATAATCATTTTGACTTCTTTTTATTTCGTTTAGATTCACGCTTAGCAGTTAAATCTTTGATGTTCCACTCGACCCACTCATCGTGAGACATTTTCTTTTTCGGCTTAACGGTTTTGACTTTATTTGTTTCCATGTCTATATTATACCATAACTAGGGCGCGCCTGTAAACAAAAAAATGCAACTATTTGTTAAAGGGTTTCAGCGCGTCCTCTAAATCCAAAATCCATTTATTATGAATCTTTAGTTCTTCTCTATATTCTTGATCTCTTTGTGTGTAATATTGGATGGAAGACTTGCAGGACTCAATGCATTCATTTTTCCAGTCATCAAATGTGGGCTCAAAGTAGTTACTCCAATCCATGTTATTTTCCCACTGTATAGAACTCTCAATTTGCTGAATCATAAATTTTTTAAAATCTATAAAGTCCGGACTAGGGACAGAAAAGGAATATGCTTGTTTTAGCATATCTGTATATTTTTTCTTATTGCTAATATTCTTCGCCTTTCTATTCAACCACTCATCTTTACGGCTTTGCATTTCGGTTTCGTACTCTTTACACCATTCGTCAAGTGTTCTATTTTGGAGTGTTTCTAATTCCTTTTTTACCTTCTCTCTTTCACCGATATAACGTGAAGATGGTTCTTTGAGTGGCAGGGGGTTTCTTGTGTCGATTGTCATATCACGTGAGTGAGATAAAGCGGGAAACCCTGTTGCGACATCTCTTGCGTATTCAATGAAAGTGCAATCGTCGTAATCCTCAATTTTGCTCGTGTAGTTTGTTGCCATAATTTTAGTCCATGTGTAAAAAGAATTTCCATTCTGCTCTTATTGTTTTAGGTCCGTAAAGTCTGTGATGGTGTGCGGGTAAAAGTGTTTTTGGTTTTACTTCATTTCCAAGTTTATCGTAATATGGAAACACATCGGCCTTTAGCGAATTGCATTTTTTGCAAGCCAAAATTAAGTTTGTGGTGCAATTTGGTCCTCCCTTTGATTTAGGGTAAATGTGGTCCTTCGTTGCTTGTGTGTATGGAATTTTGCTTAAGCAATATTGACAAACCCCGTTATATGCTTTATAGATATACTTCAACGATGTGCTTTTTCCATTTGCTTTAACCCGGCATTTATTACCAAAGAAATGGTTGATCACCATGATCGTGGGAACATCAACTCTTGTGGTGCAAGTATTCATGTATGGATTATCGTCGTGGTGGTGTGCGGTATCGTGCATCCAGCCATCCCAGTCTTGAAGATTCCCGAATTTATCATATGCCTTCGCGCGGTTTGTGATTAAATGTTTAATCGCTGCACGTGCAGTAAAAAACCCCATGGGCTGATACGTTGTATCTAAAATTAATGTTGATATATTTTCGGGTGATATGTGATTGCTCATAGTTCTTTTTTCCAATATAATACTTTGTCTCCTACATCTAACTCGGTCTCAAAATAACTTTCTGGAAATAAACATGCCTTGAATTTGTTAGATATTAGATTGTTCATAGACCAAACGTTATCTATCATTGTATATGTATATGCAGTTTTAAAGTTGAGTGATTTCAATAAACCGGTTCTTTTTCTAATTAGCTGAAGTTGAAGACCCTGACCACGAAATTCTTCCTTAATGCCACAGCGGCACAAAAATGCAGACTTTTTATCCAACAATTGAACGCCGGCGTAACCAATGGGGTTTGACCATGGGGCTCCTCCCAAATATAAAACAAACCAATGTGTATTATCGAAATCTTGCCACACAAGATCCTTTCCAAAAAATTCATAATCCAAGTCTTGTATTAAATCTTTGCATGTATCATTTTCTCCATAGTGTTTAATTCTGTATGCTTTATTCATATAATTTATCCTTTGAAGTCCTCGGAGTTTTTAAATATTTCAACCTTTGGGTTGGTGTGTGTGCCAAGAACTCTACCTGCATTATAGCAGGCGTTGAAAATTTCTCGGTTAGACATTTTTATTTGCCCGGTGTGGTGTTTTAAAAACACTTCCACCAGTTCAATCGCGTCTTTCGACTGGATTTTCGAATGTTGTGGGTCGCCGAATCGCTCGCGGGCGGTGTCGGCGGTGTCGTTGTCGAGATGGTAGCTCATTGCGACTGCTCCTGTTCGGTGATCTCCTTGTTGGGAGAAGGAAGATTTTTAAGGACCTCGAACGCCTCTGGAAAGATATGAGTTGCGGTTAAGCATTTCCCGTCTGGCTGCAACAGACGAAGTACATAACAATGGTCATCAATATCAATATGACACACGCCACCTGATTCATCGGCTAACGTAGCCACCGGTGTAAACTCTACGCCGTTGTATAGTGTTGCTTTAAGATGTGTTACAATTTGCTTATACATGTTTTATCCTTTGTTTAGGTGTCAATTTTCGTCTCTTGGGTGGTGAGCCCAACAATTCCCGTCACCGAACGAGTCGGTGCGGGTGGCGTTGTCTACGAAGGTCGCTGTCTCAAAGGCTACGCCCCAGTGTCTTTCTCCAATAATGCGGGCCACCTCCGGGGCTGTCATTCTCCCGGCTTCCGCCTCGTGATCAAGCAAGCGCCCAATCATGCCCGCAAGGACTCGGCATTTATGGTCCACTTCTTCAAGGGCTCCGTCACGTTCACCTGTATAGTCCAGGACGTGAAACACTCTGTCTTTTATTTCCTGCTCTTCCGGCCAGTATTGAGCCGCTTTGTGTTTAATTCTCATCAGTTATCACCTTTTTAAGTTCGTCAATTTTGAATATTTCCATCCATACTTGCCCGTCTTTTATAGCTGGGCATCCGCTGCTCGTGTAGGCTATGCAGCTTGCTTGCAAATCACACCTGTCGCACTTGAAATGACTAACCTCCACGTCATGTGAGACATAGACCAAGCCGTTATGCTTGAGGATGTGCTGCTTGTAAATATCCGGATTTTCAGCTCTATGACTCATACCGAATCCTCCCGACAACCATCCCCGCCACCGAACGAGTCGGTGCGGGTGGCGTTGTCCCAAACCGCATCAGCCACGGCGGACAGGTTCCAGTTGCTCACGTCATATTCGCGTCCGTTGCATGTGATTGTCATTAGATGCCCTCCGTTTTGGATATTAAGTCATTGAGTTTCGGATTATTATAAAGCTCGTCGTAGAAATCGTTCTCATAAATCTCAAGTTCAGATCTGCATTTCTTGAGCTGTTTAACCAACTCCCGCACAAGCTCGACCAGTTCGGCGGGCGTGCGTCCGGTGGCGTTGGTGACTTTACGACGATTCCACTTTGCCTCCACTTTTTCCCGGCTGTAATCTGACATCGTAGTGCAACACTCAACGCAGTGGACATCGTGCATCATGCCTTCCCACATGTCTGCGTTTTTTATGTATCTTGGCCCAGTTGGCGAATTGGAAGCAGAGCCACAAAAGGGGCACGGTAAAAGATTTGTCATTCCCCCACCTCCAACCCGTTCACGGCGCGGAATTCCGCGTCGGTCCGCGGATCAATGCCGGTGCGCCGTGCGTCGCGTTTAACGCGAGCGAGTTCATGATTGTACTCAAACGCCAATGCGATTGCGTGGAGTGCTTGTTTGATTGCTTGTAGCGGGTTCATTTCGTTCCTTTCGTCTTAATTTTTTTTGATTAATAGTCACCCATAAAATCCGCGGACTGAGCTTCTGCATATGCATCGCCAATATATTCCATGACCTCATAGGTGGGATCATCTTCAAAGAACTCGGAATCAAAGTTTTGAAGAGTTTTGGATCGATCAAAATCCAATTCCTCATCATCTTCATCTTCCTCATCTTCCCACCCAGAATCAACTTTACGACCAGAGGTGCTTTGAATAACGTCGTCAACAATTTCCTCAACAGCGTCTTCGGCGACTGCAAATTCAGGAGTCACGAAAGTTGCCAGGGGTGAAATATCATACACCCCCTTCTTGTCGGTTTTGTAGTCCTTGAGCAGAAATGTCCGCCAGATAGTGTATTCATCCAGACCGGCATCAGCCGCCGCGACGCGGATGACTTTGTTTTTGAGAACGGAAGTGCCGTTCTTTGTGATCAAGTCATTCGCAACCTGAGAAATTTTTTCCATATCGAACTGAGTTTTTTGTTTAGCCATGATGATTTCCTTGGGTTGGTTTTAGATGTTAGAGATAAAACGGATAGCTGAGCGAGAAATTTCGTACAGTGTTTCGACACTTGAAGTGACTTCGGCAAGAGCTAGTTTTTGCTGATCCAAAGTAGGGAGACACTCACATGCATCCACAATAGCCTGATAGGCTTGGCGAGAGGTGATCATAAATTCAACTTTCGTGTGGATGTTGGGGTTCGACCGTTGAAGAATACTTGCGGCGGTTGAGCCGAGGAATTCCTTTTCGGAGTGGGTGAGGGAAGTGGTTTGATCGTTGATCACTGTTTTTCCTTGGTTGAGGTTGATTGTTTCCATATGAGTATTATATCACACTTTGCACCTCTTTGTACACAAAAAAGTGAAAAAAAATGCACTTTTTATAAACCCTTTAGCCACAATGGCTTATGAAAAACACCTAAAAGTGGTTGTACATTTTGAATGGTTTTTATCTTATGTGAGGGCCGATTACTGTATAACCATCCTAGAACGTCTTAGAAAGTGAAAACCTAGGGTAACACCCTGGATTGCATTGAGAATCGCCGCTCAGAGGAGTTGAGCACTATAACCACCTTAGATTTAACCTTTTTAGGTTAACCCACATTGGTGAAAATAGTCCGCCTAAAACTTCACTTAAAGTCATCGCGGGTGAGTTAGCAAATAACTGTCAATTTGCGGTAGCATTTTATAAAGTGCCGCATCAATGGCCAAACGAAGGATTCTACCCTGATCTCCCTCTCGAAGCTGAAGATTGGGTTTATCGCCCGCGGAAACGCCTAACACTTGAATATTAAAACTGCTTATAGTGTCTATGCGATTGTATTCAGAAAACTGAGCCGCGACAATTTCACCCGTGCTGGGATCAACCAATCTTAAATCAATGCCACACTCAACATCAATTCGTGAATTACGATTTTTAAAATCAAACGCGCCAAAAGCACCTCCAAAAGGAATCAGTGTCCGACCAATACCAAAATTTCTGGAGCTTTGAGAAGCTTGAACTCGAAAGCTAGTCACTCTACCAATTAACAAATAATCAACGCCTCGTAAATTTTCGCTCTGAGCCGCCTCTTTGGTTTTTACAACACCTCTTAGCTTTTGCTCACGTATAAGCTGATTAATTTGTGAACGCTCAATGACTACAAAACGACCAGTATTCGATAGCAAGGTGGTCGCTTGATCGGCGGCTACGAATGTCATTTCCTCCTCTCCGACACCTTCACCGACAGCCTGGCCAAACTTACCGGCGAGGAGCAGAAAGCGGTCAAGATGACCGCATTCGATCTGCAGATGAACCCAGCCAATCCGGGGATGGAGGTCCATTTCCAGAATCGGCGGGTTGAGGGTATATGGAAGTTATCATGGTTTATAAAAATCTTGTAAACTACCATAACTTTGGTATATACCCGTCAATATGAATCCTATCGACAACCCATACGCGCCCGGAGCGGGCACTCCACCGCCACAGTTGGCGGGACGTGATGAAATCCGGGAATCCGTCCGCATCGCGGTTGAGCGGATTCGGCGGGGGCGGTCCGCGAAAAGTATTTTGATGGTGGGACTCCAACACGGAGCCGTTGAATACCCCGGGGTGGTGCTGTATATTCACCCACGTGACCAGTTATTTGCGACTGATGTGCGGAACTTACATAAGATTGGGCGAAGGCACCCGTCACCAAAAAAAGCGAAAGAGAGAATTGTAAAAATGCATGTTTATGTGTAATGTTCATGTGTTTTCCTTTGGTTATTAATACGTCAATCCCTAAACCCTACGTAGATTATTCTAACGATTACAAAGATGATGAGTATTGCGGCTGTAATTGATTCTGCGGTCATTATCGGCTCCTGAAGAAGATATGGTTTCCAATTTGCGTAGTCTTTGTCATATTGCGGTTCCATGAAGGGTTGACTGAAGTGGCGTGGTAATGGTCAGCATCACCAGTAAGATTCGTTGGTGCACTATTGACAATGTTCAAAGCCTCGTTCCAACGCCTATGCCTCTTGGCGTGTTCCAGAAGATTCATTCGCCGTTCAACATTATTCCAGCAAGAGAATTGAAGTCTCCGTAGAACGATTTGGCGCTCAGTGCGGTTGCGGTTCTGCGCACGCCCGTGAATGACTTCATAAACAGCTTCCATTGCACCAGGCGTTCGTTCTCCTCCCGCTTCAAGAATAAGGGTGGCTGCAATGACTTCTTTATCTGGAACAGAATCGAAGTCACCAAAGAGGGGAAACATAAAGAGGAAGGGGATTAGGTATTTCATTGGTCTTCTTTCTTCTGCCATTTGTTTAATCTATACAAAAGTTCCAAAATCCTTTGATGTCATGATCTGTGGGAAGAGGTTTATTTGCATACACCCATCCTTCATCAGTTCGAGTTCCCATAGAATTATTTGCGAATTTTTCATCAGGAGCCCAAAGATATTTGACATCATGAGGAAAATCTTCTGTACCCCCTTTTCCGATATATTTGAGTTTTGCTCCAAGAGTTGATTCAAGTAAATCACCGGGCTTGCATTGGTTCATATCAAAGGTGTGTCGTTTAGTCATTTTGTTTCCTTGGTTATGGGTTACTCTTCATTGTTTCTATAATATTATTATAGGTGATTATTGAAGGAAGCTCAATCAATCATTGGGACCAAAGTTTTCACTTGGACCCATCGCAAAGATAGCCAATCGAATAGCATCCTTTGCAGCAGCAATCTGTTCTGCAGTTGATGGTTCGTCCTGTTCAGCTACATCAAAGAGTTCTTTACGAAGAAGATTGACTTTACGAGTCCCATAATCATAATCGAAAAGAAGTTTACGAAGTTCGCGAACGGTGATGTTTTCTTTGATGTTTATATTCATTTGTTTTCCTTGGTTATGGGTTACTCTTCATTGTTTCCATATGACTATTATATCACACTTTGCACCTCTTTGTACACTAAAAAGTGAAAAAAAATGCACTTTTTATAAACCCTTGGTAATCAAAGACTTAAAGGCCCATTTCAATAAATGGGGGTAATATTCCTACACAATCAACCTAGAACGTCTTAGAAAGTGAAAACCTAGGGTAACACCCTGGATTGCATTGAGAATCGCTGCTCAGGACAGTTGAGCACGAAAAACACCTTAGATTTAACCCTTTTAGGTTAACCCAGACCAGTAAAAATAGTCCCTTTGTTTTATAAAAAATCTGGGTTCTGAGAAGTTTTAATGGCAAAATCAAGAGCCCTTTCGGCCTCCACCTCTAAGGGTCGGTTTTTGTATAACCCACCGTGATCTCTATCCATGTCGCGAATCAGCGAAGCAATCTCCTTTGGCGTAATGGGATATTTCATTCGCACGGCGTTGCCCGCAATGTTTAGCATCATGCTGTAAATGTATGCATATCTGCCAGTACCATCTACCCCACAAATAGTGCGATATTTGTCGAGCATTTTTTTATTCACGAAGGGACAGTCTCCATACGTGGACCAAGTGAAACTGTAGTTGTCTAGCCCATCCATCTTTTTTTGAATAATGGCGCGCTGCAAACTTTCTGGTAGTTTGCTAATTAAATCCTTTTTCTCCTCAACGTATTCATGGCGAAGCATGAATTTTGCAGGATCGATTTTCTGACCAGAATTTTTGTAAATAAAATTGTATGCGTTAGGATACTGAGCCGGAACATAGTACATTCGAGAGAGGTCTTTTGTTTGTGGGTCGATCAAGGAATTAAACTCTTTGTTTAAAGCATACCAAAAATGTTTGATTTTGTTCGCTGGTACATTTTCCAATAAGTTTAAAACCACTCTAAATTTTGGAGCTTCAACTTTGGATGAAGCGGATGAATAACAAAAGAAGGAATAATCCTTAAACACACTCAACGCATTTTCAAGAGTGCCTTCAAAATCATCAATGTCTAGGGCAACCCAGTTTGACCAATAAAGTACGTTATCATTCGCACGAGTACTTCCGGGTTTATATACGGCGGGAGAAATGAGAGGCGATCCCTTTTTGTTTTCTCCGCGCTTTGGTTTATAGCCATCCATTTTGCTCAGTTTAAACAAAAGATTCCCAAACTCATCCCAGCTATCCAAGGACACCTTGCGATGGGTCTTATTATCAAAAATTGATTTAAAGAGAGTAAATTCTAGCATTATCCAAAAAACGATTCAAGACTTGCGATGGGTTCACACGACCAACCAATGGCACTTAGGATTGCGTCGAGAGGTGAAATAAATGTTTTCTCAAATTGTGTTTCATAGTCGATGAATTGTTCGAGACCAAATTCTTTAGGTAAGTGATCGTTGGGGAATCCAATCACATTTTCACCTATGGGATTCTGAGACTTCAAATACAAAAACTTGATTTTATCACCATCATAAATCTGTTGATATTTATTCTCCAAGCCGTGCATTTTTAAAGTGTTATTATATAGAATACTGGCGCGAGAGTGAATTGGTGTTCCTGTCTTCCATCCATTTTTTTCCACGTATTTTTTCACCGCGGATACGCCACGAGGAAACCCAACCTGCGGCGCGGAAAGAGTGCAAAAGCGCGCTTTAAATTTACGAATCTCATTTTGCACCACATCTTCTGTTTGTGTCATAATGATCGGAAAGAGGCGTTTCATTTCATTGCGGCAAACCTGAGGTGTGGATGATTTGATCGCTTCGATTCCCATTATTTTAATTTTTGGTTCGGAGTATCGAACACCTTCGTTATCAAGCACATTCAAAATATATCTTTTCTT
>Ga0114946_10001768_pt1 | contig 14912 bp, 15 predicted proteins | sample WalLakDeSediment_FD_88676 | JGI IMG/M metagenome (GOLD analysis project Ga0114946, IMG submission 88676) | Lake sediment microbial communities from Walker lake, Nevada to study Microbial Dark Matter (Phase II) - Walker Lake 11/02/13 Deep Sediment | ecosystem: Environmental > Aquatic >... | reverse complement strand
GGAAACTCCAGCAGATCCATGAAATCACCACTTCCCTCATTGAGTCGCTGGACATCAAGGAAGTCTTCGCCAAGGTTATCGACGCTCTCTTCCTTTACTTTAAGCGCATCGATGCCGGTACGATTCTGTTGATCGATGAAAAAACCGGCAAGCTGAAAAAGGCCGTTTCCAAGGTCCGCGACAGGGCGAAAAAGAACAAGTTTCCTTTCAGCACCTCCGTTGTCAAGCAAGCCATCCTCCAAGCCAAAGCCATCATGATTCCCGACACCAGGCTGGAAACAGTCCCTCCCCTTTCGGAAAGCCTGGCGGTCAAACGGATCGTTTCGGCCATGTGCGTTCCTCTCATCACCAAAGCAGGGATCCGGGGTGTCATCTATGTCCACTCCGGCACCGCCCCTCAGGGCTTCCAGAAAGAGGACCTGCTTTTTATCACCAGTTTGGGCAACCCGGCTGCAGTTGCCATTGAAAACGCCCTGCTTCATGAAAAAAGCAAGCGCTCCGAAGAGGCCTTGCAAATAGCCAGGCACGAACTCAAGGTAAAGGTCAAAGAGCGGACAGCCGAACTGACGGAAGTAAACAAGAAACTAAATCAGTTAACCATGACGGACAGCCTTACGGGGCTCTTCAATCACCGCTACCTCATGAAAGCCCTTGAGGGAGAATTCCTCAGGGCCGTTCGGTATAAGCGCCCCCTCGCGATGCTGCTTATGGACATCGATCATTTCAAGAACGTGAATGATTCCCGGGGTCATCCATGTGGTGACATGGTGCTTCGAGAAACGGCCTCGCTTTTCAAAGCAGGACTCAGAAGCTCCGACGTGCTCGCCCGATACGGAGGGGACGAAATCGCTGTGTTGCTGCCCGAGGCCGATGATTTCACCGCCTTGGAGGTGGCGGAAAAATTGCGAAAGGCCTTGGAGAACAACGTCTTTCACTGGAACCAAGGATCCTTCTCCATCACCTGCAGCGCAGGGGTTTCCGCCATCACGGACGACGGCGTTCATGACTGGAATCAACTGCTTAATGAGGCGGATAAAGCGCTTTACAGAGCCAAGGAATCCGGTAGAAACGCTGTGAGGGCTTCGAGCGGCATCAAAAGGCAAGGCTTCTTGCAGCAACCCCGGGCAGGAAGCGCGGTGCAATGGGGAAACGGCATGCCTTCCATGGCCAAGGCTTTGTAACACGCAAGGGTGTGACGGAGTGGCCCATCGCAACAGGGCCTGCCGATCTGAGCCTCCATCTTCCTTCCAAATCTCCCTTCCCTGGACGGTTCCCTGCTTACTTGATCACTGATTACCGCTTACTGACCACGGGTCACTGGTTTTTATTCAGTAACCGGGCAAGGGCTGCAAAGGGTTTGTGAGACATGGCCGTTCCCTTTTCATCGCCGTGCTCCGCCCCTCCGGCCGCCTCATGATCAAGGAAACGACTGTGCTCGTTGTCGTGGCAGTAGATGCAAAGATTCTCCCAGTTGCTGCCGTCAGGAGGATTGTGCTCATGGTTATGGTCCCTATGATGCACCGTCAGCAGGTGGAGATTGGCGCCGGTGAATTCCCGGCCACACCGGGCGCAGATCCATGGGTGGATTTTCAGCGATTGCTCTCTGTATCCCTTCAGGCGCTCGTCTTTGACCTTTCTTGCCCGAGCCACGACGCGATCCATTTGATCCTGGGTGATCTTGCCCGAAACCGGCCTTGTTGGTCCTGAAATCTTGGATGCCATCCCCAAAAGACCTCCTCATTGCTTCCATGGTTTCATACTCGACTCCTTGCCGAACACACAACACCGTATCAAGACACAGAGCCTTGCGCCGCTCCCTGGGCAGAAGCCTCTTCGTAGTCCGTCAACGCTTTTTTCAACCATTCGGGGACCTCGATTTTTTCAAAGGTATCGGTTCTCACACAAACGGTGGTGTTGTGGCCTTCTACGAGGAGTTCCTCCGGCGAAGAGCCCCGGTAACCTTTGTAGCCCCAGGTGATGGACGTGCGACCGATGTTGAGGATCCGCACTTCCACGTCAATCCGATCTCCGTATTTCACCCTTTGCCGGAAATCGCTTTGCACGTGAACGGTGGGAAGTGAGAGATTCCTTTTATGCAGCAGATCCGCAAAATCAATCCCCAGTTCTTTTGAGAAGAATTCCTCAATGGAGAGGTGAAAATAGTGCATGAAGCGCGGGTAGTAGACGATGCCCGCATTGTCGATGTCGCTGAAGCAGACCTTGATGGGGTTTCGAAAAGCTGTCATGCGCCTCCCTTGAATTCGAATTGATGTCTTACGGATTTTATTGAAGCCGAGCCTTTCAGTCAATGTTTCGGTCCCTTTCTCCGCTCCCTTTTCTGTTTTTTCATAATGAAGGACCCCGCCCCAAGCAGCGGGGCAAGGGCCGTCCCTGCCAAGGCCTCGTCGGTTTTAGGCTGAGCTTCGTCGGATCTAATGGGCCGGTGCGAACAAAATACATGTTTTTCTGTATAGACAGGGAAAAAATCCTGGGGTAGAGTGGTGTTAAAATTCATCCCAAGTCAAGAGGAAAGGAGGAACTGAAATGGTCCATTGTGGAGACATGAAAAAGGGCGACATTATGGTTTGCAAAACCTGCGGCCTGGAACTCCAGGTTTCAAAGACCTGCACCTGCGGCTCCGGTTCGGGACACGCATGTACCGTCCCCCTCAAGTGCTGCGGCCAAGACATGACCAAGAAATGATGTATGACCCAATGAACGGAAAAGGCAGAACTTCTATGGTTCTGCCTTTTTGTTCCGCGGGAAGCCCTCATGTATCGAGACAGGTCACGCCTTCGGGTGTCAAAGATCTGGTGTGCCCGATCCCTGTGTCTGTAAATAAAGATCCTGTCTTCGCTTAACCGGGCCATTCGGAATTTTTTCACTTTGCCGAAGGTCTCGATTGAAATCATCGTTTTTTGAGTCTCCGGGCGCAATGCCTAGGGTCAATGAGGAGGGGGGCTGGTTCCGCGAAAGAAAAAAGAATCTGTCAGGTTGCCTGTTTGACAAGCTCACAACCGCAGTTTGTCGTGGTCCCGCTTTTCAAAAGGTAGTCATAGACCAGGACCAACCTCCCGCAGTCGCACTGGGCGATCCAGGCGCCTGCTCTGCCGCTCCTCGAGCGTCTCAGAACGACAAGCTCACCGAATCTCTTGCCGATCAGAGTGTTCTGTGTTCCAACCTCTTTTATCTTATGCCTCATCTTGGATCTCCTGCTTTTTGTTTTTATGTTGACGACGCAGACCTCTCCCCCCCCATGATTGAGCGCAGTTCTCAAGAATGCATCAAGATCCTCCTGTTCAAAGACTTTCTTTTGCAAAGGCCACTTCACGTGTTCGCAACGCCTTGCGGGTAAGCTGTGCTGAAACCCTGAGGAAGGAGAGTTCAAAAACGCTGGAGCGGACATGGCCGTCCACTCAAGCTCTTTCTTGGTTCTTCTTTCATGTAAGCTGGCTGTAGGTCAGCAAACCGAGTTGGGTCTAGGAACAGGTCCTGAATGAAGTCTTATCAGAAAAAATTAGCTCTCCCGAATGGGGAACCGCAATAATTATGTTCATTATAATCCTCCTATTTCTTTTCGCAAGCAGAATTTCACCTTCCCCTGCTATTCGTCGAATGTTAGGGTGGGATCATGGACCATTTTGACGTGATTTTCGTTCTCCCCTACCCCTTTTCGGATCATCCTTGTTTTCCTGAAGGTATCCTCAAGAAAGCCCTCGAGCTCAACGGGTTTTCCGTGGGCATTCTCGAAACGCCACGCTGGCAAAGGTCGTCCTCCTTTGGGCTCCTGGGAAGACCTCGCCTTTTTTTTGCCATTGTCTCCGGGCCCGTGGATTCCATCGTTCTCAACTACACCTCCTCCCGAAAACGCCGGATGGAAGACCTCTACCAGTTCGGCGGCAAGGGCTTCTTTAAGGGCGCCCCCTCTTCCATTGGTTCCAAGATTCGGCCGGATCGCACAGCCCTTGTCTTTGCGAACCGGCTCCGGGAGGAATTCAAGGATGTCCCTATCGTCATCGGCGGATTGGAAGCCTCCCTCAGGCTTTTTGCTCACTACGATTTCCAGGAGGATCGGGTTCGGCGATCAATCCTTCTTGATTCCCGCGCAGACCTTGCCGTGACCGGCATGGGAGAGAAACAGATCGTGAGGATTGCTCAAGCGCTGGAGCAGGGGGTTTCGGCACGGGAGATCGAAATTGCCGGCACAGCGAGATTGGCCCCCGACCCTCCCCCGCAAGAGGGGTTCATGCGACTTCCCTCCCTGGAGAGCATCTCAGAGGATGCCCTGAAGCTCATGGAATCCCAGCTTATGGTTGAGAGGGCCGTGCTTCAGGACAAAGGGATTTGCCAGGAGCAGAACGGCCGCTGGGTGATCGCCCAGAAAGCCGAAGACTACAGCAGCTCGGATCTTGACTGGATTTACGGCCTGAATTACACCCGAGCCCACCGAGCCGGAAAGAGCCTCTCTCCGGCATTGCAGATGAACCTCTTTTCCATCACAAGCCATCGGGGCTGCTGTGGTGGGTGCGCTTTCTGCTCGATTGCCACCCACGAGGGCAAACAAATTGTGTCGCGATCTCCGGAGTCCATTCTCCAGGAAGTTCAGACATTGACCCGGCACCCCGCATGGAAAGGATATATCTCAGACATCGGAGGCGCCTCGGCTGAGATGTACGGGATGGATTGCCGTCAAAAGGGCTGTGAGAAATCCTCTTGCCTCCATCCGGAGCCGTGCAAGAATCTTTCTTCCCTATCCCCCTTCTTGGAACTCCTCCGGCAATGCAGAAAAGTCCCGGGGGTGAAAAAGGTCTTCGTAAGTTCCGGTGTCCGTTTCGATCTTTTCCTGCAACACCCTGAGCTTCTTGAAGAGATTATGGTTCATCACGCCGGCGCCTTTCTTCGGATCGCTCCGGAGCACACGGAGGACGAAGTGCTCTATCTCATGAAAAAACCCTCCTTCGAGACCTTGGAGCAATTCATCCGTCTTTTCCAATTCATCAACAGGGGCCTTCGTCGAAAAATCCAATTAGCGCCTTACCTGATAGTCGGGCACCCGGGAGAAAGGCCGGACCATGTGGCATCCATGGCTAAGAAGCTCAAGGACCTGGGCTTTTCGACAGCGGATGTCCAGGTCTTCACACCCAGTCCCGGGACCCTTTCAACAGCCATGTTCTATTCCTGCGTTTCACCGACTTTCGCTCCTATTGAAGTGGAAAAAAATGTCCAGGCGCTGATCCGCCGGAAAAACCTGTTGGCGGACCGGACGACGATTCTGCCTTAAACAAGGTTGAGCGGTTCAGGTTAAAAAAACTTTGACATAAACCGGGGCCTATCCTATAGTGATCGCACTTTTGGATCCGGTTTTGGCGTTCATCCCCAGAGCCTGCCGAAAAAGGCCTCTGGGGTTTTTCGTTCCCCCGGCAACAGGGCGATTTGCCGAAGCGCTTGTTGCTGAAGGCTCGGCCATGCCGGACAAAAACAGGAGGATCATGGGAAAGCAGAGTCAAAACAAATTCAAAAAGCGGCAAAGGGAATTCGAGCGCAAGCGCAAAGCCAAAGAAAAAATGGACCGGCGGCAGGGGAAGAAACCGATCGAGGAAGACATGGTAACGACCGATAACCAGGTTACCCCCGATGAGCCCGCTCAGGCCGAATGATTCGCGAGATCATCAAGGCTGGATTCTCATAAACAGGCATTTACAAATGCGAAATAAGTGCGATATAAGAACGAAGTTCAATGAGAGGAGAAGCGATGAATATTTACGTGGGCAATCTGTCTTACACCGTGACGGAAGAGGATTTGCAGAAGGCCTTTGAAGCTTTCGGGCAAGTAGCCTCCACTTCCATTATCAAGGACAAGTTCAGCAACCAGTCCAAAGGGTTCGGATTCGTGGAGATGCCCGTGCAGGAAGCAGCGCAGGCTGCCATAGAGGGCATGAACGGCAAGGACCTGAAGGGACGTGCCATCAACGTCAATGAGGCGCGGCCCCGCACCGACGACCGCCGAGGCGGCGGTGGTGGAAGGCGGCCGGCCGGGAGACCTCGCTACTAGTAGGCGACCGAATCCGCCTTTGGGCTTTCTCACCTGGGCCGGCCTGCGCAGAAGGTATTCACCCAGCCCTGAGGGCTATCAAAAAAACCTTCTGAAAAGATCCATGAGCCCGCTTTTTTCTTCAAAGCCGATGCCGGGGCAGTCGGTGAGAGGGATGAGTCCGTCTTTCACCCGAGTGGTTTCCGCGAACCCTCCAAAGGGGGCAAAAATCCCCGGGTAGGACTCATTTCCGCGCAGACCCAACCCCGCTGCGATATGCAGTGCGAACTGATGCCCCCCATGGGGAATGCATCGTTCTGATGACCACCCGTGGGCCTCAAGCACCTCCAGCATCATTCAAAAATCCTCCCCCCGTTCTTCCAGAAGACGGAGAATTCTGTCCGTTACCTGGCCGGTATTGGCCTTGCCTCCCAGGTCCGGGGTCACGGTGCCTTCCGCAGTGGCGGTTTCGATGGCGGCCATCAGAGCCTCTGCAGCCCGGTGTAGACCGAGGAAGTCCAACATCATTTGCACCGACCATAACGTGGCAATGGGGTTGGCGATTCCCTTGCCGGCGATGTCGGGGGCCGAGCCGTGAACCGGTTCGAACATGGAGGGAAACTGCTTTTCAGGGTTGAGGTTAGCCGAAGGAGCAATGCCCATGCCCCCGGCGGTGGACGGGCCGAGGTCCGAGAGAATGTCGCCGAATAGATTGGTGGCCACGACGACGTCAAACCAGTGGGGATGCAGCACAAAATGGGCCGTCAGGATGTCGATATGGTACTTGTCCCGGCGAACGTGGGGGTATTCGCTTCCGAGGGCTTCAAAGCGTTCGTCCCAGAAAGGCATGGTGTATTTGATCCCATTGGATTTTGTGGCCGCAGTCAGGTGTTTGGCCGGTCGTGACGCGGCCAGTTCAAAGGCAAAACGCATGATCCGGTCAACGCCTTTTCTTGAAAAAATAGACTCCTGCACAACCACCTCGCGCTCGGTGCCGTGAAAAAGCCTTCCCCCGATGTCGGAGTACTCCCCTTCGGTGTTTTCCCGGATCACGACATAGTCGATGTCTGCGGGTTTTCGTCCTGCAAGGGGAGTCGCAACCCCTTTAAGCAACCGAACGGGGCGCATGTTGACGTACTGGTCAAAGCCTCTGCGGATGGGCATCAAGAGGCCCCAAAGGGATACGTGATCAGGCACCGCCGGATCACCCACGGCGCCGAGCAGGATGGTATCAAAGCCTTTGAGACGGTCCAAGCCGTCGGGAGGCATCATGACCCCATGTTCCAGGTAATACGCGCAGGAATACGGAAATTCCTCGTATTCCACCTCGAAGTGAAATTGGGAGGAAAGAAATTCAAGCACCCTTACCCCTTCGGGCGCCACTTCCTTGCCGATGCCGTCGCCGGGGATCAGCGCAATTTTATAGGCCATGGACCGCTCCTTTCAAGAAACATCCGGCTGTTAAAAGAAAATGCGCAGGATCGCGAGCAGCACACCCCGAAAAACCCGCACAAGAGATGACCCATGCACAAGGCGCCTCAGCTCCCGAGCATCTTGAGGATCTCGTCGTTTTGCGGGAATCGGCCGGTTTCGTGCTTTGAGTAAATGAGGGTGCCGTCGAGCACGACGTCGAAAATGCCGTTCTTCCCCTTGATCAGCTCTGCTTGGACCCCGAATGAATCGGAAATTGCGGCCGCCAAACTGGAGGCCTGGGGCAGGTAATTTCAAGGAACACAGTAGGTAATGGATATCTTCATTTGAGTCTTCCCCTCCTCTTCCCGGATGCGTTCTCCAAAGCCGATACGCCGTGCGCCCCCTTGAAAGGGCGAGGGCCGGCTCATTTGCGGTTGCGAGCCGATTCTATGGCCCTCCACACCTCTTCAGGAGTCATGGGCGTGCGGTAAAGCCTGACCCCCACCGCGTCATAAATGGCGTTGGCCACAACAGCGGCCGGAGGCCCCATGGTCGGTTCACCCAAGCCTTTGGCGCCATGCGGCCCATAAGCGGCCGGGACTTCCACCAGGACTGCCTCCGTTTCCGGCACGTCCAGGCTGGTGGGAATCTTGTAGTCCGCGAAATTGGGGTTCAGGACCTGCCCCTCCGCACCCAGCTTCAGACTTTCGCTCAGGGCAAACCCGAGCCCCATGGACACACCCCCTTCAACCTGTCCCTCCGCAGCCCGAGGATTGATGACCCGGCCCACGTCATGAGCCGCCACATACCGCTTGACGGTAACGAGCCCCGTGTCCGGGTCTACTTCAACAACCGCGGCATGACAGGCCAGGGTGTTCCCTTTGAAAGCGCTGAAGGAAAGCCCTTCCACCCGGGTTTCGTCAATCGGGTCCATCTCCGGCAAGTAGTTGGCGGAACAAGCCAAAGGCCCGCCGCTTTGCATGTGCCGCGCAAATGAAATCTCCGCAAAGGAAAGGCCCACAGCCGGATCGGTCCGCAGGTATATGCGGCTTCCTTTGATCTCCAGTTGCGCCGGATCGACATCAAGCCTCGCTGCGGCCTCGTGAAAGAGTTCCTCTTTGACTTTGACCGCAGCCATCTGTGCCGCCTTGCCGATGGTGAAGACACCACGACTGCCCCCGATACCGTGGTCATACACGGTTGTGTCCGTGTCACCGGAGGCCAGGTGCACCTCCTCGGCTCGCAGACCCAGCTCCTCGGCCACGAGTTGCGGCAGGCTGGTATAAAGATAGCCCGTGCCCATATCCACAGCCCCGGTGATGATGCCCACCGTCCCATCCTCATTGACCCGAACCGTGACCGATGTGGCCCACCCCCCACTTAGCCAAAACATGCAGGCCATGCCCCGGCCCACATTCTTTTCCCTGGGCAGGGTGCGCCAACCTATGGCCTCCGCCGCTTCGCAAACCACCTTCTTGAAGTCCACATCTACGAGGGTCTGGCCTACAGCCGATTTTTCGCCGGCTTCCAGGAGATTTTTCAGGCGAAAATCCAGAGGATCCATGCCCAACCGATGCGCCAGGTTGTCGGTGTGAGATTCAAGGGCAAAGGTTGTTTGTGGTCCGGACGGCCCTCTCATGCTGCCGCAGTTCATCTTGTTTGTGTAGACGCAGTAGCCCTCCAGCAGGAAATTGGGCACTCGGTACACTCCGCCCCAGAGTTGAGCCGACAGGGTCACCGTGGTCGGCCCGTTCCCGGAATAAGCCCCGGTGTCATACACCAGCCGGACCTTCCGGGCGACCAGACTTCCGTCCTTTTTCATGCCTGATTTGACCCAAAAAACGGCGCGGTGTCTGGGATTGGTGCAAGCGAATTCCTCGGCCCTGGAGTAGACGATCTTGACCGGGAGGCCACACTTTTGAGCGAGAAGCACCGCATAGGGTTCGATATTCAACTCCAGCTTGCCCCCGAAGCCCCCTCCGATGCGGGTGGCCACGACACGCAGCCGGCTCATGGGGATCTGCAACGATTGATGCAGGTAGCGCCTCATGGCAAAGGGTTTCTGGGTGGTCGACCAAACCGTGATCCGGCCCGAAGCTTCCACCTCAGCCACGGCAGCATGGGTTTCTATACTTGACTGATGCTGAATTTGGGTGGAAAAGTTATCTTCGATCATGATGTCCGCCTCGGCAAAACCTCTTTCCACGTCCCCCACTTGGACTCGAGCCACAGTGCAGACATTGCCGTGAGTTTCGGTCCGGAATCCTCGCACATACTCGCTCAACCGCTCATGCACAAGCGGTGCATCGGACTTCATAGCCGCTTCGGCGTCAAAGATCGGCTCAAGAGGCTCATAGTCGACATGGATCAGTTCCAGGGCCTGAGCCGCGATCTGCTCGCTTAAGGCGGCCACGGCCGAAACAGCCTCGCCCCGGAAACGCACCTTATCTCGCGCCAGAACCAGTTGGTCCTTGATGTCCACGCCGTAATATCCTTCAGGAACTTCACGGCCGGTCACAACAGCCAGGACCCCGGCCAGCGCTTCTGCTTCGCGGGTATCGATGCTCTTGATACGAGCATGAGGATGGGCGCTTCTAAGGATCCTGCCGTAAACCATGTTGGGACGAAAAACATCGGCCCCAAAAATGGAGGCGCCTTGAACGTGCTCCAAGGCGTCAGGGCGGCAGCAGCTTCGCCCCACATTGGACTCCCCTTCCGAGGCCGGCGGCGCGGTTCCATGAGCAAGACCTTCAACGGCATCCACCATCTTCTTGTAACCGGTGCAGCGGCAGAGGTTGCCTGACAGGCCTTCTTTGATCATTTCCCGGGTCGGTTTGGGATCTTTTTCCAGCAAGCTCTTGGCCGCCAGAAGGGCTCCGGGGGTGCAATAACCGCACTGCACCGCGCCATGGCGCACAAAAGCATCCTGCAAAGGGTGGAGCCGGCCGTGGCCGGGAGCCAACCCCTCTATCGTCTCCACCACGGAGCCGTCGCACTCCGCGGCCGGCACCAAACACGCATTGACGGTCAGACCGTCCAAGACAACCAGGCAGGCCCCGCATTCCCCGCTTCCACAGCCTTCCTTGGTCCCGGTCAACCCCAGGTCTTCGCGGAGAACCTTGAGCAGAGTCTCGTCCGGGCGGATTGCCAGAGACTGACGTTGGCCGTTCACGGTCAATGTAAGGGATATCGTGTTCACCGCCACCTCTCCACCCCTGTACAGGGCAAGTTGCCTAATCCGCTAATAATTCGCGCGGTGAGGACACCGGCCATTCGGCGCCGGTACTCGGCCGAAGCGCGATGATCGGAAATGGGTTGGACCGCGGCCGCCGCCGCTGCCGCTGCTTTCATAACGAGGTCGTAATCGATGCGTTTTCCTTCCAAGATCGCTTCCGCTTCAGGCGCCCGGATCGGTGTGGGCGCCACCGCACCCAGGGCAATCCGGACCTGAAAGCAGGTCCCATCCCTTCCCGGGCATAAGGAGGCGCATGCATTGACAATCGCTATTTCCATGGCCTTGCGCTGCCCCAGTTTTTCAAAGTTCGCTCTTTTCTGCGAGTCCCTACGAAGCCTCAGGCCTTTGAGGATTTCCCCTCGCCGGAGGGCGGAACGGCCCGGGCCCAAAAAAAACTCCTGAAGGGGCATTGTCCGTTCCCCATCCAGGCCCCAGATGAGCGCCTCGGCGTCATAGGCCAAAAGAGGAGGCGCCGTATCTGCAGAGGGCGAAGCGTTGCAAATGTTCCCGCCGATTGTGGCCCTGTTCCTGATCGACGGAGAACCGACCAAGCCTGCAGCTTTGGCAAGGGCCGGGAAGTGTCGCCTGATCCATGGCGCTTGGGCAACCGCGGACTGGCGCACCAAAGACCCGATAAAACAGCTTCCATCCGATTCCTCTCGCAAATCCGCAAGGCCGGGCACACGCCTTAGAGAAACCAGGGAGGTCTCCGGCGCATTCGGCGCCGCCAATTGGACCATCAAGTCGGTGCAGCCCGCGGCCGGCCGGCTCTCTCCATGCAAGGAGTTCAAGAGCTCGGCCGCTTCTTCAAGACTGGTTGGCGCATAAAAGTTTTTTACAGGCATAGTGTCCTGACTGAAATCAGTACCCCATGAAAATCCTCGGCAACACCAGGGAGAACCAGGGCACATAGGTAATAACCAGCAAAAAACCGATCATGGTCATAATATAGGGCAGAATCGGTTTGACGATGCTCGTCAGGGGCACGTTGGCAATACTGGAGGCGATGATCAGGGAAATTCCGAAAGGGGGCGTGGTAAAACCGATCCCCAGGTTCATGACCACAAAAGTGCCGAAATGAACCGGGTCCACCCCGAGGCTCACGGCGACAGGAAAGATAATCGGCACCACGATGATCACGGATAGAGAAGCGTCGAAAAACATGCCCATGGCCAGGAGCAAAAAATTGACTGCCAGAAGAAACACGTACTTTCCTCCGGGGATGTCGGCCATGAAGGCGGCCAATTTCATGGGGATCATCTCCCGCGCCATCACCCAGCCAAAAGCGTACGATATGCCTACCACCAGCATGACCACCCCGGAGATGGATGCGGACTTCCAGAGGATCTCCGGCAACTGGGAGAGCCTGATCTCACGGTACACCGCAACGGACAAGATGAAGCCGTATATGACCGCCACGGCCGCGGCTTCGGTTGCCGTGAAAATCCCAAGGATAATTCCGCCCAGGATGATCACGCCCATGAACAAGGAAAGAAGGGACCGTTTGACGGCCACGAGCAGTTCCCAGAAGGTGGCTCGCCTTTCCCGGGGAAGATTCTTCTTGCGAGCGATGATGTAGGTCAGAACCATGAGGATAAGTCCCATGCTGATGCCTGGGACAAACCCGGCCAGAAAAAGCGCGCCGATGGAAGTATTGGTCAAACTCCCGAACACGACCATGGTCAGACAGGGAGGAATGAGCACGCCCATGCCGGCGGCTGCCGTGACCAGGGCGGCCGCAAAACTGGCGTCATAGCCCCGTTTCTTCATGGGGGGAATCATGACGCTTCCGATGGCCGCTGTATCCGCAGCCGAGGAACCGGAAATATCGGAGAAAAAGATCGTGGCCACCATGACGACCATCCCCATGCCTCCCCGGATATGGCCGACCAGGGCATTGGCCAGATCCACGATACGCTTGGAAATTCCTCCCGTCTCCATCAGCATCCCGGCCAGGATAAAAAGGGGCACGGCCAGGTAGGGAAAATGGGCAAGACCTGAAAAAACCATCTGGGGCAGGATGGCCAGGGAAAAACCGCCGATCATGAGAGAGCCGGCGGTTCCCACGGCAATGGCAAAAACAATAGGCGCACCGATGAGCAGGAGAAGAAAAAATGTGGTGAAAAGCACGCCCGCCATGCCCTAACCCTTCTCCTCCACACCCCGCAGGACGGTCTTCACCGTCAGAGCGACTGTGTGGACCAGCATGACCAACGCCGAGAGGGGCAAGACGGCGTATATGTAGGCCACGGAGTATTGCAATGCTGCCGTCACTTGCCCCTTCATCATGACGGCCAGCCTGAAACCGTAGATCAACAGGACGGTCAAAACAAAAAGGATGGTGCAATAGATCAAGACTTGAACCCATTTTTTGACGGGAGCCGGGAAGAACCTGAACAGGACGTCCAAGCTGGGGTGGTCGCCGTGGCGGAGAGCAACACTGGCTCCCAAGAGGGACATCCAGACAAATGAGAAACTGGCTGTTTCTTCGGACCAGGCCAAAGGCAGGGCCAGGAGGTAGCGAAAAACAACCTGGAGAAAAACAAGGATGGTCATGGCCGCAAGCAGAAATGCGGTTGCATGCTTCATGATCCCGTTAAGGGTTTGGCTGATCCGATCCAATGTGTCCATGGCGGGCTGTCCCTGGGTTCGAATGCTGCTGATACGGTATTGTGCAGCCTGCGATCGAGAGCATCAAGGGAAGTGCGAAACCCCTGTCGGCTGCAACACAAAGCATGCTTCACCGTCTGGGCGGAAGTTCTCCTCGCGTCTTCGCACAGAGGTTCATCCCTCTGCAGGAACGACGGAAGGTTCGGACCGATCATCGAAAAGTCCAGATCCGGGGGTCTCCTTGGAGGCCCCCGGTCCAGCGCGCACCGCTTATTTCACGGCCTTGATCTGGTCGATGATGTCCTGGCCCACCTCGGCGGCATAGGTGTCGCTGATCGCTTTTGAGGCTCGCTTGAAGGCTTCGATGTCAGCCGTATTGAACTGGACCTTGTCCTCCCGGGCCAGTTTTCCGATAATCCGGTAATCCATGTCCTTGGTGATTTGGGCCGCTGTCGGGATCAGTTCGCTTGCCGTTGCCACAATGGCGCTCTGAACGTCCGCTGGAAGAGAATCGAATTTCTTCTTGGACATGCTTAGCACAAAGGACTGGTACTTATGGTTTGTTATGCTGAAGTAGGGGGCCACCTCGTAATGCTTCACGATGTGATATGAGTAGGGTTCCAGCCCCGCCGCGTCAATGACGCCCTGTTGCATGGCCGTATAGACCTCGCCGAAGTTCATAGGCACGGCCTTGGCCCCCCAGGCGTTCTTCAGATCCACGTAGAGAGGATTTTGAATGACCCTGTATTTCATGCCCGCCAGATCCGCAGGAGTAAAGATCGGCTTCTTGCGGTTGTACACGCATCGAAATCCGAGGTCGTAACACGCCAGCACCTTGATGCCGTGACGCTCCATTTTCTGGTTTATGGCCTGGCCGATGGGGCCGTTCATCACTTTGAGCGCATGGTCGATATCCCGGTAGAGGTAAGGCACATCAATGTAGACCATTTGCTTTTCCCAAAGCGCCAGGAGGGAGCTCTGGGTGATCGCCATATCCAGCGAACCGATGATCTCGGCCTCCAATGAATCTTTTTCGCCCCCCAACTGGCCGGCCGGAAAAATCTTCACCGTGACCTTGCCGCCGGTTTTGTTCTCCAGCATTTCTTTGAATTTCTCGGCGATGATTTGATACACAAAGGTCGGGGGTGCGCTGTGGGCAAGAGACAATTCAATCTGCGCGGCCTGCACGGCAGTTGAATGAAGCCCGAACAGAGTAAATCCCAAGAACAAAACGCTCACAACCAACAAGCCGGTTTTCTTTACACCTTTCATGGTCATAACCTCCTTGAAATAAGATGGAGCAGGATGGATCCCTTTCGCCGGAACGCAATGGGTCGGTTTTGGACGTGAAACCTTCAAAAAACCCGGCGCCAGGGTATACAAGCCGGCTTGCCATGTCAAATCAAAAAGAACGGATGATCGATCGTGAAGGGGTTCCCGAAGGATACAGCCCTATGCTTACCGGCGCCAAAGCTCGCGCAGATTTTGCACCAGGAGATGGGCGCTCACGATCAGCACCAGGAACAGGAGAATTTTCCAGAGGAATTCATAGAGAAAATGCGTTCATGCTGAGGTATCGAGGCATGAGCCGCGGCGTTCTCCCTCCACCCTTTTTCAAAAGAT
>Ga0114946_10001767_pt1 | contig 14913 bp, 7 predicted proteins | sample WalLakDeSediment_FD_88676 | JGI IMG/M metagenome (GOLD analysis project Ga0114946, IMG submission 88676) | Lake sediment microbial communities from Walker lake, Nevada to study Microbial Dark Matter (Phase II) - Walker Lake 11/02/13 Deep Sediment | ecosystem: Environmental > Aquatic > Freshwater... | reverse complement strand
GAATATCGCCGGAAAGCTCTTGACATGCTGGTAAAATTCCCTGATAACGATGCCCGCCAGGCGCTGGAAAAACTGGTTGTTTATACTACTGAACGGGACAAGTAATGTCAGACAATGGTCATACGATGGTCATACCTTTTTCAGTAATAAACCCGGTAATCAATTCAGCGGGTGTTACATCAAATGCCGGGTTGAGTGCAGGTGAGCCGGGGGAGCAGACAAGGATCCTTTCTTTTTTCCCGTCCATTGTTAAGCCATCCTGGTAAAGCACTTCGTCGGGATCCCGTTCTTCGATCACGATATGGCTGCCATCGGGGCAATTCGTATCGAAAGTGGAGGTAGGAGCGGCAACGTAAAACGGGATGTTGTAATATCTGGCGGCGATGGCCTTTTCGAGGGTGCCGATCTTGTTGGCCGTATCGCCGTTAGCGGCAATGCGGTCGGCGCCGGTGATCACCAGGTCGATTTTGCCCTGCGCCATATACCAGGCGGTAGCATTATCGGGGATGATGGCGTGGGGGATGCCTGCGTTGTGCAGCTCCCAGGCGGTCAGCCGGGCCCCCTGGCTGCGGGGGCGGGTTTCATCGACATACACAAACAGCTTGTTGCCATCCCGGTGGCTCATGTAGATGGGAGAAAGGGCAGTGCCATAATCGACGAAAGCCAGCCAGCCGGCATTGCAATGGGTGGCCACGCCCGCCCCCGGTGAGATCAATGTTTTGCCCAGCTCCCCGATGCGCCGTGAAGCCGCGGCATCCTCGTCGGCAATGGCATCAGCCTCCTTCCGGGAATGCTCTGATGAAATCAGGGCAGCATGAAAAACCCTTTCCGTAGCATAAAACAGGTTGCGGGCGGTAGGACGGGTCGATTCTATCTCGTTACGTGCATTTTCCAGGAAAGCCATGGCACCGGCAGCCGGAGCCTCCATTGCCGCCTGTGCCATCGCATAGCCCGCGGCAGCCCCGATAGCGCCTGCCCCGCGGATCACCATCGTCCGGATGGCATGACACGTCTCCCGGTAGTTGCGGCAGGCAATCACCCTGAATTCAAAAGGAAGAAGGTTCTGCTCGATCATGAAAACAGAACCTCCCTCCATCCAGACTGTCCGGTAATCTTTACCGCCGACCGTCATTGTATTTTAAAAGTAATCCCAAGGTTTAAAACCGAGATCAGGTAACCCAGCTCGGCATAAACAGCAAGATTATCGGTGAAATAGTAGCGCGCCCCAACATATGCTCCGCCTGTAGCGCCTGTCCGTGACGGCTTGTAAACACTGCTGCTAGGATAGGGGGGGTCACCCCGCCATCCGCCTGTAAACACATTCACTCCAGCCCAGATGCCAAAATATGGATCCAGTTTTTCATGAAAAATGAAATGATAGTTCCCCCTGACAGCGATCATGAAATTATTATAACGATAATAATAATTGCTCCAGTTATACTCATAACGGGATGTGCTCCAACCCAGGTATCCGCCAACGCCCACGACACCGGTCAGTTGCGTTCCCATGGGGACTTCCACAATGCCCATTTCGTAAGAAGCGCTCACGGACGGGGTAAATCCTTTGTAATAAGCGCCAAAGTACCTGGTGTTTCCTAACCCAAAACCCAGGTTAATGGCATGATTGCCTTTTTCAAAAGACTGTGCAGAACCAGCCATTCCAAAAAATATGGCCATGGCCGACAACAATATTAATTTTTTCATAAGTAACATTAATTAAATTAAACAATTTATGCTATGAATTTATCATATTTTCGTTTTGCAAAAATCAGTATATTAATAATGTAAAGTATTACATGATTAAAATTTTTAGTTACATCATTCACACATAAACAGGCATGACAGGTCTATTTTGCTTTTTCAGGATACAAACTCTGTTCACGCGCTAATTCGTTAAATACGGTCCAGGCCATCAATCCCATGCCTGTTTCCAGGCTGGATTCATCGGCATCAAAAGTAGGAGTATGAAGGTTTGAAGTTAATCCACGGGCTTCATTCATAACGCCAAGCCGGTAAAAGCAACCCGGTATTTCCCTGGCAAAATAAGAAAAATCCTCCGCCGTCATCCTTCTCTCCATTTGTTCCACATTATCCTGGCCCAGAAAATCCTTCGCGTACGAAATGACCCTTTGTGTCAGGTCATGATCATTGAAGACAGCGGGATAGCCCGGGTCGATGAAGACCTCGCAGGTACCGCCCATTCCTTCAGCCACGGAAACGGCAATTTTCCTGATCTTCTCCTTTATCTCTTTCCGCCAGTTTTCGTCAAATGTGCGCATGGTGCCTGAAATTTTCACCTGGTCGGGAATGACATTAGCCAGGCCGTCGGCTATGAAACGTCCGAAAGAGAGGACTGTCGGGGTTGTGGGCAGGGCGTTGCGGCTGACGATCTGTTGCAATGCAACAATAATGTGTGCGGCGATCAGCACCGTGTCGATAACCTTTTGCGGGGTAGCGGCATGTCCGCCTTTGCCACGGATCGTCAGGTGCACTTCATCGGTGGAGGCCATGCAGAACCCTGTGCTGATACCGATCTTACCCGCATTCAGTTCCGGGAAAACATGCTGTCCGATGATCAGGTCGGGCCGGGGGGTTTCGAGCACCCCAGCCTGGATCATTGGCAAAGCGCCTCCGGGATAGACCTCCTCTGAAGGCTGGAAGATCAGTTTCACCGTGCCTTTTAATTCATTTTCAAGCGCTTTGAGGATTCTGGCCGTGCCCAGCAGGGATGCCATATGGATATCATGCCCGCAGGCATGCATAATTCCCTCGTTTACAGAAGCATAATCAACGTTACTTTCTTCATGAATGGGCAGCGCATCCATATCGGCCCGCAATGCAATGACCTTTTTCCCAGGTAATTTACCTTCGATCATCGCAACGATTCCATGTCCGGCAATGCCGGTTTGATGCGGGATACCCCAGGCAGTGAGCCGGGAAGAGATGAATGCCGCCGTTTCAGCCTCCTGTTTGGACAGCTCGGGATGAGCGTGCAAATGCCTTCGGATCAATATCACCTCCTCAAGATACCCCGCAGCCAGCGCTTTTATCCGGTCTTTCATATTCATATACTTTATCGTACAAATTTAACAATAAACCAGGAACCAGGAACCAGGAACCAGGAACCAGGAACCAGGAGCCAGGAGCCAGGAACCAAAAAAGGCCATCCTTCAACAGGACAGCCTCTTGGAGCAAATTCGATATATATCTTACTGCAAGGTGAATTTTACCGGCAGGTTGTACTGCACGCGGACGGCTTTCCCGCGCTGTTTGCCAGGGGTCCATCTCGGCATGTTCCTGACGACCCGGATGGCCTCTTCATCGCAACCGCCGCCGATGCCCCTGAGAACACGCACGTCGGTAACAGATCCATCGCGTTCCACAACGAAAGTAACGAAAACCCTTCCCTGGATCCCGCTTTCCTTGGCCATTTGCGGGTACTTGATATTTTCTGCCAGGTATCTGTAAAGATTGGCCTCCCCTCCCGGGAATTCAGGCATCGACTCAACTACCATGAAGATCATCCCTTCTTCACTATCATCTTCATCCTCTATCCCTACCGGGATATATGCCTGCATTTCAGTCGTCTGATCGGCTTCGACATTGATCATGATATCATCATCGACCTCTATATCGTCCTCAACGATATTGATCTGCACCACCTGCTTGGGTGGAGGCGGGGGTGGAGGCTTTGTCTCCTGAACGGTGATCTCCACCATTTCTTCCGGAGCTTCCTCCATCTGCCGCTGGCCCAGGTCCGAAATGGACTTCTCATAAGTCTTCCATTCAAAAGCAAAGAGAACGACTGCCAGGGCAAAGATCAGACCGATCTGCCTGTAAATAACCTTTTTGTTTTCCAGATCAGCTTTGGGTGTTTTCTTCAGTTCCATGACTTCTTTTTTTAATGTTACATCAACAGCCTGAATGATGTTGCTAAATTAAGCAATTTTCAGGTATTACTGCATTAATAATGGCACAAAAATTATACCATGAACTTATACAGTTCAGGCTCCGATGAGTTCTTTGTAATTCGCGGCATCCATCAAATCATCTGCCTGCAATGGATCTGACATCTCCAATTTCACGATCCAACCTTCTCCATACGGGTCACTGTTAACCTTCTCGGGCGTATCTGCCAGGCTTTCATTGAATTCCAGCACCTTGCCCGAAACCGGCATGAACAAATCAGAAACGGTTTTGACCGCCTCAATTGTCCCGAAAGTCTCATCTTTATCCAGCGCCTCCCCAACGGTTTCAACCTCTATGAAAACAATATCACCTAATTCCTTCTGGGCAAAATCTGTAATTCCGATAAAGGCAACATCGCCTTCCTGGCGCAGCCATTCATGGTCCTTGGTGTACTTCAGGTTTTCCGGGATTTTCATAATCTAATGCTTTATGTAATTAATGCGCCAAAATTAATGAATTTATAAAATGAATCAAGCGGTATATAATTTTAGAACCGTTCCAGAAAAACAAATGCCATTGATTATTGGGTCAGGGAGAATCGCAGGGATATTCCTCCCTTGGTTGTAGAATTGCGGTATTGGTTGGAAACGAACGGATTGTTCACGATCCTGTCGAAAAATAACCGTACCGTCAGGCTCTTGCTGACCATGTAATTGATGGATGAATTGATAGAAAACACCCGCTGACCGGAAGAGACCTGGTCGATATTCTCATCGATCCGGCGCAGTACGGTACGGTTATTCCGGATGGAGAAATCGACTTTGATATCAAGATCGCTGGTGATCCTGTTTTTCGTGCCGCCTCCTCCAATGGAACTGACGGTAAATGAAACATCCTTAATCCTGTAGCCCAGTCCTATGATATATTCATCCGTCGAAAGATCCGTTAGTTGCTTATTGGCCATGCTGAAGGTCAGGCTACGGGATTTCCGGTATTCAAAGCGTGTCAGCAGGCTGTTGTTCCATGAAATATCAATGCCGGCAAGGGGGGTGAATTGCTCCTGGATGGTGATTTGTGCCAGATCGTATTCGGGATAGAATGAATTGGAAAATTCATATAATTCAGAGGGATAACCATTTGTTTCGATAAAATACATATTGGTCTGGTAAGTATTGATAGAGTATACCGACCGGTAACCATGCGACAGCGTGGCTGTTTTCAAGAACCTGGCCAGGAATTTAATTTTCGAAAGCCCGTCATAAGTGATTCTCCAATTAGGGAGTGGGATTGTAGGGAAATAATCGAGGCCCATTTTAGCAGGGTCCCGATTGGCATAAGCGGCCAGGAACGATGGAATGAGCACATCCTGGGAGTTAGGCCCATAACCCACAGGATAAAATTGCCCGGTCAGTGAGTCATAAATTGTTCCCTGCGAGTTTGGATTATCGTCAGCAAGCCGGTAAGCAATATCATACCGGTAATCCTTCATTCTTTCAAAAGTTTCAGAAATGGAAGTATCGTAATTTATATTGAAAGCCGTGCCCCAGGTGATATATGACATGCTAAAGCTTCCAGCATCTTTGGGCGCATAGGAATTGAAAACGCCATTGGAATCGGCCCTGTAAAATTCCGTATGGTTGCGGGCGAAGGTTCTGTCGGCATTGAGTTCTATTTTCAAGCCCTGGATCGGTTCTACTGACAAACGGGCGTTCAGGTTTGCTGTATATTTTGTCGCGTAAGCCTGGTTCAAAAGCGTATCGAGTGTCAGCCATTCATTTTGCACGGCGGCTTGGCGTACATCTTTCTGACTGCCGAAAGCAAAACCCAGTCCCGGGGCATTACTGGGCCAGTATACCCCCATAAATTGCGGTGATGGCAGGAACCCGGGCAGCATGGTTCCCCTGACTTCAGAATAGGTAATGGTTCCGCGTTTGACCGACATGAGCAATTTAAGAAACTCATCGGTAACAATTTTCAGATAATTGGGTCTGTCGAGGCTATCTTTTTCTTCCGGCACCGTTTGAGGCGGAACCGTTCCGGGCCGGCCTCCTCCCCGTGTAGCCGTTGCCGGTGTGGATTTCTTATTCAATTGGTTTAAATAGCCTATCTTGTTGTAGAGTTTGACAAAGTCAACATTACCATTTAACTGCAAATTCTGGGAGTTCTCGATGATATTACCAATCCGGCTCTGGACGGATAGCGGTGATGCAACCCAGTTGTAAAGGGAAGAATAGGAAGCCTGCGCCGTTACCCAATCCATAAATGGCAGTTTATCGATCGGTATCCGGTAATTCACATCCAGGGATTGCATAAAATTCCGCATATTCCCTCCCTGCCAGAACTGGCGGGCAACATCGATCGTATCATGAGCGGCCTGGTCGTACCAGGGAGAGTTCGGATCAGTTGAACCAGGGGGCTCCAGGAGATAACTGTTGGCAATCGCCCTGTACTGCACTGTCAGGCTGGTAGCCAGGTCATATTTCAGGTCATAGTTCCTGTTCCAGTCCCATTTCCGGGCATAGGTCGGGCGGAGCAGGATCAAGCCGGAACTCTTGTTACGCATCTTTTGTTCCGTGTCCTCTTTGAACATATCTGTCCTGAAGCCAAACTGCTTTGGAAGATAAAAGAAGTTAAAATCCTTTATCAGCTTGAGAGCCTCTGAGTTGGCAATAAAGCCAATATTCTGAAACGGTTTGATATTCTTTGGCATCGTGGTGTAATTATATGCCAAACCGCCAGTATGGGTTTTTTTCCGGTCATATTCAATATCGATATTCCGTTGATTAATGACAGAATATGAATAACTTACGCTAAAATTCTCCACATCATAAACTTGAGGTTTCTTTTGCGAACCTACCCGGTCTTTCCTGACATTCACAAAATTTACATTGAACCGGTCGGTATAATCCTGAACAATTCTTCTGATCGAATCAGCCTGTTCACTCATCTCATACGTTTCCAGTTCATCCTTCAATTTAATGTCCGGGCTAAGCGGGTCATATTCGGGGGTGGCCACCGTCTGGGAATAGTCGATGTGCATCGGCACACGGATGCCCGATTGTTCAGGAAAGAACTTTCCCAGGTTAAGATCGGCTGCGACATCCCACTGGAAAAGTGATTCCCGCTGGGTGTCATTGATCTGGTTTTCCAGGCTGCCAAAATTGGGGGAGCTGTACATACCGGAGAAAACCAGTTGCCCGAAATCGGCCAGTTGGGTATTTACTCTCAACAAGCCCGCCCATCCGGCTTTATCGTTTAAACCGGTCAGCCGCAATTCATTTATCCAGATCTCAGCACATTTAGGGAGTCCGTCATCACCGTCATCCAGTGATTGTCGCTTGGGATTGCGGATGCCTACCATGATCGCCATCACATCGCTGATGGAAGGCACCCCCAGGACGGTGATTTTGTTCAATCCGTCATATTCGATATAGGGGAAATTAATGGAGGCGCTGCCGTCACCGCTCCGTGTTGCGACATCGCGGTTTAACTTGATCTGCACCAGCTTTTCCAGGTCGATCTTGAAACGATTGCTCTCGGGCCAGATCGCTTCAGCATCGGTAGCAGGGGTATACCAGGGGGTAAAGGTAAGCGGCACCTCATACTCATAAAAGTTCTCTGTAAAGTCGGCCCCGATCCTGATAAAGACGGTCAGGTCGCCATAATTCATAATATCTTCTTCATTCGACTTTTCAGCATGTACAAACATTTCAAGAAAATTGTACTGGCGAAAATCAAAATTGGTCGTCTTATATGCCGCCCTGGCATCACCGTCGAGAAGATCGCAAACCCTCATCACCATGGATTGTTCATTCAACCTGACAAGGGTGGTGGTACCGATGTTTTGTTCTCTTTCAATTCCCGGTGGAATGACATAGGGTATCGGTTGCCGGCGGCCATTCTCTTCGATATTGATGCTGAAAATATCAAATGTAGTCTGGCTTTGAATATCATCGGGAATATATTCACCTGATGACAGCAGGTCGCCTTTGTATCTCCGCCATTCGCCGCGCACCAGTTCCAGGGTGGCAAAGCGGAGCACCACCGGCTCTTCAAATTCCCTGAGGAACATCCGCATGAACCGTACCGATTTAAAATCGTTGATATTCCCCACGACCCGGCTGGGTTGGGATACCGGCACCTTGAACTGGTACCAGGTGACTTCGCCGGCTGTGCCATTTGGCAAAGGAATCCCCCTGGCGGTATAAACATCTGTGATAAAATTCTGCCCGATGACCATGTTATTGGGATCAAGGTTGATCACATACTGAAAGTATCTTTCCGCTTCGCTAAGGGTATTGTCACGGTTGAGGTCTTCCACGTTGGGAAGGGTGGTAGCCGCCGTCGGATAAGACTCCGGATTCTGCTCATCGGTCGGAGAGTTTCCGTCAGGGCCATTATAGCGCTTGTATCTTTCCAGAATGCTGGAATACTTGTCATCCGTATCCAGATTTGATCCTCGGAAATAATGGTAATCATCCGCAGAGGGGTCCTGCAGTGCGTTGAAATAAGCCTGGCTGCCCGGGCCGAACAATTGTTCTATTCTGTCTATATATACTTCCCTGAAAAAAGTGCGTTCGTCCTCATTTCTGAGACCGTCATATCCAACATCCTGGAAAGGCCTGGAGGCCGGATTGTTATCAAAAGATTCAACCAGGTTTTGCAGCGTGGGTACACGCCCCCATATCGTGGTGTCGACATTGGTTACCAACTCGGATGTCGGAAGCCCGTTTTCAAAAAACTTGCGGCCGTCCTTTAAAATATCCTCTGATATATCACCCAGGTTAATATATAGCTTCCCGGAATTATTGGGTTCCGCATCGGCATTGAACGGGTCCATCATCCAGAATTCGATATACTCCACATTGGTCGCTTCAAAATCGGTCGATTCGATCTTTCGCATGATCCCGCCCCATCGGGTGGCTGGGTCAGCCAGCGTGCCATCCGCGTTTATTCCCCGTGAATGGCCCGAATAGCCGTCAACATCATAATTGTAAGGCCCCCTTTCACTGGGATAAAATGCTACGTTGAACACCGGGATGTTCGTGGGAATCCCGTTTGGGATCTCCTTATTGGGAAATACTTCCGTCTCCAGGACCTCCCTGACAGGATGTTTGGAAAGCTCGTCTCGTGAGATATTTGGGGGTCTCCCACTGTTGTTGCGATCATAGAAAATAGGATCGATCACATACCAGGCCAGCTTGGCCCTGTTATAGCCATATGCCCTGGTGTTGGTTTTGGCCTCAGGGAATATGTCATCCTGTCCCTGGGGTGTGCTGGCCAGGAACCAGGTCCCGATATTCCGAAGATCAATGGTCGATTTGGCACCCTCGAAATCATCAATGTAAACAACCCCTGCACGCCCAATGGCCTTGGAGTGACCCGGGAAAAAACCGGCCACCTCACCCTCGACATTCACCTTTGAGACTGCCTTGGTACTGATGCCCGGTATCATATCCACCAGGTTGGTGACCAACCGTGATTCAGTTTGGTAACTTCCATCCATCCCTACAATTGTATTGGAGATGGGATCATTCCCGTAATCAACCTTTTGCGTCAGCGGCCGTTCGGTAAGGTTCATGACCGTTCCGCCAAAACGCACGTCCTTGTTCAATTGATGATCCACCCGCAACCCCATCAGCCTTTTTTTCTGTATGCTGAAAAGGGCCTGGTTTTCAGTGGTTATGTTGATAGGAAGCCCTGAATTCAGCACACCTTCATTGATGATCCTGACACGGCCCAGGGTATAATCGACAGTATAATCGACATTCTCCGTCAGTACACGCCCGCCCGCCGTCACCGTCACCGATCCGCGCGGCACATTGAACGCGTTCAGGTCGATCTCCGCACCCGACTCGGAAGCATAAAATCCTTCCAGCAGATATTTGTTCTTCTCGGTTTGCTGTTCAGCGATAGTCTTTGTCGCCCGGTAGAGCGTATCAAAAGAATATTTCCTTCCAAGATCGGCATATTCTGTCCCGAACTTATCCCTGATGTACTTACCGAAAGGCTCGATGACCGTAAAGTATATCCGGCCATTGGAAGAATTGATAGTCCCCCCCTGGGTGGCGGCATTGTCGATGAAGTCGAATAATCCATCGGGCGGGGGGTTAAGCAACTGGTCGAGGTTGTCAAGGTTGAAAACCTGGATCAGGGGCACTCCCTGGATATCTGCAGGACCTTCAGTGAAATAACCGGTAGGGACACCGTTTTCGTTGCCGGAATAAAGGATGTTCATGATGAACCGGTTACGGCTGACCCGGTAAGCGCCGATAGAATAAACGTTTTTCATCATAAGGTCCCACGCAGGCACCTGGGTGCTGAGGGAACTGCTCTTGATCATCTTCACGATGAGACAATTGGCCGTATTGGCCGACTGATCGGAAAATTCCCCGACCTGGAACACGCTGTCGACGCCGATGACAGTATACTGAAAAGCCACGGCAAGCGCCTGGTCGGAACTCAGCCTGGAATGCAATGAGATAAACCCCAATTTCGAATTGATGGTATATTCTGAGGCTTCCAGTTTTCGGGCGCTTTCGATTTTATCGTAATCCTCACCAGCCACCATATAGCCTGTTTTACCAATTCCGAAAGGGTCGCCCGACAGGTAATTGCCCACATTGCTGATGTTACGCAACTGGCTGATATTCATCTGCCGGAGCAGGTCATTCGATTTGTTGGATGGATAGGGTACGCCCGGTGTCGGGTGAACTTCGTGATTATGGATACGGTTGTATTCACCCAGGTCCTGGAACGCGATCAAATTCCGGTTTTGCTGCACCGCCGGTCCGATATTGGTCACCCAAACCTCTATACGGGTAATGTTGACGTCGGAACTGATGATAGGCAATTCGGACAGGGCCCTGTCATAAGTGTCCCTGAAAAGATGGGAGATGAAAAAGTGTTTGTTTTCCTCATAATCGGTCGCCTTGAGCAAAAACTGGCTGGTCTGGGCGCCATCCTGGACGGTGATCGATGAACTCTGACTCTCCTGCTCGGAGAACAAACCCGTTACCGTGGTTCTTCCAAACTGCAACTTGGCCTTGAAACCGAAAAGGCTCTGGGTGCCCCTGATCAGTGTCGTGCTCAAGGGCATCGACACATTACCCGCTTCGATCTGCTTGATGATCTCATCTTCCTTACCTTCATAGTTCAACTTGAGCTTGTTCTCAAAATCAAAAACGGCTTCGGTATTGAAATTCACGTTGAAATCGATCTTATCACCTATTTTCGCCTGGACATTCATCTGGATGTTCTGCTCAAAATCAAAATTCGTTGTCCGTTGCTGTCGCACGTTCAATGTCGGGTCGTCACGGGTATTGGAAAGGATGCCAAAAGTCAGTTCCGCCGAACCTACCGGCCGGATATCAATCGTACTGCTCCCGAAGATCCGGTCAAAAACTTCACCTCCAATATAAATACTCGGTATAATCCCTTCCCGTTCCAGCTGGCTGGCAGTCCTGGTCCTTTCCCGCCAGTACTTTTTCACAGACTGATCCATGTCGAACTTCTGGTATTCATCGAAAGTCATATAGGTAGGATTCCGGTAGTCCAGCGTTCCGATTTTATTCCGGAAAATATACTGGTTGGTTTCCGGGTCATATTCTATCTCGGTGGAGAGGTTTTGCGGAGGCCTCAGATACAAAGCGCCCGTGTCCTGAGGCATATACATCAGGTAACCATCCTGGATGGGGGCCGGAAATGGCAATACCACCGATGTGTCCTTGTCATCTATGGTATCCGGCGGGCTGGCAAACGCTGCATAGTAACCTTTCCAATCATCCTTATAACCCGTATTTGCCGGAATATCCCAGGCAAAAAGGAATATCAGAGAGATCAGGCCAGTGGTAAATATATTCTTTAATGACGCCCGCAAGTGATTTACTGGTTTTTAGTCATAATAGACAAAACTGAAAACCCTGGGGAAAAGCTTTCAGTTGTCTGTTATTATCATCTTACAACTCTTCATATATTAGAGTCGTTTCAGGACCTCCTTGATAATGTATTCAACACTTACAGAGCCACTAGGCAATTCGCTGTCAGGCTTTTTAGCATGACCCCGGATAACTTCATCAACGGCCTTTTCGGCAACTTTTCTTGGAAATCCTAAAACTATCAGACCTGATAACGATTGTTCCCGGATGGTATTGTGTGAAATGTCGACTTTTTGGACTTCTACCACACCTTTGTCTATCTTGTCTTTCAGATCCACAATAATACGTTGCGCCGACTTCTCACCAATTCCTTTGACGGCCTTCAGCACACCTGTCTGGCCGGTGATGATCACCTGCCGCAATTCCGCCGGGGTTATGGAGGAAAGGAGGATACGGGCCGTATTGGGCCCGATACCCGAAACCGATATCAACAACCGGAAGAGTTCACGTTCCTCCGGGTCAGCAAATCCAAAAAGAAGATGGGCGTCTTCACGGATCACCTGATGGGTGAATAACCGGCACTCCGTCTTTCCGGCGATGGCGGTATAGGTATTTAACGAGATGTGGAGCAGGAAGCCCGTTCCCCCTGTTTCAATCACAGCATAGGCTGGATTCAGGTCCGTGAGCTTTCCCTGGATATATTCGTACATAACAACCTTTCTTTGCGCTTTTCAGTTGGCCGGGCAAATTTATAAATTTAATTTAGAATTAATCTTACATTCCAACAGTATCGGAAATTAGCCGGAATTATTAATTTTGCCCGTTATGTTAATTTATTCACAATAAATCTTTAAGAAATGGATACCCTCTTCAGTAAACAAGCGCTGGAATATCATTCCCAGGGCCGGCCCGGCAAGCTGGAAGTCATACCGACCAAGCCACACACAACCCAAAAAGATCTTTCACTGGCCTACACTCCCGGTGTCGCCAAACCCTGTCTGGAAATTCAGCAAAATCCGGATGATGTTTATAAATACACGATGAAAGGCAACCTGGTGGCAGTTATTACGAACGGAACGGCCGTACTGGGTCTCGGAGATATCGGAGCAGAGGCAGGGAAGCCGGTAATGGAGGGGAAAGGATTGTTATTCAAGGTTTTTGCCGACCTGGATGTTTTCGATATTGAGATCAATGAAAAGGATATCGATAAGTTTGTCGAAGCCGTCATCGCCATTGCGCCAACCTTTGGAGGCATTAACCTAGAGGACATCAAGGCGCCGGAATGTTTTGAAATTGAAGACCGTATCAAAAAAGCATTGGATATTCCGGTAATGCATGATGATCAGCATGGCACTGCTATTATCTCAGCTGCCGGGCTGATCAATGCCCTGGAGATAACAGGCAAAAAGGCGGAAAATATTAAACTGGTGGTGAATGGCGCGGGCGCATCCGCCATCAGCTGCACCAAGCTGTATCTTTCGCTGGGTGTGAAAAAAGAAAATGTCATCATGCTGGATAGCAAAGGGGTTCTCCGGGAAGACCGTACAGATCTGAATCCTCACAAGCGCTTTTTTGCCACAAAAAGAGATTTACACACACTCGAGGAAGCACTGAAAGGGGCCGACATGTTTCTGGGCTTATCGGTGGCAGGGGCGCTCAAGAAAGAATACCTGAAGGGCATGGCTCCCAACCCTATCGTTTTTGCCATGGCCAATCCAATTCCGGAGATCTTGTATGACGAAGCGGTCGAGGCCCGCAGCGATATCATTATGGCTACCGGCCGGTCGGATTTCCCGAACCAGGTCAACAATGTACTTGGTTTTCCGTTCATTTTCAGAGGCGCCATGGATGTCAGGGCCACCACTATCAATGAAGAGATGAAGCTTGCCGCCGCACGGGCGCTGGCTGAGCTGACCAAGGAACCGGTGCCGGAAGAGGTCAATATTGCCTACAAAGGCAAAAACCTCCGGTTTGGGAGAGAATACATCATCCCCAAACCGCTGGATCACCGGCTGATCCTCTGGGTAGCGCCGGCCGTGGCAAAAGCGGCCATAGAATCTGGAGTCGCCCGCAAACCAATCACCGACTGGGAAGCTTACCAGGAAGAACTAAGCAAAAGGCTTGGCCTGAGCAATCCACTGACACGACTGATCAGGACGCGTGCCTCATCCGACCTCCAGAAGATCGTTTTTGCCCAGGCCGAAAATTACAACATGTGCAAAGCAGCCGAAATCGTTAAAAACGAAGGATTGGCTGAACCCGTCCTGCTGGGAAGCGTGGACAAAATCCATAAAATCATTGAAGAGAACCAGCTCGAACTGCATGGCATTGAAATTATCGATCCCCGTTCCGACGAGGAAGCCAAACGGAGGCACGAGTTCGCCACGATCCTTTACGAAAAGCGGCACCGGCATGGTGTAACCGTCGGCACTGCCGAAGAGTTGCTGATCCACCGGAACTATTTTGCTCCCATGATGATCGAAACAGGCCACGCCGATGCCATGATCAGCGGACTGGTCCGGAACTATCCCGATACCCTGAACCCTGCCATCGAAGTGGTGGGGAAGAAACCCGGCGCAAATATCGTATCGGGCATGTATATTATCAACTCCAAGAAAGGTTCATTATTCTTTGCCGACTGCTCGGTAAACAAAAACCCGACGATGGAAGACCTGGTGGAGATCACCCTGCAAACCACTTATGCCGTGGAGCAATTCAACATTAAACCCAGGGTGGCTTTCGTATCATATTCCAACTTCGGTTCCAACCCCGGCCGTGTTCCCGATATGCAGCGAGATGCGGTGAAATATTTGCATAAACATTACCCGGAGCTGATCGTCGACGGTGAAATGCAGGTAAATGTTGCATTGAACCCGGAGATCCAGAAAGAGCATTTCCCATTCTCCAAGCTGGTCGACGGGCCGGCCAATGTTTTCATCTTCCCTTACCTCACTGCCGGTAATATCGCTTATAAACTCCTGCAGGTCATTGCCGATGCCGAAGTGATCGGCCCGGTGATCAATGGGATGAACAAATCGGTGCATGTCCTGCAAATCGGAAGCACCGTCTCCGAGATCGTGAATATGGTGTGCGTGGCAGCCATCGATGCCATTTGTGTGAAAAACCG
>Ga0114946_10001766_pt1 | contig 14919 bp, 13 predicted proteins | sample WalLakDeSediment_FD_88676 | JGI IMG/M metagenome (GOLD analysis project Ga0114946, IMG submission 88676) | Lake sediment microbial communities from Walker lake, Nevada to study Microbial Dark Matter (Phase II) - Walker Lake 11/02/13 Deep Sediment | ecosystem: Environmental > Aquatic >... | reverse complement strand
AGGCGGGCCACCGCCGCCAGCATCTCCGGGAAGGGCTGAAAACGGTCGAGAATCTGGCGGCGCAGCTCCCGGTCGGGGGCGGCGATCCCGGTCCGGCGACGAAACTGCTCCCAGAAGGCATCCTCGCCGGTCCCGCCCACCACATAGCCGCTGGCATAAACGATTTCCTTGCCCAGGCGGTAGATCTCGGCCGGATCCACTCCCTGCCGGCGGCCGATCGCCTCCAGCCCGGCCCGAAAGCCCTCGGTGGCCAGCACCCCCCCGAAATCAAACAGGATGGTCGAATAAGCACTCATGGTCAACGCTCCCCAGGGGGACAGGCGGGAAGCCTGGCCGGACGGGGGCCGGCCAGGAGCCAGATGATCAGCCTTATGCCGAAGCTTACTTGAACCGTTGCCGGACCGATTTCAGGGCCTCGCTCAGGGCGCTGGCAGCCATTTCCGCCCCGGCTTGGAGATCCTTCCAAGCCCCTTCGCCGGCCTGCTCCAGCTTTTTCAGCTTAAGCCTGGCCTCGTCGCGTTTATGGCGCAGTTCCTCAAGCTCGCGCCGATATTCTCCCTTGGCCTCGGCCCCGGCCTGCTCGGCCCGGGCGCTCAGGTGGTCGATCTCCGCGTTCCATTCATCGAGCTTTGCCTTGACTTTTTGGACAAATACGTCTCTCTTTTCAATCATGGAATCACCTTTGTCGTTGTGCCGTTAGTTGCGCCGTTAATTGTTCCATCGGCCAAGCCGGCAAGCGGCCCAGCCTGAACTTCAGTCTATCATAAAAAAATCCCCCAACGACAGCAAAAACCCGGCAGCATATTGCCAAGGAGCAGCCAAAATGACCGCAAAAACAGCCGATCCCCAAGACTTAAGTCCCGCCGTGGACCAGTTGGTCCGGCAGGCGGATGCCGCCTTGAAAGCCTATCTGGAGATGGACCAGACCGCGATCGACCGGATGGTCCATGCCATGACCCTGGCCGGGGTGGCCGCCAGCCTCGAACTGGCCAAGATGGCCGTAAGCGAAACCGGCCGGGGCCTGCTGGAAGACAAGGTAATCAAGAACATCTTCGCCACCGAATACATCTGGCACGACATCAAGCGGCAGAAAACCGTCGGGGTCATCGAGGAAAACGACCTGGAAGGCTACGTCGAAGTCGCCGAGCCGGTGGGCATCGTGGCCGGGGTGACCCCGGTGACCAACCCCACTTCCACCACCCTCTTCAAGGCTCTGATCTGCGCCAAAACCCGCAATCCCATCATCTTCGCCTTTCATCCCGCCGCCCAGGAGTGCTCGCAAGCCGCCGCCCAAGTCCTGCGGGATGCCCTGCTGGCCCACGGGGGGCCCGAGGGTGCCATCCAGTGGATCGAAACCCCCTCCAAGGAAGCCACCGCCCTGCTGATGAACCACCCCGGGATCTCGCTGATTCTGGCCACCGGCGGCACTGGCATGGTCAAGGCCGCCTACAGCGCCGGCAAGCCCGCCCTGGGGGTGGGGCCCGGCAACGTCCCCTGCTACATTCACCGCCGGGTGGACCTCAAGCGGGCCTGCACCGACCTGATGATCTCCAAGACCTTCGATCACGGCATGATCTGCGCCTCCGAGCAGGCGGTGATCGTCGACCAGGCCATCGCCCAGGAGTTTGAAGCCTTTCTCACCGCCAACAGCTGCCACTTTCTGAGCCCGGCGGAAACCAAGAAGGTCTCGGCCTATCTTTTCCCCCCCGGCCAGCATGGGCTCAACCCCGAGGTGGTGGGCCGCACCGCCTTCGCCATCGCCGAGGCGGCGGGGGTCCAAGTCGGGCCCGCGACCAAGATCCTGCTGGCCAAACTGCCCGAACCCAGCCTCAAATACCCCCTGGCTTTGGAAAAACTGTCGCCGGTGCTGGCCTACTTCACGGTGAAAAACGAAACCGAGGGCTTTGCCTATGCCCGGGCCATGCTTCAGCTCGGCGGCCTGGGCCATTCGGCGGTGATTCACAGCGACGACGAAGCCCTGACCGTCAGGTTCGGCCAGGCGATGCAGGTGGGCCGGGTCATCGTCAACGCCCCTTCCAGCCAGGGGGCCATCGGCGACATCTACAACGCCAACACCCCCTCGCTCACCCTGGGCTGCGGCTCGTTCGGCCGCAACTCCACCACCGCCAATATCTCTTCGGTCAACCTGATCAACAAGAAGCGCATTGCCAAAAGGAGGGTGAACATGCAGTGGTTCAAGATTCCACCCAAGATCTACTTCGAACAGGGCAGTGTGCAGTACCTGGAGAAGATGCCCAACATCAGCCGGGCCTTTATCGTCACCGACCCCACCATTCTTAAAATGGGCTATGTCAAGAAGGTTCTCTACTACCTGCGCAAGCGGCCGGTCTACGTCCATTCGGAAATTTTTTCCGAGGTGGAACCCGACCCTTCGCTGGAGACCATCGAGCGGGGGGTGCGGCTGATGCAGGCCTTCAAGCCCGACGTGATCATCGCTTTAGGCGGCGGCTCGGCCATCGACGCCGCCAAAGGGATGTGGCTGTTCTACGAGCACCCGGAAACCAGTTTCGACGGCCTCAAGCTCAAGTTCCTCGATATCCGCAAGCGGGCCTTCCACTACCCCAACCTGGGCAAACAGGCCCAGTTCGTGGCGATCCCCACCACTTCCGGCACCGGCTCCGAGATCACCTCTTTTTCGGTGATCACCGACAAGAAGAACGGCAACGTCAAGTACCCCCTGGCCGACTACGAGCTGACCCCGGACGTGGCCATCATCGATCCCCAGTTCGTCGCCACCCTGCCGGCTTCGCTGGTGGCCGATACCGGCCTGGACGTGCTGACCCACGCCATCGAGGCCTACGTTTCGATCCTGGCCAGCGATTACACCGACGGCCTGGCCCTCCAGGCCATCCGGCTGGTTTTCACCTACCTGCCCCGCAGCTTCCAGGACCCCGGCGACCTGGTGGCCCGGGAAAAGGTCCACAACGCCTCGGCCATTGCCGGGATGGCCTTCACCAACGCCTTTCTCGGGGTCAACCACTCCATGGCCCACAAGCTCGGCGGGGAATTCCAGATTCCCCACGGCCGGGCCAACGCCATCTTGCTGCCCTATGTGATCGCCTACAACTCGCAGCCGCCCAGCAAGTTTCCCATCTTCCCCAAGTACGGCTCCTTCGTGGCTGACCAACGCTACGCCGAGATCAGCCGCCATCTCAATCTCGCCTGCGGCACCAGCCGGGAAAGCCAGATCGCCGCCCTGATCAAGGCGGTCCGCAAGCTGAGCAAAACCCTCAAGCTGCCGGCCTCGATCAAGGCCTGCGGCATCGACGAGGCGACCTTTTTCGCCAAATTGCCGGAGTTGGCCGAGCGGGCCTTCGACGACCAGTGCACCACCGCCAACCCCCGCTACCCCCTGATCAAGGAACTGGAGGAGATCTACACCAAGGCCTATTACGGCAATGACCCCCAAGAAACATAGAAGAATAAGAGGTTCAGGCTGAACCCTTTTTTTTAAGCATTGACAATCTTCTCCGCCATTGTTTACGCTGTGGTATTGATAGCCTATACCAGCGGCAAAAGATCAAGTTCGATAATATGTCACTTCTTAAGCCTGCACCCTCTTGCTACTTTTCTAACCCTGGGAAATGGCCGGCAGCCCGGCGGCCTCAGTTCATAATATTATAATAACATTGACAAGGAGGTGACGATCCGGCAGTAGGCAGCAAAGACCAACTCGGTTTTTTTGGTGTTTTAATTTATTGAGAGGAGGGAGTTATGAAACACTGGATTTTGGGGCTGGCCGCCCTGATGATGATCGCCTTGCCTTCACAGGCTGTGGCGGCCTTGGACGGCCCGAAAGCCAAAACCATCGACGAACTGGCGGCAATGTTTGATGCATCCCGCTGCAAGGGCTGTCACGGGGAAGTTTACGACCAATGGTCCATCTCCCACCATGCCCGCCCCCAGATGGGCGTGCATGGCGGCCTCAAGGACACTCCGCTGGCCAGGGCGGGCGCCACTCCCTGGTCGCCGGAGCATCCCTCCCAGGCCACCCTGGACACTTTCCCCTGCTTCAAATGCCACTTGCCCCAAGCCCTGACCCATGCCGAGGACTCGGTGGCGGCGGAATACGCCCAGGCCCTGGTGGATCAGGATCGCGCCAAGATCGGCAAGCTGCAGATCACCTGCATCGTCTGCCATAACAACAAGGCCATCATCCACCGCCTGCAGGAAGGCGAGCCGGAGCCCAATGTCCTGTACGGCACCCGCAACATTCCCAACCATCCCGATCCGGTATTCACCGAGATCCGCCAGAGCCCGGTGATGAGTGAACCCCTTTACTGCGGTCAGTGCCATGGGGTCGGGGTCAACCTGGAGTTTAAGAACCCGGTCCAGTGCGCCACCATCTACGGCAGCTACCAACATGCCTACATTCCGGGCGGTGGTACCCAGAGCTGTCAGGAATGTCATCTCTATCCCAAGCACAACGGGGTTGCCGACCACCGGATGCTGCCCGACTGGAACGACACCGAACTGATGAGCCAGCGGCTGGCCCAGTCCATCAGCCTGAATATGCAGGCCATGGGCTATGAGTGGCTGCGGGGGGGCGGCGATCGGCCCAGCCGGCTGGTGGTCGAAACCAAGATCGACTCCAGTGCCGGCCACCGCGTCCCCGATGGCTGACCGTCTCACAATCGAGTGGTCCTGGAAGTGACCGCAAAAGATTTGGACGGCAAAATCATCGCGAACGACACCCGCCACTACCATCCCCAGGCGACCACCCAACGGGGCTCCAACGTAATGGTTTACGGCGCCCAATGGAAGGCCAGCTATGTGCGTGATACCAGCCTGCAACCCTTCCAGACCAAGGCGGAAACCTTCGAGTTTCTGCTGCCGGAAGGCACCCGCTGCGCCGACGTAGAAGTCACGCTGCGCTACGAGCTGGACAACCCGAAACGGATCATCCCAATTCACCAGCGCAGCAAGCGGGTATCGCTCGATCGCTGCCCTTAGGGAGGCAACAGGGAAACACCCTGAAAAGCACCGAACAGCAGACAAAAAGGCCCACCGGATTCACCGGTTGGGCCTTTTTGTTATGCCGGCAGTGGGTCGTGGTTCGCCGACGTTGCTTGTTAAGTTGCTGATTGTCGTCGAGGCGCCGGTCGCGAAGGCGTCCTGCATACTTGGCCGGATCCCGGAAATGCAACCAATGCAAAGGGGGCTGAAGACCCCTCCCCCGCTACCCCCTGATCAAGGAACTGGAGGAAATCTACACCAAGGCCTGCCACCACGGCAAAGATCCCCTGACATAAGCGCCGGGGAGGGCGACAAAAAAGGGGCCAGGCCGGAATAATCACTTATTCCCGACCTGGCCCCCCGCTTTTTCACTGCAGCTTACTACCTGGTGGATCTGCCAACCGAGGCTCTGCCGGTCCGGTCCTTAGGCGCCGGCATCCTCCAAGCCCCCCGCGGCAAAGATCCGGTGCCGCTCCACGATTACCGTTAATTGCCGCCGGTGGCGGCCAATTGGTCGAGGGTAAAAGTACCGTTGCTGGCCACACTGATGGTGGCGTTGAGAAACTGAACCCCCTGGGCATTTTCGTAACCACCCCGGGTGGCCAGGGCGTGATACACGCCTTCAGCCCGAATGCCGGTGACGCAGTGGATGACGATCTGCTGGTCGGTGGGAACATTTTTAACCAGTTGCTCATAGTTGGCGTAGAACTGGTCGTCGGGCAGGTTGATGGCGCCGGGCAGATGACCGGCGGCATACTCGTCGGCGCTGCGAACATCGAGGATCACCACTTCTTTGCTTTTTTCCGCCATCAGCTTTTGGAAGTCCGCGGCGCTGATGCTGCGCGGCAGCTTGCCGGGGGATACCTTGGGCAGCTCTTGGGGCTCAAGGGCCGCCACACCGCTGGGCTCGTTGCCCCACAGCGGCAGGCCTTGCGCTTTCCATGCCGGCTCACCGGCACTGAAGACCGAGACCCACTTGTAGCCCAGTTCCTTGGCGGCTTTGGCCGAGTTGTGGCTGTGGGGGCAGCCATGGCCACCGCAGTAGAAGATCAGCCGGGTGTTAAGGTCCTGGGGCAACAGGCTCTTTTTCAGCTCCCACTGATTTAAGGGGAGGGAAAGGGAGCCGGGGATGAAGGATTTTTGATGCACCTGGGCAGGGCGGGAGTCGATCAGGATAAAGTTGGCATCATCGCTCCGAGCCATCATGTGGTAAACATAGGGGGTTTCAGTGATCAGGTAATTGCCGGCGGCAGTCCAGCCAGGATCACCTTCGTAGTAAACCCTGACATTGTTCAGCCCGTGTTCCACGGCGATTTTCGCGGCCTGATTGCTCAGGGGGCAGTGCAGCCCGCCGCAGTAGAAGATGATCTCGCGGTCGCGGGGGAGCTGGTCGAGGTTGGCGGCGACTTCACCGGGCGGCAGATGGATGGCGCCGGGGAGATGGCCTTCCTGGTAACGGCCCAGGGGACGGGCATCCACCAGCAGAAATCGGTCATTGGTCTCCAGGGTGGCTTTGATCAGGGTTTTGTCGCCGTAAACCTCGGCAAAAAGCGCCATTACTTCATCGGTGGTAATCCGCAGTTGCGGATCCTGCTCGACATGCTTGGGGCCGGCGGCGCGGGCGATGTTCTCGTTGGCCAGCGACTGACCGCTCACCCCGCTGCTGCAGGCCGCCAGCAGGAAAGCCGCCACAAGTACCGCTCCCAGTTGGATGACTTTGCTTCTTAGATGTCGCATTTTACTTCCTCCTCTCTGATTGATCCTTGGTGGCCCAAGAAAGCGACCGCTCCGACCTGTCAGGAACTCAACCGTTACGGACGGTTTTCCGGCAGCCGACAGCAATCCGTTCGCACCTTGACTACAGCAAAGAATGTGCCAAAACAAATATGCGTAATTTCAAAGAGAAGACAAAACAGGGATTATTTCATGATGAAATGATGTTGCAAAATGAACGAAATGGTGGGGGGCAAACGGCAAGGCCAGGAGTTGGCAGGTGAAAAATGCCGGGGCAACTGCCAGTCAGGAAGGGCCGGCGCGCTCGGTAAAGCCTTAACCGACGGCCGGGGGTTAAGGGGAAATTTCGTATTGCTTGATTTTGCGCCAGAGCGAGGTGGGGCTGATGCCCAGCAGCTTGGCAGTCATCCCCCGATGACCGGCGGCCCGCTGCAGGGCTTTGATGATCATCTGTTTTTCCATGGCGGCCAGGCTGAGCGATTGGGTTTCGCCCTCTTCGGCAGACGGCGGCGCGGCGGCCGGCTCGGCGCTTGCCAGGGGCGGCAGATGTTCGGGGTGCAACTCCTGGTCCGGGGCGAAAAGCAGCGCCCGCTCCACGGCATTTTCCAGTTCGCGGACGTTGCCCGGCCAGGAGTGGTTGAGTAAACGGGCCATGACCGCGGCGGGGATGGTTTGCACCTGCTTGTCGTACTTGCTGTTGAATTTGGCCAGAAAATGGTGGGCCAGCAGGGGGATGTCCTCCCGCCGCCGCCTTAACGGCGGCAACTCCAGGTTGACCACGTTGAGGCGGTAAAAAAGATCGCGCCGGAAACGGCCCGCCTCCACTTCCTCGCTCAAGGGACGGCCGGAGGCGGCAATCACCCGGACATCGGCCCGGCGGGGCTCGCGGCCGCCCACCGGTATAAAGGCGCCCTCCTGGAGAACCCGCAGCAGTTTGACCTGAAAGCCCAGGGTCATGGTATCGATTTCATCGAGAAACAGGGTGCCCCCGCTCACGGTTTCAAAAAGTCCGGGCTTGTCCTGGTCGGCGCCGGTGAAAGCGCCTTTGACGTGCCCGAACAGTTCCGACTCCAGCAGGGTCTCGGGCAGGGCCCCGCAGTTGATGGGCAAAAACGACTGTTCGCGGCGCCGGCTCCATTTGTGGATCAGCCGGGCCACCAGTTCCTTGCCGGTGCCGGTTTCACCATTGATCAGGATGGTGGTGGAAAAAGGGGCCACCTGGGCAATCAGTTCCTTGAGTTTTTTAACCGGCGGACTCTCCCCCACCAGTTCTTCGCCCCGGCAACCGGCCACCAGTTGTTGCAGGCGGCGGTTTTCCCGCCGCAGCCGGGTCCGGTCGAGGGCCCGCTGGACGGTGAGCAGCAGCTCGTCGGGCTCAAAGGGTTTTTGGAGATAATCGTAAGCCCCCTTTTTGATGGCCTCAACGGCGGACTCGACTGTGCCGTGGCCGGTGATCAGCACCACCGCACAGTCGGAATCGGCGGCCAGGGCCCGTTCCAGAATCTCGATTCCGCTGAAATGGGGCATCAGCAGGTCGGTGAGGATCACGTCATACACGCCGGTTTGCAACCGTTCGGCGGCCTCCCGGCCGTCGGCGCAGAGTTCCGAAGCCAGCCCCGCGCCGGCCAGGGTGTCGCGCAGCAGTTGGCGGATGCGCAAATCATCATCGATTACCAGAATGGGAGAGGGTTGCCGATCCATGTTCATCCTCCGCTTTCCCCCGGCAGAAAGACCAGCAGCGCCGCGCCGCCGTCCCGTGAGGTGGCGACCTCGATGCTGCCGCCCAGGTCGTCGATGATCCCGGCACAGATGGATAGCCCCAGGCCGGTGCCTTCGCCCACGGACTTGGTAGAAAAAAAGGGGTCAAAAATCCGGGAGCGGTTTTCCGCCGCAATACCGGGCCCGTTGTCCTCCACCTGCAGCAACACTTTCTGCCCCCGGGTGGTTGTACTGATCCCGATCCGACCATCCTGACCGATGGCCTGCATGCCGTTGAGCACCAGGTTGATCACCACCTGTTCCAACTCGCCGGGGTCGGCGATTACCGGCGGCAGGGGTTGGAATTCCAGCTCCAGTTCGATCCGCCGTTTTTCCAGGTCGGTGGTCAGCAAAGGGATGGCCCGCTCAACGATGACGTTGAGGTCGCAGGCCCGCCGGTCGCGCCCGGTGTGGCTGGAGTTGCGGGCGAAGCTGAGCAGGGCTTTGATGATGGTACTGCTGCGCTGAGTCTGCTCGGCAATGATCTCCAGCCTTTCCCGCTGGCCGCCGGTCAGGTTGTCGTCTTTGAGCAGCAACCGGGAAAAGCCCAGGATGCTGGCCAACGGGGTGTTCAATTCATGGGCGACCCCGGCGGAAAGCTGGCCGATGGCCGCCAGCTTCTCGGCCCTGAAAAGCATTTGCGCCTTCTTTTTTTCCTCGGTGACATCGCGGAAGGTGATGACCCGGCCGATAAATTCTCCTTCCGGCGCCGGCATCCGATTGGTGCCGGCGGCCAGCAGCCGCTCCTCTCCGGCCGGGGTCTGGTAGGGAAACTCGGTCCCGGCCGGCTCCCGGCCGGCGGCCAGCAGCTCGGCCAAAGGCGGGAAGAGGCTATCCAGCGAGCGGTTGACGATCTCCGCTTCGGAGCGGCCGGTAATTTTGCCGGCGGCCCGATTGCAGGTGGTTATGGTGCCCTCGGGGTCAATTACCAACAGACCTTCCGAGAGGCTTTCGATCACCGTGGCCAGCGTGTTTTTTTCCTGCAGGTAAAATTGCCGCTGCTGCTGCTCGGCCAGCTCCGCCAGTTTTTTCTCGGTAATATCCAGGGTTACCTCGATGACCTGGCTGACCGTTCCGTCTTCCGCCTTGGCGAAGGGGGTGGTGATGACGTTGAAATATTTTTCTTTCTTCTTGACGTCACGGGCCAGGGCCGGCCGGCCGGTGGCGAAGGTTTCCAGGGCGGGGCAGTCCAGGCCCGGCGATTCCTTGCCGCAGTAAATCTCGTAACAGCCGCAGCCGATAATCTCCCGGCGTTCGGGATCAACCAGCACCTGGCGCTGCTTTTCGTTGCAGCGCTGCACCTTGAAGTCATAATCGATGATGGAAATCCCGACCCCGGTGGCGTCGAAGATCGCTTCCAGTTCATCCTTGGCCTGCTGCAGCTCATTGATGTTCTGGTTGAGGAAATCCAGCACCTGGGCGAAGGAATCGGCAATAATCCCGATGGGGTCAAGATCGATCAGGGTCTGATCATCCAGTTCGTCGTACTGCAGCGGCGCCGTACCCATGACCTGCAGCAGATGGTTGGTCTTGTCCCGAATGTAGGCGATCAGCCGCTGATTATCGGTGGCCAGAGCCGCCAGGCGCTCATCCCGGCGCGGTTTTTGGTGCTTTTCTGCCATGGCTGTTCCGTTTACCGTCGGTCCACCGTGATCTCGTAATAGTTGTTGACCTTTGCCACGTCAACCCGGTAGCCCATCTTGCGGATCGACTCCGGCACCGTGACGGTGGCGTTGCGGTGGTCGGTGCGGATCAGCAGCCGGGTTTGGCCGCTGGTAATTTCCTGGCGGCGCTGATTGACTTCCTTCAGAACCACCAGCATACAGGCCGGGCAAACCTGGCCCAGGATGTCAAGTTCCACGGTATTAGGGGAGGACGAAGAAGACATTGGTTGATCACCTCAGAATGATGCGGGGCAGCAGCAGGGAACCGAGCCAGGCCCCGCCCAGCAACCCGGCGGTAAAAAGGACAGCCTGAAAAGAGAACAGCGGCAGCCCACCCAGAACATAATTAAAGTTGCAGCCTCCGGCCAGGCGCGCCCCCAGCAGCACCAGGGTCCCGCCGGCAAAGGCGGCCACCCCTTGCCGCAGCGGCGGCCAGGGGCCGAGGCGAAACTCCTTGAGCGCGATGGCGCTGGCCATGCCGCCGAGAATAATCCCCACCAGCAAGGGGACATCGGAAATAAAGATCAGGTCGATCCGGGGACCGAGGCTGCTGGCTAACCGCCCGTGGACCGTTTCAATCACCCGGGCTTCCTGCTGAAAGAAAGCAAGCTGGGCCACGTGGCCGGGAGCCACCAGCAGCTCCAGAAAAGCCGCGATTTTGGCATAGGCGGCGGAAATGGCCAAAGGCCAGCCGGCCAGGAGATAGAGCAGTAAATTAAGGCCGGCCAGCAGCAGGACCACCAGCCAGGGCTGGATATAGCCCGCAGCAGGGCTGGCTACCGCTATTTTTCCCTGGCGCCACCAGAGCAGCAGGGGAATGGCCGTAAGCCCGATCAGCCCCCAGGCCACGATCGGGCCGCCCTCCGGCCAGGCCTGTTGCAGGGTGGCGTATTGGGTCAGCATCGCCGCTCGCCGCAGCTCCACCACCAGCGGATAGATTTCGGCATAGAGCATGCCGCCGGCCAGCATCCCGCAGAAGGCCAGCAGGCTGGTCAGGTTGCCGCTGCCCAGTTTATACAGGGTGCTCACCACGCAGCCCCCGGCCAGGACCATGCCGACCCCGAACAGCAGCCCGCCGGCCAAAGCCAGCAGGGAAACATTGCCGTCGAGGGTCGGCGGCGGGTCGAAGGGAAGAATGGCCGCGCCCCGAGCCACCTGAAAGAGCACCATGGTGGCCACCACCAGCAGCACCAGGGCGGGCAGCTGAGTGAAGCTGCGAAACAAAAAGATATCCCGCAAAATGCCCGCGATACAAAAATCGCTGCGGTGCAGCAGCCAGCCCATCAGCAGGCCGGCCAGCAGAAAAGTCGGGAAGAGCAGCTCGGGGTAATTCAGCAGCATATAAGCACTAGTTCAAGGTAAGTGATCGCGGGGCCAACCTAACCACCAGCCCCCGGGTGCGCAGCGCCTGCATGGCCATGACCGGGGCCGGCAGCTCCTTCGGCTCCGCCTCTTAAAATAATAAGACGGAACCAGTTTTGCGCAAGACCGTCAATCTTTTTGCACGCCGCTCTTGGGATAGCCGTGACAGAAAACCTTACCCGTCAGGCCTGAAAGCAACCGGCATTGCTCTTTCAGCCGGCAGTCGCGGGGGAGAAAAACCCGCCATCGCAAGACCCGCCCCCTATCCAGCTTTAACCACAGAGAACACAGAGTACAGAAAAGTTCGGGAACGGCGGCCGCTCGGGACTGCTGTCAAACTCTGGGTCCTCTGTGCTCTCTGTGGTAATACAAAACAATCCCATTCAACCAAAAGCCGCCCCCGGTAGTACCGGCGAACGGCTGGCAAAACGCAGCGGGCCGGCCCTCGGGCCGTCGGGCTTGGGTCGCCCGGCGGCCTGTGGACCGGCCCGCTTTTCTGGTGGCGGAAGACCCCTCCCCCGTCACCCAGAGCATTCTCCTGATGTGGCAGGAAAACTCCCTTTTGGCTCTGGTCTCGTTTTTTTATAATGCGGCTTAAAATTCGATTCGTCAATAATTTAAAATGCAGCTGGGGTGAAAAAAACCGGCTGGCTTCGGTTCTGTGGACGGCCCAAAAGGCACAAAGGCGATGCAGGTTTTTTTGAAAGCACAGGGTCTGGCCCCTTTTCACGCTACGGCCTGAAGCCAAAGTAAATTTCCGCAAGAAAAATTTTACTTCATCGAAACCTTGGCCATTTTCACCAGGCCTAAACCCATTAAAAGACAAGGTTTTTCCGGCCCGGCGCCGTCCGGCGGGGCCGGCTGCCGCCACCGGTGCGACAATTTGCCTCATTGATTATGCCCTTGCCCTCCGTTAGCTTCGGGGAAAGCTAAGGACCACTTTGTGGTAATGCGCTTTCAGTAGTCCAACCCCCAAGAGGAGGAGCGAAAATGAAACAGGAAGCAAAAGTTGGCCAAAACCCCAAAGGAGTCGATCTCTGCCGCCGGGAAATGCTGATCGGGGCCGGCGCCCTGATGGCCGGGGCGGCGTTATCGCAACTGAGCATGGTCGTCCCGGCCGTGGCGGCCAAAACCGCTGGCGGCGGCGAGGTCTGGCCCTGGCCCTACGAAAAAATCGACCCGGCCCGGGCCGGGGAAACCGCCTATCAGGCCTGGTACGAGGTCTTCTGTTCCCAAGCCGTCACCTTGGGCCTTTTTCAGCAGCTCAGGGAAACTGTCGGTGAACCCTGGACCTCTTTTCCCATCGGTTCCCTGCGCTTCGGCATGGGCGGGATGCTGGGCTGGGGGCTGACCTGCGGCGCCCCGGTGGCCAGCGCCCTGGTGATCGGGCTGGTCACCCCCGGGGAAACCGCCACCCCCATGGTGCGGGAGCTGCTCCAGTGGTATGCGGAAACCCCACTGCCGGTATATGCGGCGACCAACCCCAGGTTCAGCGGTGAAATCCCCAGAACCACCGCCCAGAATCCCCTCTGCCATCAATCGGTGGGCCGGTGGATGAAAGCCGCCGATCGCCCCTTTGGCAGCGACGAAAGGCGGCACCGATGCGCCAGCGTTACCGCCAGCGTGGCCTATCGCACCGCCGAACTGCTGAACGACTGGAAGGATGGCAAGTATGTCGCCCCCAAGAGCGTCTGGGACGGCGCGGCGGCCATGGGCCTGCCCTCGCAGCAGAACTGCATGAGCTGCCATGGCGACAGCGTGCCGACTCCCCCGAGAGGGATATAGTTTCAGCGGGGTCGTTGCTTGCCGATCGCGATTGCCATCCGATCCCTCAGTTTACGCCGGAGCTCAGGCTGACGCCGCGACCACAAGCCCGCCCGAGCATTTGCCCTCGGCCAACAGCAAGGCCCGGACTGGAAACCAGCCCGGGCCTTGTTTTGTGGCAAGCGGAGTGGAAATTGGGGTCTGACCCTTATTGCTCCAAATTTTTCCCTGATTACAGTGATTTTTGTAATTGACAAGGCCCACCGGCGCCGCTAAACAATAAGTATTCACAAACCGGCGGCTAAATCCTCATTACAAGGAGCTGGAAGATGAACAAGGGGCGGCAGCGGCGGGGCAAAGGGCGGGGCGACCAGAAAGGGGCGGCGCTGGTGGAGTACGCGGTGATGCTGGCCCTGGTCGCCACGGCGGTGATCGTCGTTATCGGCAGCGTGGGGATCCAACTCCAGCAGAGCTGGGCCGGCTTCAACCAGGCCTTTGCAAATGCCGGCATCGGGGGCGGTTCCGGCGATCAAGCCGGCGGCGGCCAAACCGCGGGCTCCGGCAGCGGCGACCAGGGCAGCGACGGGGAAAATGGGAGCAACCCAGGTAACAGCCAGGGCGTCGGTACGGGCAACACTCCCCCCGGTCACGGCACCATTCCCCCAGGTCAGGGCAAGAAATAGCAAAATCCGCCACCGTCAACGGGCCGTTCATCAGCCGCAGCGGTTCTCGCCTGTTACCGCTGATTTTTTTATTAACCACAGAGAACCCAGAGAGCACAGCGAAGGTAAAGAGCGGCGGCCGCTCAGGCCTGCAGTAGACCTTTGGGCCCCCTGTGCTCTCTGTGGTTAAACAAATTAACCCTCTTAAACCGGCTTCACCTCCGAGGTGCAGTGGGGGCAGCGGCTGGCCTTGAGCGAAATAGCCGAGAGGCAGAAGGGGCATTCCCGGGTGGTGGGGGCGGCCGGGGCCGGGGTCTCTTCCTGGCGCTTGAGGCGGTTCATCGTCCGGATCAGCAGGAACACCGAGAAGGCGACGATCAGGAAGTTGACCACGTTGTTGATGAAGACCCCGTAATCGACGGTCACCGCCCCCGCCGCTTGGGCCTCGATCAGCGAGGCGTAGGGCGCCGCCAGCTCGGGCCCGTCCTTGAGGACGATAAAGAGATTGGCGAAATCGACGTTGCCCAGCAGCAGGCCGATGGGCGGCATGATCACCCCGTCCACCAGCGACTTGACGATGGCCCCGAAGGCCACCCCGATGATGATCCCCACCGCCATATCGAGGACATTGCCGCGCATGGCAAATTCCTTGAACTCCTTGAACATGATCCACCTCTGTGGCCTCGTGGGGCTAACCGGCCTGATTCCTTATCGGGTCGGCTAACCCGCTTTCCTTCCGCATTTATTCTGGGAGCGAAAATCACCGCTGTCAACTGATTAGCGCCAGCCGGGAAATTAAGGGGACGTTGTTTGCTTTTTTGCAGTTGCCCACTCGCGACAACCAAAAACCGCCTGCCGGGCAGCGGCAGGCGGTCGGGTAAACGATTCGGTTGGGTTTGGAGGGGAGAGAGGACGGCAACTGATTTTCTCAGTCAACTTTTTTCAGGCCGTCCTCCCTGCCGCCGGGGCATTAGCAAAATAGCAAGCAACGTCCCCTT
>Ga0114946_10001765_pt1 | contig 14920 bp, 13 predicted proteins | sample WalLakDeSediment_FD_88676 | JGI IMG/M metagenome (GOLD analysis project Ga0114946, IMG submission 88676) | Lake sediment microbial communities from Walker lake, Nevada to study Microbial Dark Matter (Phase II) - Walker Lake 11/02/13 Deep Sediment | ecosystem: Environmental > Aquatic >... | reverse complement strand
TCGCCGAGGGCGGTGTCGCCGAAACTTGTAGTACGCCCGGTACAACTGCGTTTCGGCTCCTAGCCCTCGCCGAAAATTCCGGCGCGAGGCGCCACGAGGACTTCCACCACGGGCTGCTAGCCCAGCGCAGCGATCACGCCGCGCAGCGCGATCGCAACCAAGCAGAAGCTCCCGAGCGAGAACAACACGAACCGCAGGGGCACGAAATTCACGAGCGCCTGAACCAAGCTGTGGGCCACGCGAAACCCGACGTACGCCCAGGCCAACCCGACGTTGAGCGGATCGACCAGGCCGACTAGGTGGCTGTAGACCAGCAGCGCGTAAAAGAGCACGGGCTGCTCGTGCAGATGGTTGTAGTTGTCCGCGACCTGCCGGACCGCGCGGGGCAACACGTCGAGCTCGCGCTTCTCCTTGACCAGCTTGGCGTCGAGCCCAGCCTTTTGCATCGCCGGCAGCCGCGTGGCGTACATCCACACCCACATGATCAGGGTCCAGCAGACCAGCGCCAGGATCGGGACGAGGATTGGATGGGTCATCGCCCGCACGACTACAAGGGACCTTGCCTGGGTTGTAAAGTCGGGTGCCCCCGATATCATCGGACCATGCGTCTGCCCCTGTCGTTCACGGTGCTAGCTACCTTTGTCGTGGGTCTCGGCTGCCAGACCGACGGGGCCACGGACTCGAGCGGGTCGGAGGTCGCGAGCGAGACCGGCGACGGCGACGGTGATCTGGGCGACGGCGACGGCGAACCCGGCGACGGCGACGGCGAACCCGGCGACGGCGACGGCGACGGCGAACCCGGCGACGGCGACGGCGAACCCGGCGACGGCGACGGCGATCAAACCCCGCCCCCGCCCAAGCCCGACTGGCTGACCGTCTACACCATCGGTGATGAAGCCGACGCCGACGTCGATCCCCTCGGCCCTGGGGTGTTGCTCATGGGCGGCGGCGCCGACGTGAACGCGGCGTTTACTTGGCAGTCGGGGTTGATCGCCGGGGGCGACATCGTCGTGCTCCGGGCCTCGGGCTCCGACGGCTACAACAGCTACCTCTACAACCAGATCGGCGGCGCCGATTCGGTCCAGACCCTGCTGATCACCAGCGCCGAGGCGGCCGCCGATCCATGGGTCGCCTGGACGGTGGCCCACGCCGAGGCCGTGTTCATGGCCGGCGGCGATCAGGCCGTCTACATGGAGCTGTGGAAGGACAGCCCGCTCGCCGACGCGATCATGACCGCCTGGGATCGTGGCGCGGTGATCGGGGGCACCAGCGCCGGGCTCGCGGTCATGGGTGAGTTCGTATTCGCGGCCTACAACGGCACCGTCTACCCCGAAGAGGCCCTCGAGGACCCCTACAATCAGTACATGGAGCTCGATCAGGACTTCCTCGCGATCCCCACGCTCGCCGGGGTCATCACCGACAGCCACTTCTTCGAGCGCGATCGCATGGGTCGGCTGCTCGGCTTCGCGGCGCGGGTGCTCGAGGATGGTTGGTCGACCGAAGTGATCGGTCTTGGCGTCGACGAGCGCACCGCGATGGTCATCGGCCCCGACGGCGTCGGCGAGGTCCTCGGCAACGGCAGCGTCTATCTGTTCCACTCCGACCAACCCGCGGCCGTGTGCAGCCCCGGTCTGGCTCTCGAGTACGGCCCAGTCATGGTTCACCGGCTCGCGGCCGGCGACACGGCGACCTGGCCCGGCGGACAGACGGCGGTCTCTGCGGCGCCCGTCAGTGCGAGCGGCGGCTTCACCGTGCCGGCCGACCCGTACTGAGACCCGGGCGAGGCGCGCGCCAGAGCGCGTGCGTCTGGCTTCGATGTTGACCGCGCGCCCGTGTACGATGACCGGGATCCCGGGACCCATCATGCCGGAAACCGACGACATCAAAGACATCGACAAGGCCGACGCCGAGCCCACGCGGACGATGAAATTCGCCGTGCTCTCGCAGCGACCCGAGCTCTACTCGACCCAGCGCATGGTCGAGGCCATCCGCCTGCGCGGCCACGAGTGTCACCTGCTCGACTACCGGCGCTGCTACATGAAGATCGCCTCGCACCGGCCGATCATCACCTACGACGGTGAGTCGCTCGAGGGCTTCGACGCCGTGATCCCGCGGATCAGCGCCGCCCACTCGTTCTACGGCACCGCCGTCGTCCGCCAATTCGAGATGATGGACGTCTATTGCGTCAACGGCTCCCAAGCGATCGCACGATCCCGCGACAAGCTCCGGTCCCTCCAGATCCTCGCCAAGAAGGGCATCGGCCTCCCGGTCACCGGCTTCGCCCACACCACCCAAGACGTGCAAGGCCTGATCGACATGGTCGGCGGCGCGCCCTTGGTCATCAAGCTGCTCGAGGGCACGCAGGGCATCGGCGTGGTCCTCACCGAGAGCAACGCCGCCGCGACCTCGGTGATCGAGGCGTTCCGAGGCCTCGACGCCAACATCTTGGTCCAAGAGTACATCGCCGAGTCGCGCGGCCAGGATCTGCGCTGCTTCGTCGTCGGCGAGCGGATCGTCGCCTCGATGATCCGCAAGGGAGCGCCCGGCGAGTTCCGCTCCAACCTCCACCGAGGCGGCAGCGCCGAGCTCGTCAAGCTGACCCCCGAAGAGCGCAGCACAGCCGTGCGCGCCGCCAAGGCCATGGGCCTGCGCGTGGCCGGCGTCGACATCCTCCGCTCCAATCACGGGCCGCTGGTCATGGAGGTCAACTCCTCCCCGGGGCTCGAGGGGATCGAGGCGGCGACCAAGAAAGACGTCGCGGGGTCGATTGTGCGGTTCATCGAGAAAGACTCGCTCGAAGGCCGCCGCGGCGACCGCAGCACGCATCATTAGGCCCCCCGTGGGGGATTTGGCACTTTGCCCGCTCGAGCACGCTCGCGTGGGTCCGGTGATGTCTGGCACGATGGCCTGGTGAGCAGCGTCCCACCCCCCCGCGCCGAGCCTTCGGCCCTGCCCAAGCGCAGCGGCCCCGCCAAGATCGTCAGCAAGCTCGATCTCGCCAGCTTGCCCGCTGGCAGCTCCCATCTCCTTCACCTCCACCTGTTCCGCGACCCCGCAGGCCAGCCCCAGCGGGTCCCCGTGCTCGTCGTTCGTGGGGCCGAGCCTGGCCCGGTGCTCGGCATCACCGCCGCGATCCATGGCAACGAGCTCAACGGCGTCCCGGCGATCCACGGCTTCATCCACGGCCTCGATCCCAAGCGCGTCCGCGGGACCGTCGTGGCGATCAGCGTCGTCAACATCCCCGGCTTCTTGCTCCGCCGCCGCGGCTTCTCCGACGCCCGCGATCTCAACCGCTTGTTCCCCGGCAAGACCGGCGGCACCGACTCGCAGCTGTGGATCGACAAGCTCCGCGAGCAATTCCTCGCCCACCTCGACTTCCTCGTCGACCTCCACACCGCCGGCCCCGGCCGCACCAACCCCGTCTACGCCCGCATCGACATCAACGACCCGCTCACCGTCGAGCTCGGCGTCGCCGCCAAACCCGACCTCGTCCTCCACAAAGACCCCAACCCCAAGACCCTGCGCGGCGCCGCCACCGAGCTCGGGACCCCCTGCGTAACCCTAGAATTGGGCGCCCCGCAAGTCCTCCAACCCGAGATCATCGACCGCGCCGTCAAGGGCCTCCAGCGAATCGCCCGCCACCTCGAGATGCTCCCGCGCCCCCTCAACGTCCGCAGCCGCCCGCCCCTGTGCCGCGAATCGAGCTGGATCTACACCAACCACGGCGGCCTCCTCGAGGTCTACCCCCAACTCCTCGACCGCGTCCGCCAAGGCGAACCCATCGCCCGCATCGTCAACCTATTCGGCGAGATCATCGGTGAATACCACGCCCCCTTCAAAGGCATCGTAATCGGCAAGACCATCGACCCCGTCGCCCCAATCGGCACCCGAGTCATCCACATCGGCAAACTCTCCGCCTGGGACGACTAAGCCCCCTCAAACAACCACGTCCCCCTCCCCTGTCCAGATCGGAGCCAGCCCCCTAAAGCCACCCCTTCCGCCGAAACATGACCACCAACCCCATAGCAACCCCGACCATCAACACGACCACCGCCGGATACCCCCAACGCCAATGCGTCTCCGGCATAAATTCAAAGTTCATCCCATAGATCGACGCAATAAACGTCAACGGAATGAAGATGCTAGCGATAGCCGTGAGCACCTTCATCACCTCGTTCATCTTGTTATTGATCGAAGACAGCTGCAGCTCCATCAACGCCGTCGCAAAGTCGCGCATGTGATCGAGCTGCTCGCGGACCTGCAAGACGTGATCGTAGACGTCGCGGAGCCACACGCTGACCTCCGCCGAGATCGGGCTTTGGCCCCCGCGCAGCAAGCTCGACAGCAGCGCCTGCATCTGTCGGACCGGTCGGTCGATTTCACGCAGCTCGGCCCGGAGCGCGTGGATCCGGTTGAGGTCGCTGCGGTCGCCGCCGCCGTCGCTGATGATCTCGCGCTCGAGATCCTCGGACATCTGCCCGATCCGCTCGGCGACCGGGAAGTAGGCGTCGACGATCGCGTCGAGCAGCACGTAGACGAGGTAGTCCGCGCCCATCGACCGGACGTTGCCGAGCTTGTCACGCAGGCGGCGACGCACGGGCTCGAACACGTCGCCCTCGAGCTCTTGGACGGTCAGCACCCAGCGCTCGCCGACGACGATGCTGACCTGCTCGAACTCGTAGGCGCCCGAGTCGAGCAGCCGGACCATGTGCACGATGATCATGTGGTTGTGATCGTAGAGGTCGAGCTTGGCCCGCTGGGGCACGTTGACCATGTCCGCGAGCGCGAGCGGGTGGATCTGAAACGCGCTCGCGAGGCCCTCGAGCACGGACCGATCGGACAGGCCGTGGATGTCGGTCCAGCGCACCGCGACCTCGCTCGGCGGCGGACCGATCTCCGCGACGGTCGGCTCCCACTCGTGGCAGCGCCCGGGGCCGTAGTCGAACACCCGCGCCGTGACCGGCGTGTCCGGCTCGGCGAGCACGAACGCCCCCGGCTGGGCGCCGATCTGCGGCCGCCGACCCCACCGGGACCGCTTGCGCCTGCGCTTGGCAGCGTTGTTCTGCTTGGCCACGGGCCCAGGTTACACACCCGCGGCCGCTGTGCGTGCCGCAGCCCGAGCGATCGATCATCCGGCAGCCGTGAGCCATCGCCGGGCCCGGCTGCCCACGACTCTCCCGCTGGGCCCCGACCGTTGCTACCGTTGGCCGATGACGCCCCTAAAGTCTTGGACTTGCATGAGCCTCGCGGCCGCCGCCCTGTTCGCGTGCGAGCCCGCCAACCCCGAGCCGGCCCCGCCGCCGCCTATCGAGTCCGCCGACGCTGCGCTGCTCTTCGCCGAGCAGATCTGCGACAGCTTGTACGCCTGCGACTGCAGCATCAACCACATATTCGCGTCGCAAGCCGCCTGCGTCACGTTCAGGCGCGACGAGTATCAAGCGCTGATCGATCTGCTGCTCCAAGACGGGACCTGGGACGCCGACTGCGCCGGGCGCATGCGCGAGGCCTGGGCGCGCTGGCAGTGCATGGGCCCGAGCGCCGCCTCGCAAGACGAGTTCTACGATCCGTTGACGTGCCCGATCATCAAGGGCACCGCGGGCGTCGACGAGCCCTGCGAACGCACGGCCCTCGGTGACCTGTGCGCCCCGGGCTTGCAGTGTTTGGCCAACGTGTGCGTCGACGTCTCGCTCCCGGTTGCGATCGGCGACGTCTGCCGGTTCTCGTGGCAAAATCTGCCGTGCGTCGACGGGGCCTTTTGCGCCTACAACTTCGAAACAGCCCTCGACATTTGCGTGGCCTCCCCGGCGCCTGGCGATTCGTGCTCCGACACCGGCCAGTGCGGGATCGCGGCCGACGGCCTGGTTTGCGACAACAGCGTCGGAATCTGCGAGGTCGCCCCAGGGCCCGGCGAACCCTGCGCCGACCAAAACACCTGCGCGCCGGGCAACTACTGCGACGGCGGCAAGGACTTCACCTGCCAGCCGAAATTCGGGATTGGCGATGGATGCAGCGCCAACGCGGTCTGTCCGGTTGACGCTACGTGTCAGAGCAACGTCTGCACCGCCGTCGAAGCGGCGGTCTGCGTGCTCGCGTTCTCGCTGTAGCAGCGCGAACTACTACTTCGCGAACAAAGCAGCGTCCAAGCACGAGCTGTCGCTCGTGCGGATCGCCTTGCTGGCCGCGATCACGTGGGGCAAGAAGGTCGCCGTGAAGTGATCGAGGTTGAGCAGCTTGCCCTTGAGGAAGTTGGTCGCGGTCCCGGCCGCGATCTTGCGCTTGGCGACCCGAGCTTGATCCAGGGCCTCTTGCCCGAGCACGACGTAGCCGAAGGCGTTCATGAACGGCACGGCGTGGAGCATGGCCTCGTCGATGCTCTTTTGCCCGAGCCCGCCGATGTGCATGGCCGCGGCCGCGACCGCGTCGATCGCCTTGCCGAGCGCGACCGCTTGGCTCTCGAAGCCCTCGGCCTGACCCGCCTCGACCTCGGCCTTGGCGTCTTGCATCCACTCCATGAACAGCCGCCCGCCCTCCATCCGCATCTTGCGGCCGAGCAGGTCGAGGGCCTGAATGCCGTTGGTGCCCTCGTAGATCGACTGGATCTTGGCGTCGCGGACCAGCTGCTCGACCGGGAATTCTTGGGTGTAGCCGTAGCCCCCAAAGATCTGCACGCCGGTCACGGCGACGTCAAAGCCCAAGTCGGTGCACAGCGCCTTGACGATCGGCACGAGCAGCTCGGTCCGCCGCTGGAGCCGGGCCCGGGTGTCCTCTTCGGCGTGGGACTCGGCCAGATCGGCGGTCAGGCACGCGCGGTAGGACATCGCGCGCATGGTCTCGACGAGGACCTTTTGGTTCATCAGCATGCGCCGGACGTCGGGGTGCTCGACGATCGGCACGCGCCGGGCCTCGGGGTCGCGCATCTGCTTGAGCGAGGTGCCCTGGATGCGCTCGTGGACGTAGTGGCGCGCGTACTGAAACGCCGCCGAGCCGGCCGCGAGGCCCTGGAGGCCCACGCCGATCCGCGCCTCGTTCATCATGTCGAACATCAGGCGCATGCCCTGGAGCTCGTCGCCGACCATCCACGCCCGACACGGCCCGCGAATGCCGAGCCCGAGCACGCAGGTCGCCGAGCCGTTGATGCCCATCTTGTGCTCGAGCTTGAGCACGTGCGCCCCGTTGCGCTCGCCGAGCTCGACGTCCTCACCGACCTCGAGGCCGGTCTCGTCGAACCAAAACTTGGGCACCAAAAACAGGCTCAAGCCCTTGGTGCCTTCGGGCGAGCCCGGGGTCCGGGCGAGGACGAGGTGACAGATGTTGCTGACCAGATCCGAGTCGCCGCCGGTGATGAAGATCTTCTCGCCTTCGAGCAGCCACACCCCCGCTTGGTCGGCGCTGGGCGTCGCTCGCGTGCGGTTGTCACCGACCGAGGAGCCGGCGCCGGCCTCGGTCAAGCACATGGTCCCGCCCCACTCGCCCGTGAACAGCTTCTCGGCGACCGGCAGCGCGAGGTGCTTGGGCCCGTATTTTTTGATCACCCGCGCCGACGCCGTCGACAGCCCGACGTACATCGTGAACGCCATGCACGACCCCGACATCACCTCGTTGAGGAACGCGCCGATGATCGACGGCATGCCGGAGCCACCAACCTCGGGAGCCGCCCGCGGCGCCGTCCAGCCGCCCTCACGCATCGCCTCCCACGCCGCCTTGTAGCCCTTGGGCGTGGTCACGTTGCCGTCTTTGTCGAGCGAGCAGCCCTGGCGATCGCCGTTGGCGTTGAGCGGCGCGAGGTTCTCGCGAGCGAACTTGTAGCCCTCTTGAACGGTGGTCTGGTAGACGTCGCGATCGAAGTCGGCGTACTTCTCGGTCTCTCCGAGCAGCTCGTGCATGCGGAGCTGGTCGAAGTAGGTGAAAAAGACGTCCTCGGTGTCGAAGGTAAACGCGGTGCTGCTCACGTTCGTCGGTGTACTCCCGGTTCCCGACCCTTTCCAGAGGAGCCCGAATTCGGGTAGCTACAGCGTTATAATAGTGAGCATGCGTAGCATGCGGAGACGACGCGTGCGTCCGCGAGGGCGGCGCGACGGCTCGCGAAAGCGGTTCACGACGCCAGCCTCGCGGTCGGGCCGGTATTTGCGCTCACTCGGCGCCGGACCACTCGTCGGCGCCAAACATCCGCAGCATCTTGATGATCCCCATCATCGGGTGCTGGACGTTGTCGCAGCGAATCTTGTTATCGTACAGGGTCGTGCGAATCCCGCCTTCGACGTACTTGCGGTCATTGACGTAGTACATGTCGACGTCGTCGACGAACTGCAGCTGCATCATGCTCCGGACCCCGCGGAGCAGCGAGACCCGGTAGAATTCGCGCTTGTCGTCCTCGCCGAGGTCGCGGGCGAACTGCCAGGCGTCGATCAGGCCCTCGAGGTAGACCCCGGTCGCGCTCGCGTGCGGACCCCCCCAAGCCTGGGTCGGCGCGAAGTAGCGGCCCAGCTCATCGGGGTACACGGTCTCGCCGTTGTCCCATTGCTGCATGTTGCTGACCAGCCAGGTCGCGATCTCAAAGGAGAAGTCGGCGAGCTCGGCCTTGAACGCGGCCTCGTCTTCGCCGAGCGCCGTCCACAGCGCGTAGTTGGCCTGGATGTGCCACGGCACGAACGCGGGGTTGCGGTTCTTCGGCTCCAGGTGCCACTTACGGTAGTACTCGAACGACTTTTTGTACTTGCGCAGGATCTCTGGATCCGAGGTGTCGGCGTAGATCGTCGCCCACCACAGCATCGCCTCGCCCGGATAGAAGTTGAAAAACTCCTTGTCGGAGCCCTTGTAGAAGCTCTTGAACGAGCCGTCCTCGCTATGCAGGTGGTCGACCATCCGCGCGAGCCCGGCGATCTCGTCGGCCCACTTGTCGCGCTTGGGGTGCAGCCACATCGCCATCCCGGCCAGCGCCACGCCGCCGAGCTTGGTCTTGCCGCGGTACTCGATCACCCCGAGCAGATCATCGGCGACGGGCTCGTCGGGCGTGAGCTTGACGACCTTGCCGGCGCGCTCGTAGTGGAAGAAGTTGGCGAGGTTGTAGTCGATGTTCTTCTCGGCGAGATCGAACACCGCCTGATCCTGGCGATCCTCGGCCCAGCGGACCAACGCGTTGGTCGCCATCCACTGCCGGATCATGTTGTTGCCCTTGTCCTCTTGCTCGGGCGACGGGTAGTAGTGATAGGTCAGGCGGCCGTCGGCGTGGACGTTGTTGACCAGCCACCGGGTCATGCCTGCGGCCAGCGCCTCGGTGCTCGCTTGCGTGACCTCTTGGATGTCGACGACGCGGTTGCCCCGGAACATGACCACGGCCTCGGCCGGCGACCGATCGAGGCGCACGAGCAGCTGATCGGCCTCGAAGGTCGAGAAGCTCGACTCGGCGAACTCCTCATCGGTCATCTTCCAGTCGTTGCGGGTCAGCTTGAGCTGCTTGGGCACCCGGCGGTTGTTGGCGATGAACCACGTCGGCGAGTAGGCCTTGCGCTTGTCGCCGTTTTCGACCAGCAGCCCGCGGACGCCCATGTGGTGCGCGACCTTGTAGCGGTTCTCGTCGAGCAAGAGCTGGCGCTGATCCTTCTTCTTGTAGTCGTGCTGGCGATAGGAGTGGGTCAGCGCGATCTCGAGGCGATTGACCCGGCTGAGCTTGTCGTCGCCCAGGCCCCGCCGGCCGTCCTCGATCGCCTGCAGCAGCACGTCCCACATGGTCCCGCCCGAGGCCACGTCCTTGGGCAGGCGCCAGAGCTCGTAGAGCCGCTTGCCATCGGCGCGAAACGCCACGTACACGGCCTGGCCGGGCTCGTTGAAGCGCGCCGGCAAGCTCGCCCGATCGACCGGCTCACCGGCCCAGACCTTGGCGATCGCGGCCGCGGCCGCGTCGGCGTCGGCGTCTTGCAGCGGGTGGTGCGAGAGCGTCGTCGCGACCGGGTCGACGACCGCGTTCTTGCGGCTGCTCGCGATCACCAGCCAGATCACCACCAGCACCGGGATGATCAGCAGGTAGGTCCACTGCGAGCCGAACAGCCCCCGGCGCGGCGTGGCCTCCGGCGCGACCGGGGCCTCGCTGGCCGCCGGGTTCTTGGGCTCGCGCTTCGTCTCGTCGTCAGGCTTGGCCATCGGGCGGATGCTAGATCGGCGTCTGGCGTCCCTGCAATTGAGGTAGCATCCGCCGATGACCCGCTACTCCACGCCTCGCTGCCTGCTCGCCTTGACCCTCGTGCTCCCGCTCGCGGCCTGCAACGACGACGACGGCGATGACCAGGCCGGCGAGGCCGTCGGCGACGGCGACGGCGACACCGACGACGGTGGTGATGGTGACGGTGACGGTGACGGTGACGGTGACGGTGCTCCCGGCGACGGCGACGGCGCTCCCGGCGACGGCGACGGTGCGCCCGGCGACGGCGACGGCGACGCTGAGACCGGCGACGGCGACGGCGACGGTGAGCCCGGCGACGGCGACGGCGACGAACCGCCGCCCAAGGTCGACAACTCGACCTACACCGCCGTGCTCATGCCAGGCACCACCGACCGCATCACCATCACCCGGGTCAACACCGACGATCCGAGCTGCACCCGCTTGGTCCTGCTTCGGCCCGGGTTCGACATGTTCGACATCACGATGCCGCCGATGTGGGCCGTCGAACAGGTCATGGTCTGGCAGCAGGGCTTTTGTCCCGCGGACCCCGTCAACCCCCACGGCACCCCGACCACCGGCGCCACCGGCAAGATCACCTACGGCAGCCAGGACGCCCTGGGCACCTACCCGTGCTCGCTCAACTTCGACTTCGTGATGGACATGGCCACCAACCCCCCGCTCGAGACCTACTGGAAGAAGAACGGCGTGCCGGTCGCTGGCGTCAACTGTGGTTAGGGGATCGCCGACAGCACCAGCACGCTGAGGTAGCCGAAGTAGGCGAGCAAGAACACCGCGCCTTCAATGCGGTTGATCCGCCCCTGCCGGCCCCGAAACCCGATGCTGAACAGCATCAGCAGGACCGTCAGGGCGCCCATCATCGCGTAGTCGCGCTCGAACAGGCCGGGCTCGAACTCGCCGGGGTCGAACAGCGCCGGGAACGGCAGCACCGCGAGCAGGTTGAACACGTTCGAGCCGAGCACGTTGCCGATCGCCATGGCGTGCTCGCCCTTGAACGCCGCCGCCGCCGAGGCCGCCAGCTCCGGCAGGCTCGTGCCGATCGCGACCACCGTCAGACCGACGATCAGATCGCTGACCCCGAGCGACGACGCGATGCTCGACGCGCCCCACACGACCCCGCGCGAGGACACCATCAACAGCGCCAGGCCGACGACCAGCCACACCGTCGCCCGCCGGTAGCCGACCAGCACCTGCTTGTCGTCGTCCTCGTCGCTCTGCTCGGCCGCCGCCCGGCCCGAGCGGATCGTCCGGACCAAGAACACGATCAAGAGCCCGACCAAGAGCCCGCCGTCGTGGCGATCGAGCGAGCCATCAACTAGCAGCGCCGCCACCAACGCGGTGATCAGCAAGACCACCGGCAGCTCGCGGCGGACCACGTCACGATGCAGGTCGATCGGCTTGATCAGCGCCGTGACCCCGAGCACCAGCCCGATGTTGGTGATGTTGCTGCCGACGCCGTTGCCGAGCGCCAGCCCGCCGTTGCCTTCGATCGCGGCGGTCGCCGCGACCAGCATCTCGGGCGCCGAGGTCCCGAGCCCGACGATCAGCATCCCGACCAAGAGCGGCGACACGCCCAGGCGCCGGGCGAGGTTCGACGCCCCGAACACGAACCGGTCGGCCCCGAACACCAGCCCGACGAGACCCACAGCGACAGCGATGGCAGGAAACGCGAGACCCACGGCGCAGCAGCATACGCCAACGCCTAGGCGCCACAGCGGCGGCCCACCAAAAAACCCGCCCGCCTACCGTGCTGAACCCCGTTCGCCCTGGGCGGCCGGGCCTCGAGCGCCTCGAAACCGCGCCCGGCATCGACGCACCCGCCACGCCGCCCGTCGCGGAGCGATCCGCCGGCCCCTGGTTTCACGAGCGCGCTGACGTGTTATCCCACGCACCGGTGAACGACGCCCTCGCAGAGCGGCCTGGGATCTCCGTGGTCGTCCCGGTCTTCGACGAGATCGACTCGCTCGAGGAGCTCTACCAAAGCATCACGGCTTCGTGCACCCGGCTCGGGCGTGGTCACGAGATCATCTTCATCAACGACGGCAGCCGCGACGGCAGCGACCGCAAGCTCGACGAGCTCGCCGAGCGCGACCGGTGCGTGCAGGTCATCCACTTCCGCCGCAACTTCGGGAAGTCGCCGGCGCTCGCGGCCGCGTTCGAGCGGGTCCGCGGCGACATCGTCTTGACCCTCGACGCCGACCTCCAAGACGACCCCGCGATGATCCCCGAGTTCGTCGAGCGCATCGACGCCGGCGCCGATCTGGTCTCCGGCTGGAAGAAGCGCCGCAACGATCCGATCGGCAAGACCGCCCCGTCCAAGGTCTTCAACTGGATAGTCCGCAAGCTCAGCGGGATCCCCTTGCAGGACTTCAACTGCGGGTTCAAGGCCTACCGCATCGAGTGCATCCGCGAGCTCTCGGTCTACGGCGGCTTTCACCGGTTCCTGCCGGTCTTGGCCGGGTCCAAGGGCTTTCGCATCGAGCAGCTCGTCGTCAACCACCGGGCCCGCAAGCACGGCGTCAGCAAGTTCGGCGCCAAGCGCTTCTTCGACGGGATCCTCGACCTGCTCACGGTCCTGCTCGTGACCCGCTACCGGACCCGGCCCCTGCATTTTTTTGGGATCCCCGGCACCCTGCTCGGCGCCTCCGGCATCGCCCTGCTGCTCTACCTCACGGTCCTGTGGTCGCTCGGCCAAGCGATCGGCACCCGCCCGCTCTTGACCCTCGGCGTGCTCTTGACGCTCACGGGCCTCCAGTTCCTCAGCTTCGGCTTGCTCGCCGAGTTGCTCGTGCGCACGACCGTCTCGCCCCGCGAGATCTACTCGATCCGTGCGCCCGACGAGCGCCGGCCCCCGCAGGTCGTCGAGCGCTCGAGCTTCGCGCCCAAGCTCAGCCCCGACACCATCACCCGCGAGGACGGCCCACGTCCCGACCCCGCCGCCGAGACTTGCAATGATCTGCCGATCATCAAGCCCCACGAGCTGCGCCCCCCTTCCTAACGACGAGTACCATGCCTGCTATCGACGAACGCAGCTCCAATCAAAAGAAGCACGAGAGCCGCAACCCCGCGCAGCGGATCGCCATCGCCAACTTCCACAACAAAGCGGTGGAGCTGATCAACCGCGCGCGGCCCAAGACCATCCTCGAGCTCGGCTGCGGTGAAGGCTTCGTGCTCAGCGCCGTCTCCGAAGCTGGCGTCACCGCCGAGTTGACCGGCGTCGACCTCAACGAGCGCGCCGTCAAGATCGCCCGCGAGCGCGTCGGCCATCGAGCCACCATCGAGCACCGCGACGCCCGCGAGTTCATCGACGACGGCCGCCGCTTCGACATGGTCATGATGCTCGAGGTCCTCGAGCACATCCCCGACCCCGACCAGATGCTGCCGATCCTCGATCGCCTCAGCAACGGCTGGCTGCTCCTGAGCGTGCCCTGGGAGCCCCTGTTCCGCGGCTCCAACTTCATCGCCGGCAAGAACATCACCCGGCTCGGCAACGACCCCGACCACTGCAACCATTGGGGTCGGCGCGGGTTCCACAAGTTCATCTCCACGCACTTCGACATCATCGAGATGCCGATCGTGTTCCCGTGGACCATGGCGCTCGCGCGGACCCGCTAGGCCGGATCAGGGCGGCGGGACCTCGAGCCCGCCGCGGGCCTCGATGTCCGCGCGCAGCTCGGCGATGCCCTCGACCATCACCGCCCGGACCGCCTCGCTCAGCCGGACCGGATCGTGGTCGACGGTCTCGGGGTGGATCGGCTCGAGCACCCGGACCACCGGGTAGACCTTCTTCTCCAGCGTAAACACCCAGCTCTCGCGCGGCAGCGTCTCGAGCGTCCCCTCGATCACCACCGGCAGCACCGGCTTGTTCGCCTCGCACGCCAGCACGAACGCCCCGCGCTTGAACGGCCGCATCGCCTTGGTGGTCGAGCGCGTGCCCTCTGGGAAGATCGCGATCGTGTTGCCGAGCTCGAGCTGCCGCTTGCAGCGATCCAGCATGCGCTCGCGGCTGTGCTTGTCGCCGCGCTTGATCCCCACATAGCCCGCCATCGCCATCATCCAGCCCAGGAACGGCACCGCGAACAGCACCCGCTTCGCGACCCAGCGAAACTGCTTACGCAGGGCGAACATCGCAAGGATGTCCGCGCTCGACTGGTGGTTGCAGACCAGCACATAAGCTTGGTCATCCCGCATCCGCTCCGGGTGATCGACGACCACCGTCCAAAACGGCGACATCCGATGCAGGTGGTTCGCCCACGTGTACGCGTACCAGTGCGCGAACACCCGCCGACGATCGAAGGGCGTGATCACCAGCCAGGGGATCACCACCGCGAACCAAAACGCCGTCAGCGCCCCGACCAGGTAGGCCCAAAACCACAGCGAGAACAGCTTGATCCGCAAAGAGGGCCGCTTGTGCTCGGGGCCGGGCATCTACATCCTGGACTTTGCCAAACTCCGCCGTGTCCGTCGAATCCCGCGTTGCCAACGCGCCGGAACCCCGGGACCGGCCTCCCCACGCCCAGAGCAGGGCCCGCGAGCTCCCGGCGCCCGGCGGCGAGGGCCTCGGCTTCGCTCCCGAGACCGTGGGTTCGGAGATCTGCTCGCCCGCGCACGCGCGGTTCGCAACTGATCCACGAGCGGGACTGGCTAAGGAATATCTGCTCCGGCGTAGTCAGGCGTCCCCTCGCCGGTCGGGCGTGGGTCACCGTCGACATCGGTCGTCCCGTCCCCGTCGAACCAGACTGCCGC
>Ga0114946_10001764_pt1 | contig 14923 bp, 13 predicted proteins | sample WalLakDeSediment_FD_88676 | JGI IMG/M metagenome (GOLD analysis project Ga0114946, IMG submission 88676) | Lake sediment microbial communities from Walker lake, Nevada to study Microbial Dark Matter (Phase II) - Walker Lake 11/02/13 Deep Sediment | ecosystem: Environmental > Aquatic >... | reverse complement strand
GGATTACGGAACTATGGATGATTTTAAATTATTGATCGAGGAAGCGCATAGCAGGGATATCAGGATAGTGATTGATTTGATTATCAATCACACAAGTAGTGAACATCCTTGGTTTATAGAATCCAGAAAGGGTAGGGATAACCCACATAGGGATTATTATGTGTGGGCACAGAAAGATACCATTGCAGATTATATCAATAAGAAGACCATAACCCTGGATAGTGATAATATCAGACAATGGCATGATCCGGGTAAAGGAGAGGATTTTTATTACGGTTTTTTCATTGGAGGAATGCCGGATCTAAATTTTGATAACCCCAAGGTTAGGGAAGAGATTTACGAAATCGGCAGGTTTTGGTTGGAAGAAGTGGGTGTGGACGGATTTAGACTGGATGCAGCAAAGCATATTTACCCTGACGATAGACCGGAAGACAATCACGCTTTCTGGAAGGAATTTAGAAAAAAAATGAAGGCTATTAAGCCGGATGTTTACTTGGTAGGGGAGGTTTATGATAAAAAGGAAATAGTGGCCCCTTATCTCCCAGGTTTGCCCACTTTGTTCAATTTTGATTTCCATTACACTTTGATTGAGGCATTTCAAAAGGAGGATGGGATGCTTTTAGCAAAGAAGCAAAAAGAGATTATTGATTTTTATCAAAGTATTACCAAGGACTTCATTGATGCCACTTTTTCTTCAAACCATGATCAACCCCGGCTATTGAATTCTCTGAATGAAAACCCCAAAAAATTGAAACAGGCAATCAATATATTAATGACAATGCCCGGAGCTCCTTATCTTTATTACGGTGAAGAAATTGGGATGTTGGGAAAAAAACCAGATGAACATATCCGGGAGCCCTTTTTATGGGATATCAAAGCCAATGACAAGGGAAGAACCTCCTGGATTGATCCGATTTATTCCATTGATGAAACTGTTACGCCTCTAGCCATTCAGAAATCAATGAGTACCAGCTATTTTAACCATTACAGGGAAATAATAAAATTAAGGAATTCCAACAGGGCTTTGGCCTTAGGATCTCTTGAACTGTATGAAGGAGAATTGCCGAAGCCCGTAATGGCCTATTTTAGACATCATAAAGACCAGGATGTTATAGTTATCCATAACCTCAGCGATCTTGATCATAGTATTGAAATACCTGAGGAATATGTTCAGGTCATTTTCTCCTATGGCATGGCAGACTTTGAACTGGAAAAGGTCAAATTGCCTGCTTATTCCAGTATAGTGATAAGTACAAATTAAAAAGGAGGTTTAAAACCTCCTTTTTTTATGTGGATAGAATCTTTACAACCCTGAAATCATCTTCATCGACTTCTTTATCCCCCACAATGGCTTTTGCTATAGGCGTATAGACGATCTTATTGTTGATAATTCCTGCCATAACATCATATTTTCCCTGGAGAAGCCCTTCTACTGCTGCAACCCCTAATTTACTGGCCAGCACCCTGTCCAATGAAGAAGGAGCCCCTCCACGTTGAAGGTGGCCCAAAATAGTTACTTTGATATCGTAATAGGGGAGCTGTTTTTTGATTTTTTCAGCAATCTCAGCGGCTCCACCACTTTTACCTCCTTCTGCCACGATAACGATATTGGATTGTTTCTTAGCTTTGGTACGGGCTTTCAACCGCTCCACTAATCTTTCAATAGGCATTTTCTTTTCCGGTATGAGTGTGGCTGCGGCCGCACTTCCAATTCCTGCATTTATTGCAATGAATCCGGCATCCCTTCCCATTACTTCCACAAAGAAAAGTCTGTCATGGGAGGTAGCAGTATCCCTGATTTTGTCAATTGCTTCAATGGCTGTGTTACAGGCAGTATCGAAACCAACGGTTAGATCGGTTCCGGCTAAATCATTGTCAATGGTCCCGGGGATTCCTATTGCTGGGATACCAAATTCTTTATAAAAAAGGTGAGCCCCTGTAAGTGATCCATCACCTCCAATGACTACCAAGGCATCTATACCATGTTGAACAAGGTTTTCATAGGCTTTTTTCCTTCCTTCCGTTGTCCTGAAATCTTGGCTTCTCGCGGATTTAAGAAATGTTCCACCTCTTTCCAGAATATGACTGATATGCTTGGACTCAAGCTTTTTAATATCATTTTGTATCATGCCCTCATATCCACGATAAATGCCATACATTTCTAAATTGTAATAAAATCCCGCCCTTACAGTTGCACGTATAGCAGCATTCATTCCAGGTGCATCTCCACCTGAAGTCAACACAGCAATTCTTTTTATCGTCTTTACTTCCATCAAAATCTTGAGGTTAATTGTTTAAACATCAAACTGGCAGAAGCCGGATTTGTTGCAAGTGGTATATTGTGAACATCACATATTCTCATGAGCATCTGTACATCGGGTTCATGTGGATGCTTGTCAAGGGGATCCCTAAAAAAAATAACCATTTCCAACTGTTTTTCAGCGGCCATTGCGGCTATCTGTGCATCCCCTCCAAGTGGTCCTGAAAGCAATCGCTGAACCTTAAATCCGGCTCTCTCGATATGGAGCCCTGTAGTACCTGTAGCCACCAAGTCTATATCAACGTGATTCAATTGGTCCTTAAATCCACTTAAAAAGTGAACCATATCGGCCTTTTTTCCATCATGGGCAATTAAGGCAATTTTCATTGTAATTTTAATAGGTTTGAGGCCGAAAGTTATGAATTTTTATAGACTTCTATTGATATTATAGGCTTTAATATTTCTTCTAATTTTACATTACACAAAATATTAAAATACCTTTTTGAAAAAAAGATAATTTTGAAATAGAATTTTGGGAATCATGTTATGTTTTATAGCATACTTGTCTATTTTCGTGGAATATTTATCATAAACTTAAAAACCAAACAAAATGGGCTTATTAAAAGAATTCAAAGAATTTGCGGTCAAAGGCAATGTTGTCGATTTGGCCGTAGCGGTTATCATTGGAGGTGCATTCGGAAAGATAGTGTCTTCCTTCGTCAATGACATCGTTATGCCACCTTTAGGGGTTCTTCTTGGAGGAGTTGATTTTAAAGATCTTGCAGTTACCTTGCGGAATGCTTATACTACGGATGCGGGAGTTGAGATGGATGCAGTGGTTTTGAGTTATGGTAATTTTATTCAAAACATTGTTGACTTCCTTATTATAGCTTTTGTAATTTTTATGGCCATTCAAGCGATGAACCGGTTTAAAAAGAAAGAAGAAGAAGCTCCTGCCGCTCCTGTAGAACCACCAAAATCAGAAGTCTTACTGGAAGAAATAAGAGATTTGTTGAAAAAGAAATAAAAAAGAGCAGCCAATTGGCTGCTCTTTCTGTTTAATTGCTTCCTCTGCCTCGTTCTCTGCCTTGGTGCATTCGGTACACCTGCCGGGTAAACTCCCTGTTTACACCGTTTAATTTTAAAGCCTGAACGGGAGTAATTACCTGAATGATTTCATTCATAAATTCCTTTTCTCTATCCATCATTTTTTGTTGGATTTCAAAACGCTTAGCGATTTTGATTTTTGCCATATCATTGTCCGTTTCCTGCATAACGGACCTGTTCAAAGTGGACATATCCTCCATCAAGACCTTTCTGTCTTCCTGGTATTGGTTGAAAACAGGCCAGAACTTTTCAGCTTGGGAGGGTTTAAGATCCAACCTGTTGGTAATATATGCCACTCTTGCTGCATCAAGCTTTTCTTTGTCATAAGACTGATCTCTGTCCTGGGTGTACCCAACGATGGATATGGCCAAGAAAATCAATATCAAGGTTAATTTTTTCATTTTTTTTTGATTAGAACCATTGATCTATTTCATAATCATCCTCATAGGTGGACTCCAAAGCCCCCCATTCAGCCAGGATTATTTCATCCAAAATGGAATTCGGATTTTCGGACAAACTTAGGATGTCTTCCGCCTGCCACTGATCAGAGTTTATATAAAGGTCAATTTCATTGTTTAAGTCAGCCTGAAGGCCATATTCTTCCTGGGTGTTTTGATAAATGGCGAAAATGCCAAATCCAATAATTATAATAGCTGCGGCTGCATATCTTTTGATCAAAGAGATTGTTCTGATTTTTTCATTCTCATATCTCTTTAGGACTTTATCAGGCATTTCCTCGAAGTAACCTTCAGGGGTCTGGAATATTCCTTTTTTTTGTAAATTTTTCATAATTCAATGGTTAGACAGCATTCTTTCCCAATGGTTTATTCACTTTTTAAATCATTTTCAATTTTTTTCACCGCATGATGATAGGATGCTTTTAATGCACCAACTGAAGTTCCTGTAATATTGCTCATATCTTCATACCCCATATCCTCAAAATATTTTAGGTTAAATACCAATCTTTGTTTATCAGGAAGGCTTAATATAGCACGTTGAAGTTTTTTTTCAATTTCATCCCCGCTTATCAATGAAGATGTATTGATATAATTTAACATGACATCTTCATGGTCTTCAATGTTAAAAAAGAATCTTTTCTTCTTTTTTTCCAAAAAATTCAAACTTTCGTTGGTGGCAATCCTGTAAAGCCAGGTAAATAGGGAGGAATTACCCTGAAACTTATGAATGTTTTTGAAGGCCTTGATGAAGGTCATCTGGGTAAGATCATCGGCATCTTCATGGATGATGACCATTTTACGGATCAGACCATATACCCTTTTTTGATACATTTCTACCAAAAAGCGAAATCCTTTCTCTTTTGAGTTAGGATCCCTGATTAAACTTAAAAGTTCTAAATCACTCAATGACATCATTCAGACCTTAGACATTAAATTTAATTATAAGTTTAAAATCAAATGAAGTCTTTTTCAAAAAAGAGAAAATCTGTACTTAAGGCCTGTTTATTATTATGATTTAATTTAAGCTTATATTAAAAAACAATTCCTTTGGGTAGGTGAACATATTTATCATTTACCACATCGGCTCAAGGAAATTCTAAATCTTATTCCATAAACAGACTTTTATCTGATGTTTAATTTCCGGAATGTGTTTAGGTTTACCTAAACCATTTAAATTTCCAGAATATAATCCAAAATACCGGCATTTTTTCCCTTAGGCCTGGTGACCAACAAGGGAAATTCATCATTCAACTGGATAAGTCGTTCTGCCATGCTGCCAATAAACAGGGCTGTGGCAGCAGTTCTTCCTTTTGCCCCAATAATGATGGCATCCGCTTGGATTTCTTTTGCTTTGGCCAGAATATCTTCTACAGGATCATCATCCTCATCCTGCGTATATACAGGAGTGATCTGAATATTTTTGGTGTCAATTTTTCTGATGAATTTCTTGAAATTTATTTCGGCATGCATTAGCATGATCGTGGTAAATTCTTTATAGCTTTTTCCGGTGAAGTGGTATCCTGATGGGACGGTAAATACATTCTGACAAACAATTTCTGTCTTTTTCCCATATTTTTCGGCAATCAGGACAGCCTCTTCCATGGCATCCTTTGAGTAGTCGGAAAAATCTGATGGGACCAATAACCTGTTGATTTTAGGAGTGGAGTTTTCAGGAATGATCAATAGGGAACAACTGGCCCTTCTTGCCAACCTTTGGGAAATTACGCCAGTACCCGGTAATGTTACTTTTCTGCCAACAAGGATCATATCAGCAGATTTTTCATGGGCCAATTTCAGAACTTTCTTTGAAAGTTGTCCCTCTTTCACCACATAAGAAAACTCTATATCATCATGTTTGACGAAGTTTTTTTCAACCACATCTTTCATCTCCGCTTTTCTTTCTTCAACCATATTTTCAATCAGGTTTGGAAATTCAGCCAGTACTTCTTTAGGAATATTGAGGTTTCTGATGATATTGGTGAAATAAATTTTTTTTGTCTGATTTGCTTTGGCAATAAAGGAAGCAAATCTTACAATGGTTTCATCAAGTGAACTTTGATCCAGACAAACGATTAGCTTTTTTATTTGATACATTTCTTACAGTGCCTTTTCGTAATGCAAAATTAACGATAATAGGATTGAAAAGTAGATAAACTTAGAATATTATTTTGAAAGTTCTGGTTTTATTTTCTCGAAACAAATTTTTTATATTGAAATTCCGTGATATTTTGACCCGTTAATTAACCATTAGCGGTATCCAAATTATTCAACTTACCGTAAACAATAAAATTAGGGATAACCTGATTGGGACAAAATGTTTATTTTATTTTTTTGATTTTTTGACTGAGATGGATTTTTCCAGCGATTCACTTTGCTTTTAACGGTGCTGATTTTCAGCATTCAGCCGCCATATTTTTAGAAATTAATAAACATGATCCCAAAATTAAATCAACCATTCAATTCAATATCCGTATATTTGTCAAAAGGCTCAGGTCGCTGACATGTTCCAACTTCACAATTAATAAACAATTCCGAGTGAAGCCCTTTCCAAAAACAGGCCTCATCCCTTAGGGGACCTCGTCTCTTCGGAGTCAGGATAACAGTGGACGTTTGCGGACTTCAGGCAGCTCAAATCTTGTCAATAAAGAGGTTTGGTAACACTCTAAGGCTTGAGTCCTTTTATTTTTTGTTTCAACTCATTTTGACTGTTTTCTGCAATTTTGAATAAATAAACCCCTGCCAGGTAGAGTATGGTAATCAACATTGAGCGGATGATCATGTCTACTAATCCTGCTTCCATTTTCATCAGTGCAAAAAACTGAATCAGATAAACCACAAAACCCAAGATGATGATTTTTGCTACATCCCAAGAAAATGGATCCAAATTCAACTTGATTTTTACATAGGCATATTTTATTAAGTTATAAAACGTCATAGCCAAAAAAGAAGCAATTGCCGCACCTTCTATTCCATAAAGGGGTATTAATAAAAGGTTTAATACAATAACTGAAATGCTCATGATGAATGTGGCTGTAATGTTAAAAACATAATACTTGGAGTAAACTATAATTTCTCCGTTAACTGAAAATAAGATATCAATTACTTTGCCTAAGCCAATCCAAAAGACCACCCACTTTCCTGCTTCGTAGATGACATTGTTCGGGACAAAATGATAGAGATTGTCCACATTTGACCAGATACCCAAAAACAGCAGCAGGCAAATCAACAATTGATGCACAGCAACCTGTTTATATAACTTATTGATTTTTTCAGGCTGATTCTGTGCAAAATGTTCTGCAATCACCGGCATCACGACCTGGGACACTGCCCGACGGGGCATTTCTATCACTATTGCTATGGCAAAGGCAATTGAATAAATGGCATTGGCATCCAGTCCGATCATAGAGGTGACCATTAAACTATCAATCTTCATAATCAATAAAGACCCCGTTGTTCCCAATAATGTAATGAGGCTATATTTAATAAATTCCCGAAGAAAAACTTTTGGGAAAACGGTAAAATCAAGCTCAATCTTAAAAATCCCTATTTTCATCATGTAGGCTATCATTCCAGTCAGGGCCAAGAAATAAACAATTGATAAACCCCACATAAGCTGGATGAATGAAATCCATGTGAAAAAGTAAAGCAGGACCAAAATGGAAACCAGTAACCTGAGAAGGACTTCCCGGAAAAATGTCGGTATGGCCACTTTCATGAAGGATCGGCAAAAGGCGTCCAGTATAGAATTAAGAACTGAAAACAGGGTTATGAATAATACCACCCCCAAAAAATCAATTACCTCAGGAGAATTTTGGGCAAATGCAGCAACCAGGGATTCCCTGAAAACAAAAAACAGTAAGGCCACAAGCAAAAAGCCAATCAGACTTAAACATAAACTCAAACTGAAGAAGGCAAATTGTTTGTCTTTCGACTGAGGGTAAAATCTGGTGATCCCATTCCCCACACCCAATTGTGCGAAGGGGACCAGTAAAAGAGCAATATCCTGGATGGTCCTGAACAGACCGATTTGTTCGGGTTCCAAAGCATAGGGGAGAAGCCAAAGCACGTTGAAATACCCAATCAATACTCCCATATAAGAAGATATTGTGGTTAGAATACTTTGACGGGCAATGGATTTCATAGACACTTCATTTTTATTTTCTTGCTATGATATTGCAAAAAGCAGGAAGTTTTGCGGGGACCAATTTGGAAGTTTTCCCCCTTAGACCGATGATTTCGAAAGAATAGTTGTATTTTCCTAAAAACGTCAATATGTCCAGTGCTTCATAACCTGCAGCTTTACAGGCCTCCCTGTTGATTTCTATAAATAAAAGCGGAGCAAACTTGGCAATAGTTTTTTCAGCTCCCAGCAAAACAGGTAATTCAGCCCCTTCCACATCAATTTTAATGACATCCAACTTAGGCGTTCCCATTTTTTCCCATTCCTGATCCAAGGTGCTTAATTCTATTTCTTCTAAAAATATACTTCTTTCTTCTTTATAAAGTGTATTCACCCCTTCATTGGATAAATCCGAGGAGTATAATTTCAACCTACCCTGTTTGTCGGAAAGGCCCAATTGGATTGGACTGATTATTTGAAGAAAGTACGGATTAAGGCTTATGTTTTCCTTTAACCTCTCAAAAATGGCTGATAGAGGCTCAAATGCATAAACTTTTCCATTTTTTCCCACCATTCTTGCAGACCAAAGGCTATACTCACCCTGATTGGCCCCTATATCAATCACTGTATCTCCCTTTTTTACCCAGTTTTCCATGGCAAAAATAGGTCTCCAATCGTGCGCTCCTCTCCAGTAAATGGCTGAACCCATACTTTTGGAAATATCCACTTTCATGGTAATACCTCTGAATGAGAAGGTTCTCCATTCCGGATTTTGATATTTTTTGTAAAACAGTTTTTTGAGTAACTGTACCAAAAAATAACCTCCGGGTATTATATAAAGATTTCTAGCAATAGCTGCTGCAAATTTTTCCATAAGTGATATGCATCAATATTAAGCAGGAAGGACCGAAAAGAGTAATTTTTTTCTGTTTTCTAAACTGTAGTCATTTTCAATTCTCTCTCTTGGTTTTAAAATATCTACCGCTCCTTTGTTCAAACCCATCAATGATTTGATTTTTTTCTCCAAAAGGTTTACATCCCTTTTCTTTAAAATGGATCCTGTTTGTCCAATGATTTCAGGGATATGGTTGACTTCACTTCCTATTGGAATACAGCCACAAAGCATGGCCTCACATAGGGCACATCCAAATCCCTCGAATATGGACAACTGAAAATAGTAATCACTTTTTTGATAATACTTTCTGATTTCAGTAGGAAGGATTTTCCCAAGAAATAACACATTATTTGGTATCTGAATGCCGTTGGGTGCCTGCATTCCGGCAATATAAAAGGTGCATTCCTGCATCCTTTTGGCAATTTCAGTAATCATATCCCCACCTTTGAGTATAAATTGCTCAGCCGACATGACCGCCATGAAGGTTTTTCCGTTCTTTACTGCTTTTTCATCAGGCTTCCAAAACTCAGGATCAAATCCGTTAGGAATTACTCTGAAGGGTGTTTTTAGATAAGGAAAATGATACATAAACCCATTAGGATGTTGTTTTCCTGGATGGGAAAAATCATTAGCGGACTTAACGAGGGATTGGCTTACAGGAAGAAGCATACTTGCCCAGACATATGACCTTTCACAAAACCATTTCAATAAAGGAATCCTTAGACTTCCATAATTCAATTCCGGAATCGAAGCACAATCTGTGCCGTGCAAAACAATATAAACCGGCTTTCTGAATATTTTTCCGAGCAGGCTTGGGAAGAAAGACCAATACCCACCAAAGTGCACCAAAACGAAACTGACCTGATTGATATGGGCCAAGACATGAAAAAACTGCATGACCATGTAAATGGGAGCAAACTCTTTTATCCTCCAATTGTAGGTATTGATAATCAGTTCGTGACTTTCTGAAAGGATAGCAATATCCTGTAAAATAAAAGATTGAAAAGAAGGTGTGACCAATAATGCTTTCGATTTGGTCATTTTTCAAGAGTTTTTATAGCCGGTATAGAAAGTAAAGCCTATGGAACCTATCAATAACAGGCTGATCATGTACTGGACGATTACGACGATATTTTTTGTCCTGTAATAACTGGATGGCTCAAATTTCATATTGACTATAGACTTACCATCAGGTACCTGTAGGGCTCTTAATAAATAATTGGCCCGGATTAAGGGTACCTCTTCCCCGTTCACGAAAGCTTTCCATCCCTTGGGATAGTATATTTCAGAAAATACGAGCAGCCCCCCTTTTTCCGCGTCCACATCATAGGTCAGTTCATTCGGCTTTCTTTGACTTAAGCTAACTTTTCCCGAACCGGTTATTTGTTTTCCAAACTCATATTCATTAACCGTAGCTATTGCTTTGGTATCCAAATTTGCTATCTGCTTTAACTCATCCTCGTTAGTGATCACTGGTTGAATGGAAGCAGGGAACCATGCTGCACCATTGGCTTCAGGGTTTTGGAAAACTGCATTTTCTCCTTTTCCTGCCAGGATGTATTTGGTATTGAGCATGTTCAGGGCTTTGAGGCTTTCCCAATCAAATTCACCTTCCTGGGCTTTTTGAATGAAACCTTGCATTTCAGGTCCCAATACATTTTCAATCAATTCCTGATACCTTTTCATTTTTGCTCCATGGTACCCGCCTATGCTATTATGATAATAACTTGTCCTGGCCTCATTGAAGGGGTTATCCAAATTCAATACCCTGAAATAACCCTTATCTGCCAAAATCTTTTCATCTGCGGGGCTTTTGGCAAAGAACTGCTCCGATGGGCTGTATTTAAAGGAATCTTCATTAAGGTATCTTCTATTGACATTCCACAGGTCAATAATCATAAGTAAAACAATTGCTGACCCGGCTAATTCTGTGGATATTTTGTTTTTCCAAGCTGCCCAAACAGCAACAGCAGATAAAGTGATGAATAAAAGGCTTTTTAAAGCACTGCTTTTCAACATGGCCTTTCTGTCATCCATTAATGCTTCTGCCAACCAATTGGGGAAATTGGAATCAATAGGGGCCCTGAAGCTGAACATGCCTGCAAACAGCCACAGAAAAGCCGCAAGACCTGCAGTACTTCCCAAGGCTATCCATAAACCTTTATGGATTTGTTCTTTATTGACAATTCTGAACAAATGTTCAAGCCCCAAACTTCCCAAAACCGGTATTGAGAACAATGCCATAGCCAATCCCATGGTCACAGCCCGGAACTTATTATATCCAGGTAAATAGTCAAAAACTGTGTAATTGAACCACTCCAGGTTTTTTCCCCAGGCCAATAGTATGGAAAGAACGGTTATAGAGAGAAAGATCACTTTGTGTTTTCTTGGGGCAAATAAAATTCCCAGGACAAAAGCAAAAAGCATAACCGCCCCTCCGTAAATGGGTCCTCCTGTGCCCGGTTGATCTCCCCAATAAGTTCTGGCATTGGAAATGAACTCCCTGCTTTGGTTGGGATCAACTCCATTGGCCCTTAATGCTTTTTCCGAATTCGAATCTTTTGGGAGTTTTTCCGTACTCCCGCCTCCATAAATATAAGGAACTAACAGTGTCAGGGTTTCCAATTTGCCCTGTGACCAGTTGAATGCATAGTCTTTATCCAGTCCCCCTTGGGAGCTTTCTGATGAGCTGATATTTGCCGGACCTCTGGTGGAAAATGGGCTGTATTCCAAAACTGACATGAAACGGCTTAAATTGGCCCCAACTGCAAGTAGCAATCCTATAATCAGAATGATTGCAGCTTTTCCAAAATATATAAATGCGTTTGATTTATAGGTGCTTATCAGTTCTCCCAATCCATAAATAACCACAATCAGAACCGTGTAATAGGTAATTTGAAGGTGGTTGAATTTGAGCTGAAGCATTAATCCAAAAGCAAATAAGGCAAGTCCGAGGAGGTATTTTCTTTGGAAAGTCAGATGGATACCTGCCAGGATCAGGGGGATCAGACAAATGGCCCATATTTTGGCATTATGACCCGCATCCAGACTGATAATATGAAAAGTGTTGAAAGCAAAAGCAATGGCTCCTGCTCCGGCAAATTGAGGTCTGACTTTAAAACTGAGCAATAGGATATACATGGACACCATGCCGAAGAAAAGTGAATTGACAGGGTGGGGAAGTCCCAGAGTAATTATTTTGGTCAGGGAATTGGAGATGTCCCCAGGAACTTCATAGCTGACCAGGTAGGCAGGCATCCCACTGAATAGCCGATTGGCCCAGAGGGCTTCTTCCCCTTGCTTCAATCTATAGTCAAGTATTTCTTTGGATGCACCTTCCCATTGTAGGATATCGTATTGGAAAATGATTTTTCCGTCGAAAACTACCGGAGAAAAATATAATGCAACGATAAGATAAAAAAGCACTACACCTATAAGATGGGGTAAAATATCTTTTTTGATATTGATCTGCATGACTTTGAAGTTTCAAATGAAAGACAAGGTGCAAATTAGGAATATTTGATAAAAGCATTAAACTGTTTTAGGAATTTATCATTTGCCAATAGCTTAAATGTAATCTGCCGAGGACAATGTTTAAAGTTTTATTTTCTTTCTTAAGCCACCAATAAGCATTTCTGCATTCAGCATTAACAAAATAAATTCCTTATTTTTGCCTCAAATTGAATTCAGGCATGTTTGATAATCTTAGTTTAAAATTAGATAGAGCTTTTAAGACCCTTAAAGGTACCGGTAAACTTACCGAAATCAACGTAGCAACCACTGTAAAGGAGATCAGAAGGGCATTAATAGATGCTGATGTCAATTACAAAGTGGCGAAAGAAGTTACTGATACCATTAAGGAACAGGCTTTAGGCAGGGATGTATTGATCGCTGTATCTCCTGGACAGTTGCTGGTGAAGATCACCCAAGAAGAGCTGACCAAGTTGATGGGCGGTTCCAAAGTAGACGTCAATATCAAAGGCGATCCTGCTGTGATCCTGATTTCAGGCTTACAGGGATCAGGTAAAACCACTTTTACCGGAAAATTCGCCAATTTATTGAAAAAACAGGGGAGACAGGTTCTGTTGGTTGCCTGCGATATTTATAGACCCGCTGCGATCGACCAGTTGAAAGTGTTGGGAGAACAGATCGGGGTGGAAGTCTATGCCGAACCTGAAAACAAGAATACCCTGGAAATTGCCAACCATGCCCTTGACTATGCCAAGAAGAATGGAAAGAAGATAGTGATAGTCGATACAGCAGGGCGTTTGGCTGTGGACGATCAGATGATGAAGGAAATTGAAGCTTTGAAAAAAGCCCTCAATCCTTCAGAGACGCTTTTTGTAGTGGACTCCATGACCGGTCAGGATGCGGTGAATACTGCTAAGACTTTCGATGAAAGATTGAATTTTGATGGTGTGGTTCTGACCAAACTGGATGGTGATACCAGAGGGGGAGCAGCGATTTCCATCCGCCACGTGGTCAATAAACCTATCAAGTTTATTTCTACCGGAGAAAAAATGGAAAATATTGATGTTTTCCACCCGGATAGGATGGCCCAAAGAATCCTTGGCATGGGGGACGTGATTTCCTTAGTAGAAAAAGCCCAACAATCCTTTGACGAGGATGAAGCCAAGCGGATCAATGCTAAAATCCGGAAAAACCAATTTAATTTCGATGACTTCCTGTCTCAATTGGAACAGATCAAAAAGATGGGTAATATCAAGGATCTGATGGGTATGATTCCAGGGATGGGCAAAGCCATGAAAGGATTGGATATAGATGATGACTCATTTAAGCCAATTGAAGCAATTATTAGAAGCATGACCCCATTGGAAAGGGAAAATCCTGATATCATTGATGGAAGCAGAAGAAAAAGAATAGCAACAGGAAGTGGAAGAAGTATTGTGGAAGTGAATAATCTGATGAAGCAATTCGCCGATATGAGAAAGCTTATGAAGCAGATGAATAAAATGGGAGGGGCCAAACAGGCCTTAAGCGGTATGATGCCTGGAATGGGTAGAAGGTAATGACAAATTAAAAATTACAAATTTTCAAAAATCCAAAATTCATACTATGACTCAAAGTCATAGTATGAATTTTTTTTTAAGTATTTAGTTTTCAAACTGATCATCAATCAAGTCAAACGGTATTTTTTTCCAGGAAGTGATTTTATAAGCCCTTCAAATTCAAGGTTTAATAGTTTCATAGCTAAAGCTGAAATGGAAATACTTGTCATCAGAGCAAGTTGATCTATTTCCAGTTCCATATAGTCCTGCAGCAGTGATAAAATCTTTTTTTCTTCTTCTTCAAAACCGGAAAAATCCCTAAACTTATTTTTTGATTTATTTTCTTCGAGATTCTCCTTGGACCAGGAAAGAGATTCTTCAAGATCTTTGGGACCTGTATAAATGGAAGCCTTCATTTTTCTGATCAAATGATTACACCCCTCGCTATAAGTGGCCTGGAGATTGCCCGGCACCGCAAAAACCTCTCGGTTATAACTGTATGCAATTTCTGCTGTTATCAGAGCTCCTCCTTTTTTGGCGGCTTCCACTACAATCAAGGCATCTGATAATCCTGCGATAATTCGGTTTCTTTGGGGGAAATTGCTTGGATGCATGACGGTTCCAGGTGGATATTCGCTAATTAAACCACCGGATTCCAACATGACATTGGCAGTACTTTTGTGAGCTGCGGGGTAAATCTGTTCGACAGAAGATCCGAGTATCCCCAAGGTTGGGATTTTATTTTGTAAAGCTGCCCGATGGGATTCAATATCTACCCCATAAGCAAGGCCACTGACAACTGTAGGTTGAAAGGGGCTGAGGTCATCAATGATTTTTTTTGTAATACTTCTTCCGTAATCTGTGGCATTTCTAGTCCCCACTATGCCAATTGTTCTGGTAGGATTAAAATTAATATTCCCTTTCGTGTACAGCACCATAGGGCAATCATCCAGTGATTTCAATCTCGAAGGATAATCGGGGTTGGAAAAAGTAATGACGTTGATGTTCTTTTTAAGGCATTTCGAAATAATTTCCTCTGCTTCTTTGAGATAAAGATCTTTTTCCGTTCTCAAT